>Ga0172371_10000043_pt1 | contig 156580 bp, 123 predicted proteins | sample Lak12m_FD_114543 | JGI IMG/M metagenome (GOLD analysis project Ga0172371, IMG submission 114543) | Freshwater microbial communities from Kabuno Bay, South-Kivu, Congo - kab_022012_12m | ecosystem: Environmental > Aquatic > Freshwater > Lake | place: Democratic Republic of the Congo...
CCTGATCTTCCATCTTCCTTGGTGAATCTCCGTCAAATGCCAGACAGGTATAGTGTATTAATTTTTGTGTCTTTGTGGTTTTATGATACTCGCAGGCGCCCCATCTTTCTATTGCCTTTATAACCTGTATATCCCTAATATTTAACTTGCAATATTAAATATTCAGGGTAAATTATCATATATGGAATTTAAAGACCGAATATTGACACATAGCATCGTCCGGGCAGTGAAAACCTTCCCGGCTGTTGTGATGACGGGTCCGCGTCAGTCAGGAAAAACCACTCTGTTGAAAAAAATGTTTTCCGGTTCTCACAGAATGGTAAATCTGGAAGATCCGGATATTAGAATTCGGGCGAAGGAAGATCCCCGTGGTTTTTTGTACCAATACCGTCCGCCGGTCATGATTGATGAAATTCAATATGTACCGGAGCTTCTTTCCTATGTCAAAACACAGATCGATGACGACCGCCGACCAGGTCAGTGGCTTTTTACCGGTTCTCAATCCTTTGTACTGATGGATAAAGTCACACAGACGCTGGCAGGTCGGGCGGCAGTTCTCTCGTTATTGCCTTTTACTGTTTCGGAAAGAATTAATAATGCATCCCGGTCGTTGAACGTCACAACCTGGATTAAAAATTTGAATATCGGAATTAACGCCTCTGTTTCAGTATCGCTGGAGGAACTCTTGTTACGGGGCTTTTATCCCGAGATTGCCACCAATCCTGAAATCGATCGTACTCTTTGGTGTGGTTCCTATATTACCACCTATCTGGAACGGGATATCCGTAATCTGGCAAATATCGGTGATTTTCACCAATTTGAAAGATTCCTGCTATCCTGTATGATTCGTACCGGTCAGATTCTGAATCTGTCTGAAATTGCTCGTGATGTGGGAGTAAGTGTTCCAACTGCCAGGCGATGGCTGTCGCTTCTTGAATCCGGTCAGCAGATTTATCTGCTTTATCCATATTACCGCAATCTTGGAAAACGGATAGTCAAAAGCCCAAAGATATATGTCACGGATACCGCTTTATGCAGTTATCTGCTAGGGTTACATGATCCGCAGACGGTATTAAGCAGTCCGTCATTCGGGAGCCTATTTGAAACGATGGTTGTCTGTGATTTCTGGAAAAGGTTTGTGCATTTTGGTGAAAAACCGGCGATGTATTATGTCCGATCCCGTGACGGTTTGGAAATTGATTTACTGATCGAGTTTGGCAATAAAATCCATCTGTTTGAGATAAAAAGTTCAATGACCATCACATCCAGACATGCGAGTTCAGTTAAGAGACTGGCAGACGAACTGGGCTCATCGGTGGCTTTGGCGGCAATCATATCCTGTTCAAGAGATAATTTTATGGTAGTTTCCAATATCGCCAATTTTGGCTGGCAAAATATTTTAGGTATTTAATACCTATTTCCTTTTTGTCATTGAGTTTACCCCGATCTATCGGATAGTCGCGCCGGAATCCGATATTATAGAGGAGGCGAAAAGGGGGATCGCTTTAGTCAAAATCCATAGCAGTATTTTAATCTGTATTAATCTCCGTCAAGAGCCGGACAGGTGTGTAAATCAGTGCTAATCTGTGGTGAAATGATCTTTACATCTTTTCTCCCATCTGTCATCCCGACCGATGATACCGCCAATGGCGGGAGAAGAGTTGAGGGATCGGACAGGTCGAGATTGATCACTTTGGACTACCGCGATCTCTCGACTCACTTCGTTCGCTTGAGATGACAGACTTGGGAGGGGATCACTCTCACCCCTATCTGTCATTCCGAGGGTAACCGAGGAATCCGCTTAGTCAAGGTTGATCACTTTTGACCACCGCGATCTTTTTATCTTACTAATCCTTACGGTAGTTACCAGACACCCACACCGCGTAGCGGTTAAACTATTGTAGCTTAAAAAGATGAAAAGAATCTTTCCCCGGAGGGGATTAACACCTTTCAAGGTATATGTTTTTGTTAAACCTCTCCGAGGTAGATTGTGATCCGTTAGAGGGATTTGTTACAATAATATAAGCCCTACGGGCTAATGACACTGAACACCCCTGCCATCATATCCCTATCTGCCTGCCCTATGGAATGTAAGCATAGCGAACTATTCCATAGGGTCATTCCGAGGGTAACCGAGGAATCCGTTGAGTCAAGGTCGTCCACCTTTGACCACCGCGATCTTTCGACTCACTTCGTTCGCCCAAGATGACCGACTTGGGAAAGGATTGCTCTCGTTCATAGGGTCATTCCGAGCGAAGTCGAGGAATCCGTTGAGTCAAGGTTTACCACCTTTGACTACAGCGATCTCTCGATTCACTTCGTTCGCTCGAGATGACAGACTTGGGAAAGGATCACTCTCGTCCATAGGGTCATTCCGAGGGTAACCGAGGAATCCGTTGAGTCAAGGTCGTCCACCTTTGACCACCGCGATCTTTCGACTCACTTCGTTCGCCCCAAGATGACAGACTTGGAAGGGGTTCGCCTTAATCAAAATCCATCGCATTATAATAATCTGTGTAAATCCGTGCCAATCTGTGGTGAAAAAATCTATGCGAATTAAATTATAAACAATCTCGGTGTCATTGATAAACAAAAAGCCCCGAATCAATCCGGGGCTTTTTTATTTATTTTTAAGATCAATTAGAACGGATACGCAATACCCAACAGCAAACCATTTTCGGTATGGCTGTAATCACTACCGTCGGAATAGAATGGATGACCATGCTGATCTTTGACATCGCCCATGACGAAGACACCCTGGGTGAAGCGCAGATCGATTTCAACCGGTTTGCCAACCAAACTCTGGAGGTTGTATTTCACACCAACTCCCATATTAAGACCGAATGCGGAAGCCGGATCAAATTCAACTACTTCGGTGCCTTCGGTCCAGTTCGGGAAATCCCAGCTCTGCATATTATACTGGAAACCGGCGACAGCAAATATTCCTAAGGCTGGATATTCAACTCCAATAGCCTTCATAATCAGATCGGTTAAATCATAGCGACCTAATGCTAAAACAGAAATAACATTAGTTTTTCCTTCAGCGTATTTAGAGCCCTCATATCCATCTTTAATATTCCACATCCCATATCCCACCATTACTTCGGCAGTTAGTGGTTGTAAAATTAGCGGTAGTTTTACCCAATTACCGATGTTCAGCTGAGCGCCACCCTGAATTCGCATTCCCATGCTAAATAAAGCGCCGGTACCCGGATCGCCCCAGGGTTCGATCGGACCGCCATTGATATAGGCTTTGGCAATCCAGCCGGGTTTGAACATGCTGGGTTCTTCGGTGACGACTGCTTCGGCCGGGGCTTCTTCCTCGACAACTTCTTCAACGGGAGCGGCTTCTTCTTCAACTACTTCTTCCTCGACGGGGACGACTTCCTCCTCGACAGGAGCAACTTCTTCCTGAACGACTTCTTCTTCAGCAGGTGCGACTTCTTCCTCAACAACTGCTTCTTCTTCAGCCGGAACGACTTCCTCCGGGGTAGCCTCTTCGGCCGGCATTTCTTCCTGGGAATAGGCAGAGTTGATCGTCAACGCAAGCATAAACGCAATAGCGACGAAAAAGACTGAAAAGTACTTACTTACCTTCACAGTATCCTCCTTATAGTAAATATTAAATTCATTTTCGCAATTTCAAACTTATGTAAATCTATGTACAGATTTTGAGTATGTCAATAAAATTTTCACTATTTTCCTCATAAAATTAGGTTTTTGACTTTATTTTGATAATTTTTTGGGACGCTAAACGGAGTATTATTTCTTATTGAATCCGGTATAATAGTGATATATGTCACGGATTTGTAGTATTGTTGTTTGTAACAGGTTTCAGGTTACTGGTTTTCTCTTAACCTTAATCTTAACCTTAGCCTTTTCCCTACTAACGCGATTCTTCTCCCGAAATACATCGGGATCAGAATGACAAAGTAGGATAGGTCACTCTTGAGGTCACCCGTTACCTGAAACCGGTTACCACTTAACCTTAACCTCAACCTTAACCTTTATACCCGTCTCCCGTCATTCAAGCTAATTTCCTCTTTGGTCTTTCAGATTCAGTCGTTAAAATATACCGTGTTATTAAATCGGTTGATAGAAAGCTAATATAAAATGATGAACAAGTTAATATATATGCTATTGATAGGTTTAATTATCCTGATTGATCAGGCCTTTTCGCAGTATTACATTGCGCCCTATGAAAAGGTTTATGACGATCTGCTCTATCTGCAGGCCGGTGGCTATCTGCGTGATCTCGATTTGAATCAGATACCGCTTTCGACGACTCAATTAGCCCGGTCACTTAAAAACCAGTTCAAGGCCGCTGATTACGCTACCGCCGATCCGGTCTACCAGAATCTTCTGGTAAAAGTTGCTTTGGAATATGCTTCGGCAGATACCAACCTGGTAGAAAATCTGAAACGAAAACTCTACCAAATATTGGAGATTGACGACGATCAATCGGCGTTATACTACGGCTTGAAACTTAATTTGGATTACCAGAGTCAGCCGCAATCCAAACTCTATCCCCAGTTACGCACTTATGGTTCTCTTGCCGTCACAAAAAACCTCAGTGTTAATAATGTTATGACGGTTGATCCTTTCGCCAGCGAAAGTCCTGACTATCTTGGCAAGCAATGGCGTGGTCTGTCAGGTTACACTGAGCAGGCTTATCTGATGTGGAACGCCAGACATGTGCGTCTGACTGCCGGTCGCAGTTACATAGTTTTCGGACCGGGCCGCAAGAGTTCACTGTTGTTCTCTTCGGCCGCCCGCCCGCTGGATAATTTCAAGTTTGATATTTTTCTGAAAAAACTCAGTTTTCAGGGAATTACGGCCAAACTCGATCCGATCAGTGGAGATCCGCGTTATCTTTCCGCGCACCGCCTGTGTGTCTATCTGGGCAATTGGGCCATCGGTTTGACGGAAGCCCTGCTGTATACGAGTGCGACCAAGAATCTCGAATTTGCCTATCTCAATCCGTTCCTGCTCTATCATGCTGAACAATTGAATGGTCCCGACCTGAATGGTAATACCCTCGGAACTCTGGAACTCAGTTACAGCGGACGCAACTGGATCGCCTACAGTGAATTTCTGGTGGATGATATTCAATTCGATAACAAAGAGCCCGGCGATCTCGAGCCGAACGAAGTCGGTTGTATCCTGGGGATGGATATTGCCGATCCGTTCAAAATTCCCGGTATTTATCTCGGAATGGAATATACTGCCATCACTAACCGGACGTATAAAACCACGAATCCTTCGGAATGGTATTTACATCGCAATCTGCCCATCGGTTATGAATTGGGCAGTGATTTCGATCGGATCAACGTAGTTATTCGTAAATATTATAAAAGTTTTCAATTTGCTTTGGAATTCGATCGCATCCGGCAGGGAGAAGGCGACCTGACTAAATCCTGGGATTCGCCCTGGGATAGCCTGACTGTCGAACAGGGATACTCCGAACCATTTCCGACCGGCGTAATTCAGACTACCAATGACCTGGGACTGACCGTTACCTGGATGCCGGATTACGGCAAATATCTTTATGCCGGCTTTAATTATGAAACGATTAAGAACGTTGATCATGCTAAAAAAGATCAGAAGGATTTTATAATTACTGTTGGTTTGTTTTTTGATTTGAGAAAGTGAATGCGAATAGACTTCATGGTTCTGACTTTTACAAGTCATTACGAGGGCACGGAGTGACCGAAGTAATCCCTAAGACCAAGGACGACCATGCTTGACCGATTGCCACGCTTCGCTCGCAATGACCTGAAACGAAAGTCATTACGAGGGAACAAAGTGACCGAAGTAATCCCAAAGACCAAGGACGACCATGCTTGACCGATTGCCACGCTCCGCTCGCAATGACTTGAAGGAAAAAAAGTGTCCTTAAGACATTATTACGTATACATACTAACGAACAAAAATAAGACGGTTTTATACACCGGGATTACATCTAATATAAAAGGTCGAATATGGCAACATAAGCATAAAGTTTTGGATGGTTTTACAAAAAGGTATAATATTGACCAGCTTATGTACGTTGAAGTATTTCCAACCGCGATGGAAGCCATAACTCGCGAGAAACAGATAAAAGCAGGTTCGAGACAGAAGAAAATCAAACTGATAACCGATTATAATCCGTCCTGGAAAGATCTGTCGGATGATTTGGATTATGAATAATTTGGAAATAAGAAGAAAAAAAGTAGTCAAGAAAATGCCCCGCTCCGCTCGCAATGACCTGAAACGAAAGTCATTACGAGGGAACAACATGACCGAAGTAATCCCCGCACAGAAGTCATTACGAGGGAATAACATGACCGAAGTAATCCCTAAGACCAAGGACGACAATGCTTGACCGATTGCCACACTTCGCTCGCAATGACTTGAAGGAGTTAAAATGAAAATTGATCTGATCGTCGGCGCCCGGCCGAATTACATGAAAGCCGCCCCGGTTTACCGGGAACTAAATAAATATCCGGAAAAATTTCAGGTTCGTCTGGTGCACACCGGTCAGCATTACGATGAGAAAATGTCGCATATTTTCTTCCGTGAACTGGAACTGCCTCAACCGGATGTTTATCTGGGCGTCGGTTCCGGGCCGCATGGCGAACAAACCGGTAAGATCATGATCGAATACGAAAAAGCCGTTCTGGCCGATAAACCGGATTTGGTATTAGTAGCTGGCGACGTCAATTCCACTATGGCCTGTTCGTTGGTGGCGGCTAAATTGCATATCAAAGTCGGACACATTGAAGGCGGACTGCGCAGTCGAGACTGGTCAATGCCGGAAGAAATCAATCGCATTGTTACCGACCGGATCGCCGATTATCTATTTACTACCAGTAAAGATGCCGACGAAAACCTGCTGGCCGAAGGAATTGCGCCTGAAAAGATCTTTATGGTCGGCAATACCATGATCGATTCCCTCAATTATTACCTGCCCAAAGCCCGCCAGATAGATTTAAAAGGTAAGTATCCCGTCAAAGACAATCAATTTATCCTGGTGACTCTGCATCGCCCCTCCAATGTCGATGACGGCGCAATCTTACAGGCTTTGATAAAAGTTCTTATCCGGATCCAGAAACGTATGCCGGTCATTTTTCCAATGCATCCGAGAACCCGAAAGATGCTGACTGAATTTGGTTTGAATGGCATCCTGAATGACGCGGCTGATCTGATTATTACTGAACCGCTGGGTTATCTGGAATTTCTTAAACTGGAAGCGACTTCCGCGCTGGTATTGACCGATTCGGGCGGTATGCAGGAGGAGACCACCGTGCTGGGGATTCCCTGCCTGACTCTGCGCGAGAACACCGAACGTCCTATAACGATCTGGGAAGGCACCAATGAATTAGTCGGTTCGGATCCGCAGAAGGTTTTAGAACGCACCTATACCATTTTAGATGGTGAACGTAAAAAGGGCAAAGTGCCGGATTACTGGGATGGTCACGCGGCCGAAAGACTCGTATCAGTATTGCTCAATAATTGAGCATACTCGTCACTCGTAAACCGTAATGCGTGATGAAAAAGTCAAATCCTGACACTATTACCCGAAAACAATCGTAAAATTCAAAATTCAAATTCCAAATCTCAAATTTCAAATTGAATACCACAATGCCATCAATGACTACAAATGACCATAAATGACCATCAATGACGCCGCCGAAGGCGGCTAATGACCATGAATGACAATCGTATGACGCCGCGTCAGCGGCTAATGACTATTGAATGACCATAAATGACAATGAATGACGCCGCGTCAGCGGCCAATGACCCGTCACTTATCAGATCAGGCTTTTACTTTGGTAGTTATATTTTTTGCAATCGTGCTAAAGGTCAGAACCTGTAATGCCAGGCAGGCCAGCAGAACGAACAGATAATAACGAATATTACCATTTTGAGTAATTTGACCGACCCCGGCGTTGATAACCATATTACCAATCAAGGCTACACTGAAAACGAAGCTAAAAGCTATTCCTGAAGACTCCGGATACAGATTGCCGACATAACCCAGCAGAATCGGAAAGACCGATCCAAAACCGGCTCCAATCAGAGTCAAACCGGGGATAATTGTGCCATATGTCGTAGAAAACAGAACGAGCAGAGTACCCAGCAGAATCAGGCTAAATCCAAAGTAGAGAACGATATGATCGCGGATATATTGAAGAGTGAAGCCCAGAATCAGACGCATCACAGTCAGTCCGATAATGATAAATGACAGGGCGTACAGTGCCTCATTTTCGGCCAATCCGCGGTCATTAGTCAGATACAGAGCAGTCCAGTTGCTGGCAATTCCTTCCATACCACTCTCAAAGAACAGGATCAGGCCGATCAACAGCAAAATGGGACTTTTTATGATCCTAAATCCACCGCCACCGGTTCCTTTTACTTTTGGTTTAGGGGCAGGAAAACGAATAACTGCGAAAAGTATAGTAGTCAAAAATATTAAAAGACTGACAGCCTTGAATATGAATTGATAGGAAAAATAATTGACCAGGAATCCCACGATCAATGGAAAACCAAAGGCACCAATCCCGAAAAAAGCGCCCAGCAGACTGAGTTTGGCGCCTTTCTCAACGCCGCTGATGTCCGCCACCAGAGCGTTTATCCCGCCATTGATTATTCCGCCGCCGAATCCGATTATAAACAGGGCGAACTGTACCAGCCGGAAATGCACGGTAGAGGCGATTCCCAGAATGCCACCGGCGATCAGAATGATACAAGTTACCAACAAACTCTTGTAACCGTAGCGATCGATAATCGGTCCAAAAATCAAAGAGCCCAGTAAAGTGCCCAGTGGTAAGATCATCATCAACGCGGCCATCTGCGTCGATAGCGGCTTGAATTGGTCGGCGATGTATAGGGTCAGGGTTCCCAGCGCGATCATGACGATCCCGAAAATCAACATTCCCAGACAGGCCGCGGTAAAAACTAAATTTCGGTTATACATTCGTTCTTATCGGTTCAATTTGCTATGTAAATACATTTATTTTTATAAAATATTCTTTAACTACAAAACTACGGCACACATTTTTCAGGTAAATGATGGTCTGATTCAATTATTAAAAATACTCCATTCTAATTGCCGAAATTAAGCTGAGCCTGTCAGGTTTCCAATTGGAAACCTTTTTTTAGGAAAGAGCGTCAGAAGTTCGTTCCGCATCGCCGGTTTAAATTGTTAACTTGACTTCCAGACTGTCCCGGAAGTATATTATGCTCCGATGAATCTAAATCGTAATGAATTCTCGAGTTTGCTCAACTGACCTATATGATAATTGAAACCCATGCCTATGCGAGAGCCGGATTGCTCGGTAATCCTTCCGACGGTTATTTCGGCAAAACCATTGCTATTATCGTAGCCAATTTCGGCGCCCATATCTCGCTGTACGAGACCCCAGAACTGAAAATCGAATCACCTGATTCCGATCAGAATATCTATAAAAATATCTATGATCTGGTTGAACGCATCGGCGCCTTGGGCTATTACGGCGGCGAACGCCTGATTAAAGCCGCGATCCGTAAGTTTTTCCATTTTTGTAGTGAAAATGAAATCAAGCTGGATTATCGTAATTTTTCGATTCGCTACAATTCCTCGATTCCGCGCCAGGTCGGGCTGGGCGGTTCGAGCGCGATCGTGACCGCCACCCTGCGGGCGCTCATGAAATTTTTCAAGGTATCCATTCCGAAGGAAATCCTGCCGAGTCTCATTCTGGCGGCTGAAGTTGAGGAACTGGGTATTAACGCCGGTCTCCAGGACCGCGTGATCCAGGTTTATGAAGGCTGTGTCTATATGGATTTCAATCGCAAGATTATGCAAGAGAAAAACCATGGAGTGTATGTTTCTCTCGATAAAAATAAACTTCCCAAACTGTATCTGGCTTATAAAACGTCACTGAGTAAAGTGTCCGGTCGGGTGTTAAATGATATTAAACTGCGCTTTGAACGCGGCGATCCGGAAGTCATCGCGACTCTCAATCGAATCGCCGAGCTAGCGGAGGAAGGTAAAGATGCCATTCAGAACGGCAACCAGCAAGTCCTGAACCGTCTGATCAATGAAAATTTCGATAATCGTAAAAAGATCATGAATATTAGTTCCAGCAACCAGGAAATGATCGACGTGGCCCGGAACTGCGGCGCTTCGGCTAAGTTCGCCGGCTCGGGCGGCTCGATAATTGGGATTTACAAGGACGACGTTATGCTCAACCGGCTGATCGTCAATCTGAAGAAGATTAATGCCCGGGTGATTAAACCCTATATTGTTTAGAATGATTTAGGAGATTGATGTAATGATTAAAAAAGCCATCATACCGGCCGCCGGATTAGGAACCCGCTTCCTGCCGGCCACCAAAGCTCAACCCAAGGAAATGTTACCGATCATCGATACTCCCACGATCCAGTATGTCGTCCAGGAAGCCATCAATTCCGGTATCGAAGACATCTTGATTATTTCCGGCAAAGGCAAACGCGCGATTGAGGATCATTTCGACCGCAATACCGAGTTGGAATATATCCTGGAGGAGAAAGGCGAACACGATCTGGCGACCAGTATCGGACGCATCGGCGATATGGCCAATATCCATTTTATCCGGCAGAAGCAACTTAACGGTCTCGGAGATGCCATCCATTATGCCAAACAACATACCGGTGATGAACCTTTCGTCGTCATGCTGGGCGATACCATCAACGATGCCGTTATCCCGGTTACTCAGCAGTTGATAGATGTCTATAATCAATATCGCCAGACCGTCGTGGCGGTTGAGCGAGTTCCCCGGGCAAAGCTTCCGATGTACGGCATCGTTGCCGGGAATGAAGTCAGCGAACGCGTCTATAAAGTCAATCAGCTGATTGAAAAACCGCGCCCCGCCCAAATTCACTCCGACCTGGCCGTAGCCGGTCGTTATATTTTGACTCCCACGATTTACGCGATGCTCGAGAAAGTCAAGCCGGGAAAAAACCACGAAATCCAGCTTACGGATGCCCTCCAGTTATTATTACAACGCGAGTCGATCTATGCCTATATTTTTGAAGGCAAACGCTATGACGTCGGTAATAAGCTGGATTATCTGCGGACAACGGTCGAAATGGCTCTCAAGCGCGCGGAATTTTCCGGGCAGTTTCTGGATTTTCTCAAATCGGTGGTCGGTCAGACCGGCAGGAAATAAAATCGACTAAGGCAGAATAGTCAAAATAGCGCAATTACGTTTCAGCGGGATTTTTAGATAATCGGTATCGAGCCAGTCCCACATCTCGCCGAAAGAATCGATAATTTCCTGCGGTACGCCATCCTGAATTACCCAACAGAAATGTGACACTTCGTAGTCGCCGGGTGCCAAGATCGAGGCATCAAATAAAAACTTGATCGGCCAGACTGTCAGTTGCCCTTTTGGCAAATGGTAATCGTAATAGAGAATGTCAGGATTATAAATAAAAACCGGTGCGATTTTCGGATTATCGAGCGGTCTTAAAATGATGCCGCTATGATAGGTAATGGTAGTGGATCCGAACGGTTTGTTCCAGATCAAACTGCGAACCGTAACTCCATCAGCATAGCTTAACAGACGGACGTCTACTTCAATGGTATCCTGCCAATCGGATGAAACTTGGGTTGGTGAGACTTCGGTCGAAATGTCCAGCAGTTTGATAAGAGTGACCGGCGCGCGAAGCCAACCGTCATTATCGATAAATTGCTGGGCTTTTTCCAGATGCCCTTCGGTCAGCCTGATCGGCCGAGAATCGATGGCATAATTGGCCAGGTAAAAATAAAGCCCAAACGAGCCATTCAGACCGCTTTGACCTTCCTGCATTTCCGGCGGCGGGATGGTCAGGGAAAATTTTCCGTCTCGATCGGTATAAGTCAGGAGTTCCAATCCGTCGCACCAGACGAGGATGCTGTCCGGACGGACGCCGTCGTTAAGAATTACCTGACCGCTTATTTTTTCCAGCTCGTAATAATTTTCCTTGAAGAAGGGATTGGAAGTGCATGCCCGGAAATAACCGCTCAGGAGGACCAATCCGCTAATCCATAAATATCGTCTGAACTTCAGCATTAAAACTCGATTCCGAAGTTTAGATAAAAACGACGATCGTAAATGCTGATGCCGTCCAACGCCAGCTCCCGGTCGATCAGATTGCGGACACTGAAACTGACCGATCCGGTGCAAGAATGGAATTTAACAGTCTGGATTAAGTGTAAATCCAGATTGGCATAGGCCGGTAATTTTGCCAGGTATGTATCTCCGTTTCTTTTTTTGATCCAACCGGTCCGCTCTGACTCGGAGAACCAGAATATGTCCAGATTAAAACCGCGATAGTTGCCGGTCAATCCGGCGGTAACTTTCCGATCACTCTTGAACGGGAAGGCGATTTTATCGGAAGGGTAGTACCTGACAAAGGAAGTCTGCAGATCGATCCGGCGCGCCAGAAAACTTGTGCGGCCTTTGAGCTCGAAGCCATAAATATCGGACTCGCTGAAGTTGTCAAAGACGATAATCGGACTGTTACTAATGCGCACTTCCCGAAATTTATCGACGTATAAATGGCGGAAGAAGGCCGCTGAAATATCATATTCGAAGCGTTTTTCCGGAAAAACCCGCGTGTAAGTCAGATCGGCTTCGAGATTTTTTTTGTATTCGGGTCGCAATAAGATGCGTTCGTCGTCGAACGGTTTATACCTTAAGTGACTTACCTGCTGATAGGGAGTGGGAATATTATGAGAAATCCCGGTGGCCAGATTGATCCGCCAACGCGGTTGTTCGGTTTTATCCGTAAAAGATAGAGTTATCTGGTAATCCGCTTCCGCCCAATTCTGATCGACCGCAACCGTATCCCGCCAGTTAAAACTGACCGGCTGGAGTAAATCCTGAGTCTGTTCGAGAGTCAGATTAAAATTAATTTTATCCCAGCCGAAAGTCTGGCGTTGAATAGTATTAGGAAACTGAAAAGAGGTCGAAAAGTAACTTTGACGGCGCTCGAAATCGGCCGGAATTTTCCCGGCAACAACGCCGTCGGATTCCAAATATAATTCGCGATAGGTCAGATCCGAAAAAGTACGGTTGTAACTCAGAAACAGATCGATATTTTTAATCCTGATGGATTGATCGAAGGTAAACGCATAAGACTCATCCCGGGTCGTGCGTTCGTTTTCATTCTGGTTTAGGTAACTGGTATTCAGAAGTGACTCGTTATTTTTTTGCAGGGTGAAACTCAGATTAGTACGGCAAGTCGGAAAAAGATAAACGGCATAGGCCAGGTTGCCGGTCAGATTAGCGATTGACAGGTTTTCGAAATAACGGAGATTGTCGTAATCACGTCGCGAACCCAGCAGGCGAATCCGGAAAAGATGCTTGAAATCGCCGGCTGTGTTCGGTCCGCAGGGACGTTGGACATTGATTAAATAATTGCTGGTAGAATGAGTGATCGCCAGCTGGTCCGGTTCATCAATATATTGCTGGTTGGAGGCGCCCGTGTGGAAAGAAGAGAAAAATTTGAGTCCCGATAAATCTTTATAAAGGCTCAGACCCCAGTCGCCGGAATCGTAACTGCCGAAGCGCTGTTGAAATTTTATCAGGTAATCCTGTTCCAGCTTGGGAATGAAATTAATCACGGCGCTGGAACCATAAGCCCCGGCAACGACCGAATTTCCGCCCTTGATAATGTCAATCTGCTGAAGTGTACTCTGATCGATCGTGGATAAATCGAACTGATTATTGTAATTGTTGTTTATCCGGATACCGTCGAAAAGAACAATCACCTCCTCGCTATTCGAACCACGAACGGAAATTGTCTTGCGGCCGCTGACGCCTTCATCGATCAAGACACTCTGTTCGCCGATCAGAATATCGGCGGCGTCGACAAAACCCCTGGATTCAAACTTATCGGCCGGAATCTCGGCAACGATGTTGGTCAATTCCTGTTCATATTTGTACGGTCTACGACTGGCTTCGACCTGCACCTCGGGCAATTCGATTTTTTTGATCTTTAGGCGAATGACTGTATCAGGATGCCAATCGCGAACAGCAATTCGTTGCGAATAATAGGTAACGTGTTGAATCAGCAGAAAGGAATGCCGGTAGTTTTTACTTACCGCCAGTGAAAAATGGCCGTCGCGATCAGTCACAGTTCCGAGCGTAGTGCCTTCTATAATGACCGACACATCCGGTATACTCTGGTTGGATAAGGAATCTATAATACTACCGGTTAAAATCAGCTCCTGAGAAAAATCTTGCGCCCGGATTATTCCGATAAATAATAGTAGCAAATAAATACGTCTTAGTGCCATATTACCTTTTAATCCGACCTACTAATATAAATAATTAATTTAGGTTGGTTAAAGTATCTATCGCTCAACGGCCAATATTAACGTCGACCGGTGAACCTGAAGTATTTTTTCTTAGAAGAAGTCCGATTTATATCGATGTTTCTAAAATTAAAAACTGCGGCGAATTATTTCAATGCAGACCGATAATATTCGAAAGTAAAGCCGGTATTATTCCAGTTATCGAATTGCCGGACGATGTAGTAATTACGGGTGAAATTGGCCGTCACGCCCTGCATGACGTGCCCGCTAATGTATAGAAAACCACGCCGTTTCAGTGAATTTTGATAAACGCGCTTCAGCATTTTGGATAGTCCCAGAATCCGCCGCTCTTTGCGCACGATGTAGGCATAGGTGTAGACCGTGTTGTTCTTACCGAGATTTTCATCGCATTGCGCCCAGCTTTCCTTACTGAAATATTCGAGCGGTACGCCCACGATGAGGCCCTCGATTACGCCGTTGTACCTTATGACAAACGGGAGAGTTTTTGGATAATTGAAATATTTCTTAACGGTATTGCGGTTGAAGCGCGCATTTTGCCCGAAATTATCAACTAAGGTTTCTGAAATTTTAACGATTTGACCAAAGTCGGTTTCGCCCAGATGCTCAACCAGTTCGATTGAGATGCCTTCAGGTGTGGTGGCTAATCGGCGACTCTGGGTTTCAGAGAGAGTGACTTCAAACAGTTCGCGGGTCTTTTTATCCATACGCCGAAATAATATACAGAAAAATCGAAATAATCAATGAGAAGCTGCCATTTACCGCAAAAATTAATTGGTAGTTTAGGTAAGGGTATCGGTTTTGATTATGAATTATTGGTTACATGGCCGATAATCCGATCGGTCGTTATTTATCCTCGGACAGAACATCGCTGAAAGTATAATATCCGGCCGGGTGACGAAGGGCGAATTCGGCGGCCAGCAGGGCGCCTTCGGCAAAAGTGCGCCGCGAGAGTACGCGGTGCGAAAGACACAGAGTTTCTCCCAATCCACCAAAAGTAACACTATGATCGCCGGGAATATTACCGAGTCGGCTAGAATTGACGGTAACTTCGCGATCGAACACGGCCGCCAGAGTTTTAGCCGTACCGCTCGGCTTATCTTTTTTAAAGCGGTGATGGGTTTCACTGATTTCGACGTCCCAGTCTTTCAGAGCCTCTTTTAGTTGGCGAGTCATTTTCAGCATCAGGTGAATCCCGATTGAAAAATTGAAAGACTGTACCACCGCCACCTCTTTTCCAAGGGTCTTGATCCGCTCATTCTGATCGGCGTTATAACCGGTCACTCCGATAATCAAGGGGCATTTGTACTCGTGGACCAATTCAAGTGTTGTTTCCAAAGCGACCGGCAGGGAAAAGTCGACCAGGATCTCTGGAGTGGAAATTTTCTCGATACTCTTATCGTCGAGACGGAGAACTAGTTCGTGCCCTTTTTCCTGAAAAAGAGTCTCAATTTCATTGCCCATCCGTCCGCTGGAACCAATAATTCCGTATTTCATATCAGCCCCTTGACCCGCATCAGGTTATCCACATACTGCCCATTTTTTTCCGATAACGGAATCAACGGCAGGCGCAGTACATTACGGCATAAATTCAGGCGCGAAGCGGCATATTTGATAGGAATCGGATTGACTTCCACAAACATGGCGTTGATCAATTCCAGGTAGCGATTGTGAATTTCCCGCGCACTTTTCAGATCGCCTTTCAACAGGTGGATTGTCAGAGCTTTCATTTCGGCGGGGATGATGTTACCCACGACCGAGATTACGCCCTCGGCACCCAGAGTCATGAACGGTAGAGTGATGTCATCGTTGCCGGAATAAACCAGCATACCTTCCGGTCGCCCGGCCATCAGCTTGGTCAATTGACCGAAATCGGCATTGGCTTCTTTGATGCCAACGATGTTTGGGCAGGCTTTGAAAATGCGAAACATCGTATCCGGCAGGAGATTAAAACCGGTCCGGGTGGGTACGTTGTAAACAATGATCGGAAGTCGGGTTCGTTCGGCAATATGGCGATAATACTGAAAAATCGATTCCTGGGTGCCCTTGTTATAGTAGGGCGTAACGATCAGTACACCATCCGCTCCTTGCTCCTCCGCCAGGTGGTTGTATTTCAGAACCGTATCAAGACAGTTCGATCCGGTTCCGATGATCACCGGAATGTGATGATTGACTTCCTGCACGGCAATTTCGACAATCTTGGCCCGTTCGGGGCCTAAGATTGAAGGGGCTTCGCCGGTCGTCCCCAATACTATCAGACTGTCAACCCCGCCCTGGATCTGAAAATGGATTAATTCCTTGAGTGCGGCATAATCCACCTCGCCTTTTTCATCAAAGGGCGTGATCAGCGCAGTTCCTAATCCTCTAAACATAATTACCTCACTGGTTAATCGTTAATAAACAAAAACGGGGGCTATTGATCAGGCCCCCTATGTATAAATATACAATCATTCTTACGGGGGTTATATGTCGGGTTTCTTAGCGATCGTAACGAATATGTTGGAATTGCGGGACACCATCGCCTTGGCTTTGATTTTTAAATTACTGGTCAAAATAATCGCTTTCATAATTACCAATCAAATTTCCGTTAAATGCGAGTAAAAAATAAAATAGAATTAACTAACATGCAAGTAATTTCTAAAATCTAAATTTGTTCTAAAAACAAACTAAACTATACCGTTTTTTTGATTAGAAATCGATTTCAAGATATTCCGGCAGGGCGTATAAATCTGTGCGGCTCGTAATCTGATAAGTGGCCAGGCCGAGCTTTTGGGCCGGGATAATATCGAAAAACAATGAGTCGCCTACCATTAAAGTACGGTGGGGATGGGCATTACATTTTTCCAGAATGAACTGATAACCTTTTGGAAATGGTTTTAGGTATTCGATCTTAGCCGACTTACTGATCGGAAGATTGTTTATGTTGCTGAAAGTCAGACGCCTGGCAGGCGGAAAATAGGCGGCCAATTGCAGATAATTCAGAATTTTTTCGGTGGTCTGACCATTATTGGTAGTGAAAAGGAAAAGTGCATAATGCTGAGCAATGGCGGAGATGGTCAGCATTGTTTTAGGATCGGGACAAACAAATTTCTCCAATTGAATTCGTTGTGTGATTTCCCGCTCGAACGCCTGCATATCGGCATCATAATGATACATAAGGTTCAGGGTACTGGTCGGGATACCATTGATCTGGTTGGCTAATTCTGACCTTTTAGCTTCGAATTCAGCCTTGATCTCTGAAGGCTGACGCCGGACCGATTTAGCCGCTAACTCCAGTGCTACCGTAGGATAAATAGCATCCATCTCCGGCGCAACCGGATAGAGCGTCCCATCCTGGTCGAAAATTATGAGGTCAAAGTCACTTGGCATATAAAGTCATCGGTACATTCGTAAAATCGGGGCTGAAATTATAATTAAACCGCGAGACCTCCAACCGTTTTCTAAAAATAAACTGTATAAAAATAACTTGCCCATCTCCCGAAGTTTTCAGATTTTAGGATTGAATGAAAATGAAATGATAATATCTTTAAAATAACTAGCCGATCAAAAAATATTGACTTTAGGATTGCTTCTCAGTTTCAATGGAAAGGTAAATAATGCCTCTCAATAAATACCTGGTTTTAATCGATATTGACGGTACTATGATAACCCCTGGTCTGACGCCGCGACAGGCTCTGCGCCAAGCAATTTTCGACATCACCGGGCAGGCGATTACTTATATGGTCGGACAATTGGCCGGACTGACGGACCCGCTGATTGTAACCGATGCCCTCAGGCAACTCGGCATCTCGCCTGATATGGATAGTCTGCCTGAACGAATAATCGAACGTTATCTGGAAATTTTTAAGCGCGATTATCCATCTGCGACGGATAAAAAGATTTTTCCGGGAGTCTTGGATCTTCTTAAATTTCTGCAAGCTCAACCAGTACGCCTGGGCATCCTGACCGGTAATGTCCGGCGCGGCGCGCAAATAAAACTGGCGCCATTCGACTTATGGCGCTATTTTGACTTGGGCGTTTTCGGCGACGACAGCCCGGACCGTAACGAGTTACCACGCCTCGCCCTCAGCAAGACTCGTGCAATGTTTCAGGAAAACTTCAAGCCGGAGCAGGTTGTCGTCATCGGCGATACAATTTATGACGTCGAATGTGCACATGTCAATCATATGCAATCGATCATCGTTCTGCGGCGACCTGAATGGCGCAAAATGATCTCAATAGCCCGACCGGATTTACTGGTCGAAAGTTTCGATCCGCTTGAGCCGGTGAAAAACTGGTTTGAAGAATTTTATAGACAAAATTGACATGATTAACATGATTTATTTTATAAATGTTATTTTGAAGCCCGGCGTTTATTAGGATGAGGAATCGGTTTTGTTTTTAAAAAAAACTTAAAGGCTATTTTATTATTTGATTAATCTTGTTAATCTTGTCTAAATAATCTTTAAACATTAAAACGGAACTCGATCACATCACCGTCCTTGACGATATAATCGCGTCCTTCCGAACGGATCAGACCTTTCGTGCGACAGGTTGCCAGATTGCCGTATTTTAGTAAAGTCGTGTAATGCACAGTCTCGGCGCGGATGAAACCGCGTTCGATGTCGGAATGAATCGCGCGTCCGGCTTTGCGGGCATTATCGCCGTCGATGATCGTCCAGGCCCGGCATTCATCTTCACCTACCGTGAAAAATGAAATATAACCTAATAATTCATACGACAGACGAATTAAGCGGTTGAGAGCCGGCTCGGTGATCCCCAATTCTGCCAGAAAAAGAGGTTGATCAACCGGATCGAGTTCGGCGATCTCTTTTTCAAGCGCGGCGCACAAAACGGTATAAGTTGTATTGAGTGTCTTTAAATGTGCAAAGCGCTTAGCAATTTCTTCAGCCTGTGCGATTTCTTTTTCGTCGATATTGAACACTATCATGAGAGGTTTGGCGGTCAGGAACTGGAATCCGCGCAGAAGCTTGTCCTCTTCGGGTGAAAGCGTCATAGTCCGTAGTGGTTTTTCATCTTCGAGGCAGTTGCGGCATTTGAAAAGCAGTTCCAGCTCTTTCTGATAAGCTTCATTATGTAATTTGCTGAGTTGTTTCTCGAGGCGTTCAATCCGGCTTTCGACGATTGCGAGATCGCTGAGCAGAAATTCACTGTTGACGAAGTTAATATCACCCAGTGGATCGATCCGGTTCAAAGGATGTGGATAGAGCGGATTATCGAAAGCCCGGACAACCAGCAAAATGACGTCCACGGTTTTCAGATTGGCAAGGAACTGGACTGGCAATCCCTTGGCGGCCGAAGACTGACCTTCGAGACCGGGTACTTTCAGGTACTCGATCGTGGCCGGGACTTTGCGATGCGGCTTGAAAATTTCCGCCAGTCGGTCAAGCCGGGTATCCGGCACCTTGACAATCCCTTTTTCGGTTTCCTTTTTATGAAAAGTCTCGGACTCGCTCTTGCGACTTAGTAAAGTGGCGAACAGAGTCGATTTACCGGCATAAGGCAAGCCGGTAATACCGATTTGCATGTAAACTCCAGTGATATTAGCATTAAAAAGCGGCCGAATTTAATTCCGAATGGTAAGATCGCCAAATATGAAATTGCGTCATTCGATTGTCATTGATAGTCATTAGCCGCTGACGCGGCGTCATTCGATTGTCATTGATAGTCATTAGCCGCTGGCGCGGCGTCATTCGATTGTCATTGATGGTCATTAGCCGCTGGCGCGGCGTTATTGATGGTCATTAATAGTCATTTGTAGTCATTGATGGCATGTGGTATTCAATTTGAAATTTGAGATTTGGATTTTGAAATCTACAATTTCCAGTTATTAATTTCTGGTCATATGTAAGTATTCATCATTATCCTATTTCAGGATGAGAAAACCTTCGAAAGATTAACAGATGATAGCATCAATACATCTCAACGCAGGAGCATTGAGATGAGTGTAACAGAATGTAGAGAATTCTCTGTGTTCACTCCATGTCAGAAAACCCTCAGGTCTTCACTTCCCGCACCACGTCGATGACTGTGCCGTCCACCCATTTGATAGCGGCCACGATGCGTTCGCCGAAATCGGGCTTGTTGGGTTTGCCGCCGCAGATCCGTTCGACTTCAGCCTGGAGATCGCGAATATCAACCAGTGGCAGAGATGAACCTTTCAATTTAGCGAGCAGATCGGTGCGCTTTGGATTGATGACGATGCCGCGTTCAGTGACAACGACGTCGATCAGTTCGCCGGGACCGCATAGGGTGGTGACATTGTCCACGATGACCGGGATGCGGTCGCGGAATGAGGGAATCGGTAAAATTGTGCATTTAGCGAAAAGACAATTCTGCCAGCCACCGATACCGTGCAGGAGATAGCCGTCGGAATGCGTGACGACATTGCCATTGAAATTGACATCGACTTCCGTGGCGCCCAGGATCATAATGTCCATCATGCTGGTCAGATTACCCTTGGAATGGTAATTATAGGCATTAAAAACCGGATAGGGGTGATGATTGACATTTTTCGCAATGCTTCGCACGGCCTCCAGGTCGAAAGCCTGGGCGTCGAGAATATTCTCCATCGAGCCGTCTTCCAGCATAGCAACCATGTACTGAGTACTGCCGCCGAAGCCGAGCCGGGCTTTCCAGCCGCGTTGTTTCAGGATTTGATGGGTGTAATAACCAATGGCAAGCGACGTGCCGCCGGCGCCAGCCTGTATGTAACAGCCGTCGTGCAGAATGTCGGATTGTTCCAGAAAGGCGGCAGTCAGTTCGGCAATCATCAGGCGATCCGGACTGCGCGTGATCTGGGTTGTCCCTGAGACGATTTTCTCGGGGATGCCGATTTTATCGACGACTACGACATAATCCACGTAATTGCCTTCGACTTCCATCGGCAGATTGGGAAAATCGACTAAGTTGTCTGTAACGACAATGACCTTATCGGCGTACAGGTAATCGGCTTTGGCATAACCGAGCACGCCGCAGGCTGACGGACCAATCTGGCCGTTGGCATTGCCAAAGGCATCGGAAGAAGGAGCGGCGATTACGGCGATGTCGAGTTTAACTTCGCCGTCCTGGAGGGCCTGCACCCGTCCGCCGTGTGAACGCAGAACGGCTGTGCCGTGCATTCCGCCTTCGGTGACAAAGCGCCCGAGCGGGCCATTCATACTGCCTTCGATGCGATTGATGGTGCCATCTTTTAAATAGGGAATGAGTGGCTCGTTGCAGGGAAACGAGGCGCTTGGAAACCAGACCAGATCTTTCACGCCCATTTCGTGAATGGTATCGAAAAGTAGGTTGCTGACAAGGTCGCCGTCGCGCAGATGATGGTGGGTGCTGATCGTCATCCCGTCGCGCAGACCGCACTTCTGTAGAGCGGTCTTCAGATCGGTTACAACTTTATTACCGTCAGACGGATAATCAATACAGGTTGGGATCAATGGTGCAGTCTTGCGCCCTGACGGGCGATACTTGCCGATTCCCTGAAAAGGAACCTTTTCCTGACCGTTGATAATACGCGGGACGAGGCGTCCGACAGCATTTTTAACTAATTCGGCTTTCATACCTTTTCCTCCCGCCAGTTAGTATTAATTCGTCCCAATCTTTCGGCAATGGCGATCGTGCGCAGGGCGCGTTTGACGACCGGCGGATCGATCATTTTCGAACCGAGTGTAGTGACACTCTGTCCTTTTTGTTCGGCTTTTTCAAAAGCCAGGACAATTTTGCGGGCTTTTTCGATTTCGGCTTCGTCCGGTGCGTAGTGATCCTGAATAATTTTTATCTGACGCGGATGAATACAACCCATGCCGTCAAAACCGAGGGCTTTGGATTCCTGCACGGCTTTTTGCAAACCTTCTGTATCGTTGATGTCTGAGAAGACCGAATCGATAGCCTGTACACCGACGGCCCGGGCGGCGTTCAGCAGAGCCTGGCGGGCGTAAAATGTTTCGCGTCCTTCTGCAGTGCGTTGAGTACCGAGGTCGGCGGTGTAATCTTCCAGTCCGATCGCTAAAGCAACAATTTGGTGTGATGCGGTGGCAATTTCGTAAGCTTTTAAAACGCCCAACGCGCTTTCGATAATCGGCATCAGCCAGACCGGGCTTTTTAATTTATGGATTTTCGATAAACGTTTAATTTCTTTATCGACAAGCTGAACCTGTTCGGCAGATTCGCATTTGGGTATCAGGATCAGGTTGACATTATGCGGAATGACGAATTTCAAATCATCGAGTCCGCGCGACACCTGATTGATCCGCACCATGCGTTCGGCCCCATAGAAATCGACCTGCCGCAGAGTGTTACGAACCAGGAAGCGCGCCTCATCTTTTTTCAAGGGCGCGACGGAATCTTCCAGGTCGAGAATAATACCGTCGGCTTTATGCAGACCGGCGTTGATCATCAGCTTCGGGCTGTTGCCCGGCAAGTAAAGCCGTGCCCGCCGCCAGCAATCGCGCGCCGTGGCGTAATTATTCTGCGGCAGGAAAGGGGGTAGAAATTCTTTATCAGTTTCGATAACCTGCGTAATGGCGGCTTCGAGACGGGCGGCCAGCGTAAACGGCAAAGCGCCGTTGTCATTGATTTTTACATTGGCATGAATGATGCCGAAAAAATCCAGCACTTTCCGGCAGTCCGCTTCAATTGATTTACCGTACAGCGTCTGGACTTTACTGGTGAGTTCGATCCGCATGCCGCCAGTCTCAGTCAGTTCAAGCGTAACCTGACAATCACTGCGATCTTCTTTGCCACAATTTCCGGCAATTCCGATTTTACTCAAGTCAGCCTCCTTTTCTGAACCGTCTTAATAAATTTAACCACGCCGATAATTTTCGGCTTTCCGGTCAAAAATGCAAGAACGGCGTTTAATATTAGTGACTGGTGACGGTTAATGGGTGACAGGCAACTGGTAACTGCAAACTGCAAACTCGGGACTAGTAACCCTTAACTTCTTTGCGAATTCAGTCGGCGCTCAATAAATTTGAAGTGCTTTTTGTTAAATAATTTAAGTGAGGTTATATGATCCTGGAAATTTTACCGGAAATCAATGAAATCAAGGACGGCGAACTAAAATCCAAAGTGATCGCCGTCTGGGAAGAGGCGATGGCTTTTCGCGGCTGGACGCCGGTAATTTTACAATCAATCCCGTTTACCCTTTTAGCCGAAAATGTCAAAATCACCTTCATCGAACACGTGCGCACGGTCTGCAAAATGTGCATCGCCTGCGATAAAGTTCTGACAGAAGCCTACGGCGAGCGCAAGACTCAAGTCAACCGCGATTATCTGATTGCCGGAGCGCTATTAGCAGATGTCGGGAAACTGCTGGAATTTGAAATCGTGGATGGTAAAGCCGTGAAATCCGATTTCGGCAAAAAACTGCGGCATCCGTTCAGTGGCGTCGGATTAGCCTTCAAGCATGGCGTCCCGCCCGAAGTGCTGTACGTGATAGCCTGCCATTCTAAAGAAGGCGACGGCGAAAAACATTCACCGGAAACGATCATCTTCCATCACGCCGACTTCATCGATTTCGAGCTGGTTAAATGAATAATTTTAACCACGAATGAACACGAATATTCGCTAATTTTTTTATAAATATGTTAAGAATAAATATCATCGTAAAATAGATGGAAAAGACTAAGTGGAACATCTATAATATCATTTATATGCTAGTAACTTGTCGAAACGATTACTATTAACAAGAAATGAAATTATTAGTGTTTATTTGCGTTTATTAGCGGTTAAGAGCATGGTCGAGTTAATTGAAAAAGAATTGGTGCATAAAATCATTGGTTGTGCGCTGACCGTCGCGAACGAACTTGGTCACGGCTTTCGTGAGAAAACCTATGAAAAGGCATTGTGTATTGAATTAAGCCGGCAGAATCTTTCATTCAGTCAGCAAACGATTTTTCCGGTTTACTATAATAATCAATTGATCGATGAGTACATCCCGGACCTGATTGTCGAAGAAAAAGTAATCGTTGAGATTAAAAATGTAGACGCTATTATTGATGAGCATCGTGGTCAGGTTCTGAATTACCTGCGGATAACAAAGAAAGAGGTAGGATTAATATTGAATTTCAAACACTCTCGCTTACAGTGGGAACGATTGGTATTAACTATAAATAGATAATATTAGTGTTTATTTGCGTTTATTCGCGGTTGGAGAAAAATTATGGGCAAGACTTTTAGCGAGAAGATACTCGGGAAAAAGGCCGGCAAGCCGGTCGGGCCGGGCGAGATTGTCGAGATCGAACCGGATGTGGCGATGTCGCATGACAACACGGCGGCGATTTCCGCAACTTTTTACAAAATCGGAGTGGACAAGGTTTTCAATCCGGATAAGCACGTCGTGATTCTCGATCATTGTACCCCGGCGGCTAACGAGAAATTCGCCCAGAATCATAAGGATATTCGCGAATTTGTCGCGAAACAGGGTATTAAGAAATTTTATGACATTAATCAGGGCATTTGTCACCAGGTAATCCACGAAAGGGGGCACGTCTGGCCGGGCGCATTGATTGTGGGCGCCGATTCGCACACGACTTCCTATGGCGCATTCGGAGCATTTTCGACTGGTATCGGCCGCAGTGAAATGGCGGCCATTATGGCGTGCGGCAAAATCTGGTTGAGAGTGCCGGAAACCCTGAAAATAATCTGTGATGGCGAATTTCAACCAGGCGTCACCTCGAAAGATCTGATGCTGAAAATCGCCGGTGACATTGGTGCAGACGGAGGCTTGTATCGCGCGGTTGAATTCTGCGGTCCGGGCATTGACCGGATGACGTTGGCCAGCCGCTTTGTGCTGGCGAATATGGCGGTGGAAATCGGCGCCAAGAACGGCTACATGATTCCCAACGAAGAAATTTTAGCATACGTGAAATCCCGCACAAACCGGGAGTTCGAAGTCGTCACCTCTGACCCGGATGCAGTCTTCAACGAAGTCCTTCATTATAATCTGGCGGACATCGAGCCGATGGTCGCTAAACCGCATACCGTCGATAACGTTGCTCCGGTTTCGGCCGTCAAAGGTATGAAAATCGACCAGGTTTTCTTCGGCAGTTGCACGAATACGCGCGTCGAGGATTTCGAGGTGGTCGCCAGCATACTGAAAGACAAAAGAATCTATCCCGGCGTACGCATGCTGGTTTTTCCGGCTTCCCGGGAAATTTACCTGGAAGTTCTAAAGCGCGGCTGGATTAGCGATCTGGTGGAAGCCGGGGCGGTCATTATGAATCCCGGTTGCGGACCGTGTATGGGCAATCACGCAGGTGTTCCCGCCAAAGGCGATGTGACACTTTCAACCTCCAATCGCAATTTCAAAGGCCGCATGGGCAACAAAGACGCCGAAGTCTATCTGTGCAGTCCACGCACGGCGGCCGTTTCGGCGCTAACCGGAAGAATAGAAGACTTTCGGTTATTTAAAAATGTTGATTGAAATGAGGACATTATGAAAATTATCGGACGAGTCTGGAAATATGGGGACGACGTCAACACTGACGTCATTTTTCCCGGAAAATATACTTACACCGTGACCGATCCGAAGGAGATGGCCAGAATCGCGCTCGAGGATCTGGATGCCAATTTTGCGAAAAACGTGCAGAAAGGCGATGTCGTTGTCGGCGGCAAGAATTTTGGCTGTGGCAGTTCGCGCGAACAGGCCGCTTCCTGCCTGCTCTATGCCGGAGTCGGAGCGGTTGTCGCTAAATCTTTTGCGCGGATATTTTTTCGCAACTGCATCAACTTTGGCCTGCCGGCTTTGACTTCGACTGAAGCAGTCGCCAATCTCAAGAATGGCGAGCAGATTGAAATTGATATGGAAAAAGGCGAAATACAGACCGAGAGTGGCGTTTACCAATTTCCACCTTTACCGCCGGAAATCGTCGGTATTTTCGATGCCGGCGGTCTGATTCCCTACACCCGGCGCAAAATGGGTATCGAACCGAAAGAATAATCAAATAACGCAATTAATTAAGGAGATTTTATGGCAAAATATCGGATCGCATGGTTACCGGGCGACGGCGTCGGCAACGATGTACTGATGGCGACCAAGATCGTACTTGACAAACTGCGACTGGATGCTGAATATATCCACGGCGACATTGGCTGGGAATTCTGGAAAAACGAAGCCAATCCTTTGCCAGATAGAACCATCGAGATGATGAAAAAGACCAACTGCGCGCTGTTCGGCGCCATTACCTCGAAGCCGAAAGAAGAAGCCGCCAGGGAACTGATACCCGAATTACAGGGCAAGGGATATGTTTATTTCAGCCCGATTGTTAACCTGCGTCAGAAATTTAATTTGCATACCAATATACGGCCGTGCAAAGCCTATCCCGGCAATCCGTTGAATTACAAGGAAGGTATCGATATTACCATTTTCCGTGAAAACACCGAAGGTATGTACGGCGGAGTCGAGTTTTATCCACTACCGCAAAGCGTCTATAATGCGCTGGATGCCGCGCATCCGAAAATGAAAAAATTCAAGGATGCCGGGCTAGAAAATATTGCCATGTCGACCCGTATCATGACCAAACCGGCCTGCGCCCGCATCGTGCGGAATGCCTTTGAATTTGCCAGGAAATATGGCAAGAAAAGTGTCACGGTTGTGGATAAACCGAATGTTCTGCGCGAAACCGGCGGACTGATGATCCGGACTGCCCGCGAAGTTGCTAAAGATTATCCGGACATTTATCTCGAAGAGACGAATATTGATGCGCAGTGCATGTGGCTGATAAAGAATCCTGAGAAGTACGAGATTCTGGTCGCGGAAAATATGTTCGGCGATATTTTATCCGATCTGGCGGCGCAATTAGTCGGTGGACTGGGTTTCGCCAGTAGTGGCAATATCGGCGACAATTACGCGGTTTTTGAACCGACCCATGGTTCGGCGCCGAAATATGCCGGAATGTACAAGGTCAATCCGCTGGCTACGATTCTGACCGCCAAACTGATGCTTGACTGGCTCGGCGAAACCGACAGCGCCAACCGCATCGAAAACGCCGTCGCGGCTGTGGTCAAAGAAAGCCGGATAAAGACCTACGATATGGGTGGAACGAATACTTCGCTGGAAGTTGCCCAGGCCGTTGCAGATAAGATATAAAAAAGTTATTTGACAAAATTAACAAGATTTTCTTTTTTGTATTTCAGACCGGATAACAGGATTAGCAGGATTTTACTTAATTGATTTATTTAATAAGAAATGTCATGTCATGTTTAAAAACGACTGAATTATCTAAAATCCCAAAAATAAATAATCCTGTAAATCTTATAAATCCTGTCTAAAAAATTTGTTAATCTTGTCTTAAAAAAGAGGTCAAAATGGAGACGATATCAAGAAAAATAGCCCGCTTTGCGGTGCAACTGAAATATGAAGATTTACCGGCGGCAATCGTGAATGAAGTCAAGCGTTACCTCTTCGATTCACTCGGTTGTGCCTATGGCGCGATGAAGACTAAGGATGTAACGGCGATTTATCGGATTCTGAAGGATATGGGCGGCAAGCCAGAAGCGACCGTAATTGGCTTTGGCGACCGTCTTCCGGCCGTCAATGCCACGCTGATCAATTCGCTGATGATTCGCTCGCTGGATTTCAATGACATTTACTGGAAACAGGACCCGTCGCATCCCAGCGACCTGATTCCGGCCGCGCTGGCCATGGCTGAACGCCAGGGCAAAAGTATGCACGAGGCGATCGTTGCCATCGTCCTGGCTTATGAGTTCGAACAGCGCCTCTGCGAATTTGCTCTGCCGGGCGTGCGCGAACGTAAGTGGCATCACGCCACGCTGACGCAGTTCGTATCGCCGATCGTTGCCGGGAAATTGCTTGATTTGAATGAAGATCAGATGGTCAATGCCATCGGCATCAGCGCCTGCCACAATCATACTATCGGTTGTCCGACTGCCGGAAAATTGACAATGATGAAAAATACCGTTGACCCGATGGCGGTCCAAGCCGGCGTTTTTGCAGCCCTGATGGCGAAAGAAGGCTACACCGGGACGGAAGCGATTTTCGAAGGTAAGGAAGGTTTAATGGACGTTTTCGGACCGGGCTGGGATGAGGAGAAAATGACGGGCGGACTGGGCGAATCGTATCGCATTTTGAATTGTTCGATGAAAGCTTTCCCAACCGAAGCTCTGACGCACACCCACCTGACCGCAACCATCAAGCTCGTTAAAGAAAATGACATTCAGCCGGAAGAAATAGAAGAAGTTATCATTACGACCATCGCGCGGGCCTGTGACATTCTATTCGATCCACACAAGTACGAACCAGATTCGCGCGAAACCGCCGACCACAGCTTGCCGTATTGCATCGCGGCCGCGATTGTCGACCGCCAGGTAACCGTAGATTCGTTCTCTGACGAAAAACTGCATGACAGGCGCATCCGCGAAGTCATTCATGAGATCAAAGGCGAAGCCAGCCTGGAATTTGAGAAAATGTTTCCAGCCAGGCAACCGTCGAAGGTCGTCATTCGCACCAAAGATGGCAAGACTGTCAGCCAGTATCTCGAATATCCAAAAGGCGATCCGCGCGAACCAATGACCGACGAGGATATTGCCGTGAAGTTCAACGCCCTGTCTTCAGCAGTTTTATTATCTGACAGACAAGCGGAAATTCGCAAAGAAGTCGCAAAACTCGAAAAGTTTGAATTGGTTGCGGATTTCATGAATCTGCTTAAAGTCTGAGTATCCATCTCATTCCCTAGCCTTGGAGCGAAAATAATAAAATAATCAATTTTAAATAGTTATGCAGTTATCTTGTGAAAAGACCAAGAAATTCGCTCCTCAGTAAAATCCAGAAAAAAATATATCCCCTCTGCGTCCTCATCGGTTTAGAAATTATTCGGTGCAGAACATTCTCAGCACTAAAATTGTTGAATGGTTAAAAATTTATTAGATTATTCCGAGAATTGTAAAAGGAGTTGAAAAAATGAAAAAAGGTTGGGTTATTCTAATCGCAGTTGTCGTGGTACTCTTGTTGATAATTGGGAGAATCGTCGGCATTTACAATCAATTGGTCACGCTCGAAGAGGGAGTGAATCAATCCTGGGCACAGGTCAGCAATCAGTATCAACGGCGGGCTGATCTGATCCCGAATCTGGTTGAAACTGTGAAAGGTTACGCCAGTCATGAACGCGAGACCCTGGAAGGTGTCGTTCAGGCGCGTGCCAATGCCACCGGACTAAAGGTCACTCCGGATGTGCTCAACGATCCGGAAGCTTTTGCCAAATTCCAGCAGGTGCAGGGTGAAATCGGCGCGGCGCTATCGCGTCTGATGGCAGTGGTCGAAAATTATCCAAATTTAAAAGCCAACGAAAATTTTCTGTCTCTGCAATCGCAGTTAGAAGGCACCGAGAATCGGATTGCGGTCGAAAGGCAAAGATTCAACCAGACTGTGCAATCCTTTAATACGCGCATTCGTCAATTCCCGACCAATATTTTCGCCGGGATGTTCGGATTTGGCAAGAAACTCTACTTCGAAGCCCAGGAAGGCGCCGAAGTGGTTCCCAAAGTTGAATTTTAGTGACCGATTATGCCTGAAACGCATCTCCGACGTACTCTAGTTATCGTCGGGCTTATACTTGTTAATTTAACGGCATTCGGATTAGAAGTACCGCAATTAACTCGTCGGGTTACCGATCTGGCAGGAATTCTTTCTCCATCCGAACAAGCCCGCCTTGAAGAAAATCTGATGGCTTTTGAAAATGAGACTTCGAACCAAATCGCCGTCCTGATTATCAACAGTCTGGAAGGTGAGACCATCGAGCAGTATTCCATTCAGGTTGTCGATCAGTGGCAACTCGGTACGACTGATAGAGATAATGGTGTTTTACTGTTAATCGCAGTGCAGGATCGCCAGGTTCGGATCGAAGTCGGCTACGGTCTGGAAGGTGCACTGACTGATCTGATCAGTTTTCAGATTATCCGCAATATTATCGCTCCGGAATTCCGGAATGGCAATTATTATGCTGGGATCGAGCAGGGACTTCGGGCGATTATGATGGCTACTAAAAATGAGTACAAAGGTAATCCTCACCAGCCGAAAAATTATAATATCGAACGTGGAAAGTCCATTGCCTCGCTTATTTTCATAATAATTTTCTTCCTGATATTCCTGGGGAGCGGAAAAAAAGGCCGACGCAATCTGCTGTGGGCTCTGTTTTTTTCCAATATATTTAGCGGACGGGGTGGCGGTTGGCGTTCCGGCGGGGGTTTCGGAGGTGGTTTTGGCGGATTCTCCGGTGGTGGCGGTGGATTCGGCGGCGGAGGTTCCTCGGGAAGCTGGTAATGACGGTAGTTTTAATCGTTTTCAGAATGAGGGATAAATGAAGTTGAATAAAGCATATTTTACGGCAAGCGATCTGAATGCCATCAAGCAGGCTTGTGAATGCGCCGAAGAAAATACTTCCGGTGAGGTTAAAGTTAGCATAATAGCTAAAAGACCGCGCAAAGCGGCGAAATTGAATTTGCGAGACCTGGCTCTGGCGGAATTTAAAAGTATTGGCATGCATAAAACCCGCGATCGGACCGGCGTCTTATTGTATATATTACTATCAGAAAGGCAGTTTCAGATTCTGGCGGATGAAGGGATTAATGCTAAAGTCGAACAAAAAGTCTGGGATGAAATTGCCATTAAAATGGCTGAGAAATTTAAAAACGGCGAGTATCTTTCAGGGGTCATAACAGCAGTAATGCAAATCGGTGAAATTCTGGCCGGCAGGTTTCCCCGGAAAAGCGATGACACTAATGAACTCTCTAATGAAGTGCATATCACTTAAAAATTATTCAAGAGGAAAGAGCTATGAGTAGAAAAAAGTGGGTCCTAATTCCTTTATTAAGCATCTTTGGCCTGCTCGTTCTGGGCTTGATTTATGATTGCGGCGAGCAAAAACAGGGGGGTGAAATGGTCGATATAAAGCAGAGAACAGAGTTGACGACTGCATTAGTTCGAAAATTTGGAGAAGAATATCGGATTAATATCGAGACCGGAGTCAAACAGGTGAGTGATTTCTGGCGCGCCCAAGACGGCAATCCGGACGCATTGAAGCAATTTTGCCTAGATAATTTTATAATAGATCCAGGGGAACGATTGACCGCATTTGAACATATTGAAAAAACATTCGAGACAATGGGCGGTGTCATTGTAGAAATGAATCGTGATTTGAAATGGTATCTGGATGTGCCAACCGGTCCGATTCTACCGATTGATTATTTATTAGCAAATTTCAACCTCGGAAGTCATGTTGAAGATGATCTGTACGCCACCAAGATCGCTTTTTACGTTTTACTGAATTATAAAGTCTATACCCTGGAAGAAGTAATGGCTGAAGGGGCCGGCTGGGATCGCCAGAAATGGGCGGAAGTCCGCCTGGCGCAAGAATTCACTTCCCGGGTGCCATCCGCGTACAGTCAGAAACGCTATGAAGCCTATAACGCTGCCGAGAATTATATCTCGAATTACAATATTTGCATGCATAACCTACTGACGGAAACCGGCGAAAGACTTTTTCCGGAAGGATTGAAACTGATCTCGCACTGGGGTCTACGCGACGAATTGAAAGCTCAGTACCTGCTTGCCGACGGACTTCCACGGCAGGAAATGATTTACGCCGTGATGCTGAAGATCATCAACCAGCAAATTCCGCAGGTCATGATCGATAATTGTAAAGTTGATTGGAATGTCACTCAAAATATCGTCACTGGCGCCAGTTTGGATAATTCCCGCGAACCGGACACACGGTTTGCCAGATGGTTAGGTGTTTTTCAGGGCGAACGCGCCTGCGATCCCTATTATTTGGTCTCGAAATCGCAGATTGACCGCCGGTTCAACGAAGAACGCGAAATTCGGAAGACATTGTCAAACAACTGTTCGTCGATGTGCTGACCGCACCGGAACTACAGCAAACGGCCCAGTTGATCTCCAAGCGGCTCGGTCGCGACCTGGAGCCGTTTGATATCTGGTATAATCAATTCCGCGCTAAATCTAAATATACCGAGGCCGAGCTCGATCGAATCGCCCAAACCAAGTTTCCAACTGCCGAATCTTTCAAATTGCAGTTACCGGAAATCCTAATGAAACTCGGTTTCGATCGCAACACCGCTGAATTTCTGCAAACCAAGATCGATGTCGATCCGGCCCGTGGTTCGGGACATGCTATGGGAGCCAGTATGCGTTCCGATAATGCTCATTTGCGGACGCGTGTTGCAGAAGGGGGTATGAATTACAAGGGTTATAATATTGCCTTGCATGAGCTTGGACATTGTGTCGAACAGGTTTTTACCTTGAATAAAGTCGATCATACTTTACTACAGGGAGTGCCCAACACGGCCTTTACCGAAGCTTTCGCTTTCGTTTTCCAGAAGCGCGATCTGGATGTCTTGAATTTATCGGAGAAGGACCCACAGAGTGAGCACCTCGCGGCCCTTAATGATCTGTGGCAGACGGCGGAAATCGCGGCTGTCGCTCTGGTTGACATGGAAGCCTGGCGTTGGTTATACGCCCATCCTGAAGCAACCCTAGATGAATTCAAAAATGCCGTACTAGATATTTCGCGCACAATCTGGAACGAGTATTATTACCCGATTATCGGCCACAAAGATTGTGAAATTCTGGCGATTTATTCGCACATGATCGATAACGGACTCTATCTGCCGGATTATCCGTTAGGTCACCTGATCTCATTTCAGATTGAGGAATACATTAAGGGCAAAAGCCTGGCGAAGGAAATGGAGCGCATGTGCGTTCAGGGACGGATCAGTCCACTCTACTGGATGCAAGGCGCTGTGGGTGCGGAACTCTCGGCCGAACCGATGATCCTGGCGGCTCGCGAAGCCCTCAAAGTAGTGCAGTAATTATAAAATTGAAAAGCCTCTCCGGAGAAGTGCTGAAGGAGGGGCTTTTTATTATCATATTTGTTTTAAGTAACAAATAATAATTAATTTTTCCTTAGATTTTCCCAACTCTTTTCAACGCGAACGTTATTTACAATTAAACCTCAATGAAGTGCCGGTGTTGTCGTATGTAAGGATTGAAAATGTCCATCGGCATAAGAGTGACGTTGGTCTTTTTTGACATTGAATATCTCTATGATAGCTACTTATCCCATTTTGAGATCATTAAATCGGTGCTGAGACTATCTTAATTTGCATTTAACTGATCTTTAATTTATTCTAAGTATGTCACCCACTGATACAGTACTGAAACTCTATGGATGTAATTTTTTAATGATCTTTACAAATAGGCTCAGACACACCCTGCGTTTTCGGTTTACGAAGGTCTTAGTTTGATCGTACTCGCTTTTAAGTTTATTCCTCCATGCATTGAATGACTCCCTTCCAGTATATGCTTCGGCGACAGGGCGCGAATTAAAAATGCTAATGGGAGTTTTCTGGATTTATAATAGGTTTAGCAATTGACTATTAGAGGGATTAGGTCTTTAATCGTGTTTTATAGGTTTTTCTTTATTCAGAAGATATTTCCGGGTAATTAGTAGTCCTATTATGATTGAAATTGTTGCGCCGATGCTACCTTCTAGCCCATAGATTCCTCCGGATAACCACAGAGGTCCCTTATTAATAAATTGTATCATCGGCACAGTAAATTTAGCTCCAGTAAGGGTGGCACCAACGAGTATTTGAATTGTATTCCAAGTAAAATGAAATCCCCATGCCGCGGGAATCCCGCCCGGCGAAAACCGAAGAACTCCGTTTAAAAGTGAGAAGAAAAAGATATTAATAATAGTCAAACTGTTCCACCCATTACCGCCCCAGTGACCGGCCATAAAAAATAATGCAACAATTAAATTTGCCCAGCCGCGACCAATTGCAGGAGAAAGAACTGTAAGAGGATAACCTCGAAAAAGCCATTCTTCACTTAATGCCGCTATTAATAAGAAAATTATCAGCGGCGATATATAACAGAGATATTGTAAGATACTCTCATCATTTATTACAATTCGTCCTCCTCCAAACGCAAGGATTAGTAGTAACATTCCTCCCCCCGTAACTAATCCGATTAGGCATCCAATCCCGAACCAACGTACTCCGACCTTAGAATCCGGCCAGCCCGATTGAACTAATCGTGATTTCCCGATCCATGACATCGCAATGGTTATAACGATCACACTGATTAGAAATAAAGTTCCGATAAATAAGATCTCGAATCTGGATTCGATCGCATCCAGATCACCAATAAATATTCTAATTGGGATTGTTATAAGAATAATGATAAGTATTACAGATAAGAAATAAATAATTACTTTTAGTAGTGCTTTTAGAAATTGCTTCATTGTATCATTATCCTTTCTCGAATTTGATGTTGTGGAAAATCATTTTTATATAGGGAAGCATTCGTTCAGATACCTGCTTTTATATATCTTTTTTTAATAATCAATACTTCTGAGTTATTCATGAAGTTGGAAATAGCGTTCGGCGAATTTTAGAAAAGTCGGCCAGTTGGGACCGGTGGTATGTCCGCCGCTATGTTGGCGGAAGGCGATCTCGCCCTCGATCAGAGCCGTTTCCTGAGCGGGAAATTGATCTGTGCCGAGATCTTTTTTACCCAGCAGACGGTAAACCGGACCGGCGGCGACGCCTGCCAGAAACATTCCCCTGGCGTCTACCCAGCCGCCTTCTACTTGTTCCGAACCCACGCTGATAAAAAACGGGCGAGGCGCACAAAGTGCCAGTAATTCATGGGCATCCACCGGCAGATCATTCCAGATCAGCGGCCCGGCATATTTGAGAAAATTGCCGGCCATCCAGTGATATTCACCCGAACCAGCTAGATTCTCAACAATCTCGCCATAATTGCGGCGATGCAATTTGAGACCGCCTTCACCGGAAGAACCGATAAAACCGATAGCGAAGCGTTCATCATAAGCCATGGCAACGATCGCCGCTTTACCATAGCGCGAGAGACCCTCGATACCGACACATCTGGCATCGACTAGTACCTCGCTTTCGAAATAATCCAGAGCGCGACTGGCGCCCCAGGTCCAGGCTCGTAAAGCACCCCAATCGTCTACCTGACGCGGTTGTCCTTTATTGCAAAGACCAATAATGCCCTGTGTCAATCCGGCCCCGTTATCGGCTTGAATGCTGGTTGGAATTAAAATAGCGTATCCCCAACCCTTGGCCAGTACCTGTTCCTGCCAGGTCGGTTCGGCCGAATCAGCGTTCAACCTGAAAGGCATTTGATCTCCGAATCCGTATACCATAATTACCGGTACGGGATGGTTTGCATTGGCCGGGATCGTTAATGTTAGATGAATATTTACCGAGATCAAAGGATAGGATGAATCATCAACCTGTCCCTCAAGTTGTTTCGTAATGACAGTTATATTTCCGATCGATTGCGACGCAGTAGCCGCTACAACCCAATTCACCTTTGGAATATTTTTTGGGATTCGACCATAGATTTCGCGGTCAAAATCCTCGATGATTTCGGGTCGCCGTTGTTTCCACCAGGTTTCAGGAGTGGTGACTTTTTGACCGTTTTTCAGAGTCAAAGGGTCCGGCAGATTGGGGTAGGGATTAGCTTTCGACTCATCGTAATTCGGTCGATTGGGGGCTTTTGGATCGAGACCATCAACCCACGGTCGCAGTTCTTTGATGTTCAGAAGATGCATTAACCTTTGGTGATCTTGCTCGGCCGTCAACTGTACCGGTAGTTTCGGATGTTCTGTATCGTTCTGATAGGCCGGTTCAACAGCGTGGATCTGTACGTTGATTATTAAAAATAAAAGATTTAGTATTAAATATCGATAATTAAACGACATTATTAATGATCAGATATTAACTCACTTGGCCATCTATTATCAAAGTTCAGTATACTACAATACCACAACATAAACTCTCTGAACATTGAATTCTGATGAAAGGCCAGTTTGGCTACAACTGCGTGTTGTATATTGAATAATTTACTTTTATAGTTATTTATCACTTTTATTTTTTAAGTTCCTTTTTATAACTCAGCAAAATTTCATCAGCAGTCTTTTCAATCTGAGGAATTAATTGTAGTGCTTTATCTACAATTGTTACAATAGATTCTAATACTTCCATATATCTTCGTCTTGATCTATTAAATTGAGTGGTTGCTCTGGGAAGTCGAGATACTGACAATATTAAATTATATATGCTATCTCGAAAGGGCCCCATATTCTCTCGTAGTGAAATTAATGATGCACGTGCATTTTCTAAGAGTGAATAATTTTCTTCAGAAATTCCAAAGTCGGTAAAAAGAGAAATTACTTTAGAGTAAGAATCAAGCGTAACTGATAAAGATTCTTCAAATATCAGTATATCTGGTGATGTTCGAGTGACAAAATCCTCCATAATATTTGCAAAACGGTTGATAATACGCTTCGGCTCTTGATAATTATTGGGTGATTGTTGGGTCGATGCTGTTAATTCTTTTGTTATTTGAACTGTCTTTGAATTCATTGATGACATTTCTTCAGTAAAGTGCCTAATAACCTCAGTAGCTCTTTTAGAGGATTCCACGCTTCTTTCTATAGAATCAAGAAATCCTTCATCTTCGGGAATTGGTGCATCTATGTTTGTTGCTAATGCTTTTAGAGAAGTTAACGGAGTGCCATCAGTCATTACTTTTCCGTTTTCCATATTTTGCTGATTTAAAATTTCATGGACTTGCCGCGTTAAATCTAATCTAAGTAATTGAGAAAGATCATCAGATTTTTCAAATGATGAAAAAAGAACGCCACGTTGTTTAAGAATATTCTTAAAATCCTGTACTTTTCTAAGTTGTTCTACATCAACATCCGGTGAAATTGGAGCAGTTTTGAAATATATCATTATATGAACAGATTTTGGATTCTTTTGCCATTTTAAATAAGCGCGTTCAAACTCTTCAAGAGTACCAGACTCCGCTCTAGGTGTTGGTGAGCCTATTCTTGACCAAAGCATTGCTAAAAATATATCGTAATCTTCTGGTAATTGCGAATTTATTACTGCTTGTGGATCAGTAGATACATCAGGATAAGAGAAAGTAAGCCAATCAATAATTTCAAGATTTACACCCAAAGTTTGTGACCATGTAAGGTTTAGTTCTTTAATAACAGTATCAATCATTTTTCTTTCATCAGTTAAATCAGATGGCGATGCGAGCATTATTCTTACTTGAAGAATATTTTTTGTCATTTTATACTCCTTTCATATTATCTTTACTTCAAAAATCAACCTCGACTTTATTGAAATTGAAAATGAAAATAATCTCACAATATTGGATTGTCAATTCGAAAAGAGTCATTTTTTATTAAAAATAAATCTATGTTTATTTTTCACCGGAGCCGAGAGCCTTATAATAGGCATATAATGATAAAGAGATTCAAATCTATTTCGATTCTACTTTAATAGTCGCAGGCAGAGTGATCTAATATTACTTTTTTTGAGTGCATCATATTTGGCATTTTGGGCAGTGTTACTGCGATACCACAGAATCTCCTTTGATTCTTTATCGATCACGTAAATATTTAGCAGTAAACTGTACCATTGGTAATCATACGAAAAGGCCATATCGTAGAGTACTGCATGGATCTGAGCCTGCAGGGCATCGAATTGTTTGGATTCGTCCGAAGCTCCCCAGGCTGTTCCGCTGATGAAAACGAGATGACTGGTACCGGTTTTATCTACCAGTTGCTGTAACTCGGCTGTTATTGGAAATGTAGATTTTTCACTTTGGGATACCCGGATCGAGTCGTTTATCATTTCGTAATAGGCAATTGATTGCAGGAAATTTTGGGGTATCCATTGATTTAAAAGCATTGTATCAATGACGAAAGTGGCGGTTTTTGGCAGATATTTTCCTTCATCGATAATTTCCTGGAAAATATCGGCTACGTTCTTGGAAACATGCAGACTGTGACCAGGTTTCATTGTTTTTACTTCGCCGTTTTTCTCATAATAAATGACATGCGGGAATAAGATTGAAATCGAATCCAGATTTGGTCGATTTGTATCGAAATCCTTTTTTATCAGTGGCACCTGAGAACAAGTACCCAGTAAAATGAGGATAATTAAAACCGGAAATAGTTTTTTTAAATCCATTTTGTACATTCCTCTAAAAAATATAATCGACTACATCATATTTTCTGCCGGACCGTTAATTTTATTCAAAAAATCCTATACATTCAATACAAATTTGAATCAATAATTCTGCCATTTCGGATTAAAAATCCGTGCTGTTGCAGTGAAAATTTTAATTACAACGGGATGTTAAGCTCGTCGATCTTTCGATAGAGTGAGGAGAGACCAATCCCCAGCAATTCGGCGCATTTATTTTTGTCGAAATCGACCCGGCGCAGAAGGGCTAAAATATGTTGACGTTCGAAGTTCCGTACCGAAGATTTGAGATCGTCAGGTATGTCAGTCAATTCCGGAAGACCGACTGTCAGATTGGGCGGCAGGTCACGGGGTGTGATTAAGTCGCCTTCGCATAGGAGTACAGCGCGTTCGATAATATTTTCTAATTCGCGCACCTCACCTTTCCATTTATAGTTCATCAGGATTTTTAGAGTATCTTTTTCGGCGCCGAGTACTTTACGTCTGAGTTCGTCGTTATAAATTCGGATAAAATGATCGACCAGGAGAGGAATATCCTCCTTGCGTTCGGTCAGCGAGGGCAGATGAATTTCGATGATATTAAGGCGATAATAAAGGTCTTCGCGGAAATTGCCTTCTTCGATTTCCTTCAGCAGGTCTTTTTGGGTTGCCGAGAGAATGCGAACGTCCATAATCAGGGAATTGGTACTGCCGATCGGTTTGATCTCCTTGCTTTCGATCGCGCGCAGTAATTTGACTTGGGTATGAATCGGAATTTCACCAACCTCATCCAGGAATAGTGTACCGCCATTGGCCGCCCGGAAGACACCGTCCTTGTCCATGGTAGCCCCGGTAAACGAGCCTTTCTTGAGACCAAATAGTTCACTTTCAAAGAGTGTTTCAGGAATCGCGCCGCAATTGATGGCGATAAACGGGGCGTTGGCCCGCGGACTGTTTTGGTGAATGGCACGAGCGACCAGCTCTTTTCCTGTTCCGCTCTTGCCGGTAATCAGAATGTTGGAAGATGAATTGGTGACCTTGCCGACCAGATTGTAGACATTTTTCATCACCGGACTATCGCCGATAATCTGGTCGGAATTATCTTTGGAGTGAATTTCGCGGCGCAGAAACTGCTTGGCGACCTGATTTTCCTTCAGTCGCAGAATTTTATCCAGGTGGTTTCGAAGACTACGGAAATCCAAAGGCTTGATTAAATAATCGATAGCACCTTTTTGGAAAGCCTTGATGGCTGTCTCCACTGAGGCCGAGTCCGTCATTAGAATTGTCAGGGTACAAGGACTAAGTGAAGGTATTCTGTCCAGAATCTCGAGGCCGTTATGTTTAGGCAATTTCAAATCGATAATCGCCAGGTCAAATTCCTGGTCCTGGAGCAATTGTAAAACCATGTCCCCATCGGTAACTTCCTGGCACTTAAAACCGTTTTCATTCAGGTATTTATCAAAGCTTTGGCGAACATCAGGATCCGGATCGGCAATCAAAATTCGCCGATTTGTATCGCGGGCTTTAATTTTTACTGTTTTTTGCATAAAAAAATAATTTCCAATCGGCAATATAGAACGACATAAGTATTTATCCAAAAAGATTTTTCCAAATTTGAAAAACCTGATAAGAAAATGAAGTTTAAAGTAAGAAACGTTGATTGTCTTCGGAACAATCCGCCCCGCCTGCCGTAAAATGACCCGTAAAAGTGACTAACTATAATACCCAAAAATAATGTGTTTAAAATGATTCTCGTAATTGAGAAGTAAGAAGATTGAATGACCTATTTTTTTCGCTTATCATTTCTATGGGATTTTATCCGTCGATAATTTTATACGGTTTTCATTGACTTTATAGGCTAATAAATAATAATTTCGGTAGTTTATTTACTTAAGAAGCAGATGTCGAAAACAGATCAGGAAATAATCAATTTACGAGAACAAGTACTAGCCCAGGGTGAATTACCGCGGCATATTGCTATCATCATGGATGGCAATGGTCGCTGGGCTAAGAAACGCGGACTACCGCGGGTTGCTGGCCATAACGAGGGTATTAACTCAGTACGTGAGATTACTCGCGAGTGCGGTAAGATTGGGATTAAGGTCCTGACGCTTTATACTTTTTCGATTGAAAACTGGTCGCGTCCGGAGTCGGAAGTTACTTATCTGATGACTTTATTACTGCGCACGATTCGTAATGAAGTCCAGGAGTTGCATAAAAATAACGTTCGACTGACGTTAATGGGGCATCTAGCTGATTTACCGGACGATCCCCTGAAAGGCTTATTGGACGGAGTCGAAAAAACCAATCGCAATACCGGACTGAATCTGAATCTGGCATTAAGCTACGGTGGCCGGGCTGAAATTCTTGATGCTACTCGAGCCATTGCGCGGGATGTACGAGAAGGCAAATTCGAGCCGAAAAATATAGATGAACACCTGTTTTCAAGTTATCTGTATACTCGCGACATGCCTGATCCGGACTTATTGATCCGCACCAGCGGAGAATTGCGGATTAGCAATTTTCTGCTTTGGCAGATGGCCTATACTGAATTATATGTTACGGATACCTTATGGCCCGATTTCCGTAACAAGGAATTGCTCTTAGCGATCCGTGATTATCAGAAAAGAGAAAGGCGATTCGGAAAAACCAGCGAACAAATTTCCAAACCATCCGGTACTTAAAATGCACAAATTCAGAATGATAATCTTGTTACTGCTGGCCTTTTGGCCGTTAATTTTTTTAGGTGCTCAGGATGATTCCGGAGTCATGATTCTGGGATTGGCGGTTCAGGGGAACAAGACCATTTCTGAGTCGAGTGTGAAGGTTCAATCCGGGCTGGTGGAAGGTCGTCGGATTAATCAGGAAGATGTTGCTCAGGCGATCGAGCGGCTATGGAAATTAAACATGTTTTCTGATATAAAAATTCTGCTGGATAAAGAAACCGAGGAGGGATTATTCCTTATCGTACAGGTCACGGAATATCCGCGTCTGGAAAAATTCGAAGTCACAGGCAATAAGAAAATCAAGAAAAGTAAAATAAACGAAGAACTCAACCTGATTTCCGGAAAAGTACTCTCTTCCAGTCTAATATCTGAAATCAAACGCAAGGTTAAGGAACTGTATATTAATGAAGGTTATCTCCTAGCTCAGATTGATGCCGAAGTATCCGACAGCCCCAAAGAAAACAGTCAGAATCTGACCCTCAGGATAAAAGAAGGAAAACGGGTTCGAATCAAGGAAATTGACTTTATCGGCAATACAAATTTCTCCGATAATCGTCTGCGACGGGTGTTGAAAGATACTCATCAACGCAATCTGTTCCTTCTGCGAATTGGTGAGTATGAAGAATCGAAATATGACGAGGATAAAGCAAATTTACGGTCATTTTATCGAAATGAGGGCTATCGCGATTTTGAGATTATTTCTGACTCAATTGGCTACACTCCGGATAAAAAACGAATGCAGATCACGGTTAATGTTTACGAAGGACCGCGCTATAAATATCGCAACATTAAATTTAGCGGAAACACATTTTTTACGACCGAGCAATTGCATCAGCTACTCAATATTAAACCGGGTGATTATTATAACGATGAGTTATTGCAGAAAGCGATCTATGACCGCATTACAGGGGTTTATATGGACCGCGGCTACTTGTTTTCCCAAATTGTGCCGATGGAAGTACCGGTGGGAGAAAATGAGCTTGACATTACCTTCGATATAACTGAGAATTCGATTGTCAAAATTGACCAGATCAATATCAATGGGAACACAAAAACCAATGAGAATGTAGTCCGACGCGAGTTGCGAATGTTTCCCGGAGATATATTCAGTCGGGATGCCCTGATGCGCAGTCAGAATGAAGTTTATATGCTCAATTACTTCGCTAATGTTGTACCGGACGTTATCCCGGTTAGTGATGACGCGGTCAATGTAGAATTGACTGTAGAGGAGAAATCGGCCGATCAGGCGAATTTATCCTTTAGTATCAGTCAGGTTTACGGTCTGGTGGGCGGTGGTGGTTTTCAATTTAACAATTTCCGGGGACGTGGTCAGCAGTTGGCTATCAGCTATCAGCAGGGTACGACTTATTCGGTATACAGCACATCGGCGACGCCGTACAAATCCATTTCACTCAGTTTTACGGATCCCTGGATTTTTGATACTCCTAATCTGGTAGGAGCCAGCGTTACCTATACCGAAAGAGGTAGTAGTACCAGCACTTACTATTATCCGTACGATTTGACTTTATATGGTGGATCGTTGCGGTGGGGTCGTCGCCTGCGCTGGCCGGATAATTATTTCCGGGTCAGTTGGTCATATGGTGCCTATAAAAAGCAATATTCAAATATCGACGATAATTATCTGGCAGAAGTCTTGGAAGGTAAGAAACATACCACCAGTATCGGATTGACTCAGGTCATCAGCCGCGACAGCCGGGATCGCCCGGAATTCCCGACAATTGGTTCAGTATTTAATTGGACCGCGAATCTGACCGGCGGATTTTTAGGCGGCACGGAACATTATGCCAAGAATACATTCTCTTTGGAATACTTTCTTCCGACAATCTGGAAACTGGTTTTGTATAATCACGTCGAATTTGGAGTCATAAGAAAGTTAAAATCTGGCAGTATTATTCCACCCGATGAGCGTTTTATCATGGGGGGAAGTGGCATGATCTACGGAACGGCTTTGCGTGGCTATGATGACAATGAGGTTGGACCGAAGTATAACTATAGCGGATACTATTATCCGTACGGAGGCGAAACAATGCTAAGATATACTCTGGAATACCGTGTCCCGATTTCGAGTAATCCGACTATCTATGCATTGCTGTTCGCTGAAGCTGGAAACGTCTGGAAATATGTCAGCGATACCGATCCGTTTGACCTCAAACGTTCCGTAGGTGTCGGGGTACGCTTTTATATGCCGGCACTCGGATTATTAGGTATTGATTTTGGTTACGGATTTGACGATATTGATCCTGAAGGTTCAACCGGTTATGGTAAACCTGAAGGTTGGAAAACACATTTTATTTTTGGAACAGCATATTAACCATAAAATCACATATAAAACGACGGAGGCAAAGTGAAAAAAGTAGTGTTAATCATTCTTGGATTGCTGATCGTGGTCGGGATGACTGATTTGGCGCGGGCTCAAATAAAAATCGGTTATGTTAATTCCGATCGTATCTTGAGTGAATTTGACGAAGCCCGGGAAGCTCAGAGTAAACTGGATATAGAAGCGAAGAAACTGGAAGATCAGTATCGCGGTATGCTGGCGAAGTTGGATAGTCTGCAGAAAGATTATGATCGGCAAAAGATGATGATGAGTGAAACCCGGCGCAAGACCAAGGAAACCGAAATTAGCCAGCTCCAGGAATCAATCCAAAAATTCCAGGTCGAAAAACTGGGCCCCGAAGGCGAAATTTACAAAAAGCAAGCCGAACTGGTGACTCCGGTTCTAGAAAAAGTAAAAACGGTTATTGCCAAGGTAGGTAAAGACGAAAAGTATGACTATATCTTCGATACGGTTGCCGGAAATATTTTATACGCCGAACCTGCTCTTGACGTTACCGATAAAGTCATTTATGAGTTAAAACGCTCCAAATAAATATGCAATTAACCTTAGGGCAGATTGCCCGGTTAGTCGACGGCGCAGTCAAAGGCGACGAAGGTGTCCTGATCAATGATGTCGCCGAAATTCAGAACGCCCATCAGGGTGCGATCACATTTCTGGCCAATCCAAAATATGCCAAATATCTGGCCTCGACTCTGGCCACGGCAGTAATTGTCGCCGATGATTGCCCCGGTAGTTTTCCGAATCTGATCCTGGTTAAAAATCCAAACCTGGCTTTTTCCATTGTCCTGGCGCATTTCCACCCCGAACAACCCTTACCGACTCCGGGAATTCATCCAACGGCAGTTGTGGCGGATGATGCTCAGATTGGAGAGAAAGTGTACCTCGGGCCATATGTCGTAATAGAATCAGGAGTCAGGATTGCCGATAATGTCACAATTCTAGCCCATTGCTACATCGGTCAATCGGTCAGCATTGGAAGCGGAACGATGATTTTTCCTAACGTCAGTATTTATCATAAATGTGTGATTGGTAAGAAGGTTCGGATTCATAGCGGGGTAGTCATCGGCAGTGACGGATTCGGTTTCGTCAGAGTGGCGGACGGGATCGAAAAGATACCTCAGGCTGGACGAGTGATAATCCAGGATGAGGTTGAAATTGGCGCAAATTCGACAATCGACCGGGGAACTGTCGGTGATACGGTCATCGGCCGGGGTACGAAGCTGGATAATCTGGTGCAAATTGCTCACAATGTACGCATCGGTGAATATTGTTTCTTCGCGGCCGAGTCGGGAGTGGCCGGGAGCACCATTATCGAGGATGCCGTCAGTGTCGGCGGACAGGTTGGAATCGCCGGTCATCTGCATATCGGTTCCGGAGTAATGATCGCCGCCCAATCGGGTGTTAGTAAGGATGTGCCGTCGGGGATGTTTATACTCGGTTCGCCGGCTCAGGACCGTTTGAAAGCCGCTCAGGAATTTGCTCACATCCACTCTTTACCTGAAATGAAAGAGCGTCTGAAAAAACTTGAGAGAGAAGTATATAAAGATAAAGCCGAGGATTAAGAATGTCACGTAATCAGCGCACCATAAAAAAAGCAGTCACGATTTCCGGAATTGGCCTGCATACCGGCGTTAAAAGCACCGTTATTTTTAAACCGGCGCCGGAAAATTATTGGATCAGATTTGTCCGCACGGACATCGAAAATTGTCCCGAAATAATTGCCGATATCAATCATGTCATGGATATTTCACGCGGTACCACACTCGCTCAAAACGGGATTCAGATTCATACTGTCGAACATGTGCTGTCAGCAGTAGCCGGTCTGGGAATTGATAATATTATCATCGAGATTAATAACATTGAACCACCCGTATGTGATGGGAGTGCCATCGAGTTTGTCAGGATATTAAAACAGGCCGAAATAATCGAACAGGAAGCCGAACAGGAAATCCTGGTAATCGATAAAATCATGACCTATGCCGATCCCAAAAACCACGTCGATGTTCATATTATGCCAGCCGACACTTTTCAGATTACTTTTCTAATCGATTATAATAAAATTCCGGCCATTGGTACGCAGTACTCGACGACCTATTCATTATCTGAAGAATTCGAAACCGATTACGCCCCGGCCCGCACTTTTTGCACTCTGAGTGAAATCGAAGGGCTCAAAGCCCGGGGATTAATAAAGGGCGGAAGTGTCAATAATGCCGTGGTTTTCATCGATCGGCACATCGAACAGAGTGAGGTCGAACGCATTCGCGAATTATTCGGAATTTCCGGCGATATTTCCATTGGTCAGCGCGGCACTTTAAACGGCGTGGAACTACGCTATTATAACGAAGCCGTTCGTCATAAAATCGTCGATTTAATCGGTGATTTTGCTCTTCTGGGAGTGCCTATTCAGGGACATGTCATCGCCGCTCGTAGTGGTCACGCCCATAATGTCAATTTTATCAGGAAAATCCGTAAAGAATATGAAAAGGTATTGATAAGCAAAAAGTTCCAGAAAGGCAAAGTCAAGGGCGCCTTATTCGATATCAGTGGCATCGAACGTATCCTGCCGCATCGGTATCCGTTTTTAATGGTTGATAAGGTCATCGATATGGTTCCCGGCGAATCCGTCACCGCTATTAAAAACGTCACCGTCAACGAACCTTTCTTTCAGGGACATTTTCCGGTTCGGCGAGTAATGCCAGGCGTTTTGATTATTGAAGCCCTGGCGCAGGCCGGGGGACTGATGCTTTTAAATACGATAGAACATCCTGAAAAAGTTCTGGTTTACTTCACCGGACTGGACGAAGTCAGATTTCGCAAACCGGTGATACCAGGTGACCAGATTCGTCTCGAAGTTCAGATGACTCAGTTCCGTTTATCAGTATGTAAAATGCGGGCTGTGGCTTTTGTCAATGACGAGGTGGCGGTCGAGGCAAACATGATGGCTTCCCTGGTGGATTTATAAAATATGAGACAAATACATCCTACCGCAATCGTCGATAAAAAAGCCCGAATCGGGGAAAATGTTATAATCGGACCCTATAGTGTAATCAGCGACAACGTCGAAATTGGAAACGGTTGCTGGATTGGTAATCATGTGGTGATTTTACCAGGCGCGCGCATTGGTCAGAACAGCAAAATCTTCCATCACGCGGTTATATCTGAAATTCCCCAGGACCTAAAATTCGCCGGAGAGGAAACCACGGCAGAAATTGGCGACCGTACTGTCATTCGTGAATTTGTCACCATAAATCGTGGCACCGCTCAACACTGGAAGACAGTCGTCGGTTCCGATTGCCTTATTATGGCATATGTGCATATCGCTCATGATTGCATCATAGGGAATCATGTTATCATGGCAAACGCCGTCAATTTAGCCGGGCATGTCGAAATCGAAGACTGGGTGATCATGGGTGGAATGGTTGGTGTCCTGCAGTTCAGCCGAATTGGTCAGCATTCTATTATCGGCGGACAATATCGGGTCTCGAAAGATGTCCCTCCTTATATCATGGCCGCGCGGGAACCGCTCTCTTTTGAGGGTTTAAACCGGGTTGGTTTAAAGCGTCGTAATTTTCCGGCAGAAACTATACTGACCCTGAAAAGAGTCTATAATCTGATTTACCATTCCAAATATAACGTATCGGATGCCATCCGGAAAATTGAAGAAACTCCGGAACTGATGATTCCGGAAGTCAACAACATCATCGAATTCATTAAAAAAAGCTCACGTGGTATTATTTAATATTGAATATTCAGAAATTGCGAAATCTGAAATATCTACTGGTAAGCGGTTTATTTCTGACCGTTGCCAACTTATCGGCGGGTGACCTGAATCTGACAACTTTAAGTAAAAATCAGATTCGTGATCGATTGCAGTCTATTTTACCTAAAGTATGTGCCGGGCTGGAAGTGCCGGCCCTGGTCCTTATCCGTCCTGCGAGTTCAGGAGTACTCTTCGCGGTTCGTTATAATCAACCGGATTTGACGAAGTACCTGTCCGACCAGGCGGGTTTGCCAACCTTTAGTCTGGCGTTCAGGGCTACTCCGAACATTACCCTGGTCGGTCAACTCGGAAGCGGTCGCTGGCAGGATGAAAGTCTGAATTCGATGGGTTTTTATCTGGCCTATTTTTGGCATCATTCATCCTATCCGGATCAAATTATAGGTGGGGTCAATCATATTAAAGGTCCCGGAGATTTTCATTTTCGGGATATTACTTTAGGTTATTTGAAAATAGTCCCCTTCGGTCAATGGGACTTCTCAATAGCGGGAACATTGCACTTTACCCAAATTGGAATTCATGTGACCGATGCGCCTGATCCAAATAATAATTACAAAACCGTCAAGAAAGTCGAATTTGGTTTGATCGACCTGAGTCTGAACCGCAATATTGGAGAACATTTTAAGATCGGTACAAACTTTACGTTTAACTCCAGAAATTTTGCGGGAGGTCTGGCATTGGGAGGCTATTTTTAAAATGTCTGACGCTGGTATAAAAAGGACGCTTAGCATACTCGGTTCGACCGGTTCGATTGGCGTTAATGCGCTTAATGTCATCTCCGCCTGCCCGGACAAGTTTTCAGTCAAATACCTGACGGCCGGTCATAATGCGACTTTATTGATCGAACAAGCCCGCCGGTATCACCCGCAAGCGATCGCTCTGGCGGATGAGTCGCAATACCGGATGTTAAAGGACAGCCTGTCGGATCAAAATATTGAAATATCAGCCGGCAAGCAGGCGATTCTCGAAATAGCCGCGCGCGACGATGTCGATCTGGTGATAAATGCGATTGTCGGCATGGCCGGTTTGGAGCCGACTTATCAGGCTTTCCGTGCTGGTCGCGATGTAGCTCTTTCGAATAAGGAATCGCTGGTTATGGCTGGTGAAATTATCATGAATTTGGTGAAGGAAAAAAGGCTGAACCTTTACCCGATCGATAGCGAGCACAGTGCCGTCTGGCAATGTCTGGCAGGTGAGGATAAAACTAATGTCCGGCGTCTGATCCTGACTGGTTCGGGCGGCCCGTTCCGCACCCGACCTCTGGCACAATTTGACCGAATTACACCGGTTGAAGCTCTGCGCCATCCTACCTGGACTATGGGCAAGAAAATCACGATTGATTCGGCGACGATGATGAATAAAGGCCTTGAAATCATTGAAGCTTATTGGTTATTTGGGATCAAACCGGAGCAGATCGAGGTCTTGATCCATCCCCAGTCCATCATTCATTCGATGGTGGAATTTTGCGATGGCTCGGTCAAAGCCCAGATGGGATTGCCGGATATGCGTCTGCCGATTCAATATGCTATCGGTTATCCCGAACGCTTGCCGAGGAGCTGGGAAAGCGTTGATTGGGCGCAAATCGGTCAGTTGACATTTGAGAATCCCGATCCGGTGAAATTTCCGGCCTTGCGTCTCGCTTATGAAGCTTTGCGACGGGGTGGTAGCGCTCCGGCGATTATGAACGTAATTAACGAGTTGGCAGTTTATGCTTTTCTGGAAAACCGGATTACATTTCCGGGAATAACCCGAATGATTGAAGAGGCGCTGGGTAAAATTCCGATTATTGATAATCCGAGTTTGAATGATATATTGAATGTTGAACCTGTGGCGCGGCGATTCGTGTCCAATATTTTAGATAATGAAAGGAAATTATAGATGCTGTTGACTGTCTTAGCGGTTTTGATTGTGATTGGCGGGGTGGTGATGGCGCATGAACTGGGGCACTTTGTCTTTGCCAAATTGACCGGCATGCGGGTGGAGGCTTTTTCGATTGGTTTCCCACCGAAAATTATAAGTAAGAAAATTGGCGAGACTGACTATCGTCTATCCGCAATTCCGCTCGGCGGTTATGTTAAAGTAGCCGGGGTAATCGACGAAAGTATGGATACCGCAGGGGCGGAAAGTAACGAACCCTGGACGTTCGCCGCCAAAAATACCTGGCAAAAATTACTTTTTATCTCTGGTGGCGTGATTTTCAATATTATTTTTGCTATTGTGATTTTCAGCGGATTGACCAAGCATGCCGGCATTTACGAGTCTGACAATCAGCCGATTGTAGCGAATATAATCCCGGATTTTCCAGCCGATTCGATCGGTATCCGGGCGGGTGACAGAATCCTGGCAATCAACGGCACAAACATCGATTCGTGGGATAATATGACCGAATTGATTCACAATCATCCGTACGATTCAATCGCCGTAAAATGGCAGAGTGCTGGTTCAATATATGAAAAGAAACTCAAACCGTTCACTAATAAAGTCTTAAAAGGTTCGAAATTAGTTGAAGTCGGTTTGATCGGCATCAGTCCGGCTATGAATCATCGCCCGGCAAAATTCTTCGAATCAATCAGTAGTGGCGCCCAGAATACCTGGTATTGGCTTAAAATCACGATCATTTCCTTGAAGATGCTGATTACCGGTCAAGAATCGCTTAAAAATATCGGTGGACCGATTTTTATAGCTAAATTAGCCGGCGAATCGGCTAAATCCGGATTCAGTGCAATCCTCGGCCTGATGGCCATTATCAGTGTCAATCTGGCTCTTATTAATATTCTGCCGGTACCGGCCTTCGACGGCGGACATATTTTGATAATTTTAATCGAAGCTATCAAGCGCCGCCCGCTTTCGATCAATTCCAAAGTTCGCATCCAGCAAGTCGGGCTGGCGATTATCGTTCTGCTGACGGTAATGGTCCTTTTCAACGATATCTCGCGCATTTTTAAGTGGTAGATACGGAAGAATGCCGTGGCCGGTGGAGTAGTCAAACTCTGTCCACATATCATTCTCGAAGGCACGCGCCTAACTCATAAAACCGATATCGCTTTTGCGTTGAACGAACACCCGCGTATCGTCGGTCCGCGCAAATACCGCTACCATTCACCAGTCATTTCCGGCGAGTGGTGCGCTTTCACCAATTATCCCTGGGGACGCGGGCTGATCAATTTCGAGCCACAGGAAGAATCGCTGGCTATGGAAACCTACCGGACCTGGATGCGGCTTTTCGAACTCCAACGCTATTATTCCTGGATAGTTGATCGCTTTCATATTTCGACTCAGGTTTATCAGTTAATCACTTACAGTAAACTCTACGATTTCGGCTGGCTTGAGGAACGCCTTGCGGCTCTCGATTACCGCCTAATTTTCTGTACCCGTCGACCGGAATCGTTTACCGCCGCCCGGATCGAGCGGATTAAAGTCTCCGGTAAACCTTCGCAATACGACGATCTGGAGATTTTTATAAATGAACAGCGTCTCATGCGGCGCTTTGTCAAAGAATCCCGATTAAAAAGTCTCGAGATCGATGTCTCGGATGATGGCGTGGGAAACGCGATCGAAAAAATTGCCGATTGGCTGGAAAAGACCGGCGGCCTAATCGCAAAGTAAATTAGGAGTACGAATGTCTGAGATACTAGCCTATTGCGGTCTTATCTGCCACACCTGTCCGATCTATCTGGCCACCCGCGAAAATAATAAGGCTGAGCAAATCCGAATGCGCACAAATATTGCTCGAATATGCCGAGAACAGTATGGCATGAATTATGAGTCCACTGACATTACCGATTGCGACGGTTGTTGGGCTGAAAACGACCGGATATTTGCATCCTGCGGAAGCTGTGCAATCCGTAATTGCGCCAGAGAGAAAGAAGTTGAGAATTGCGCATTTTGCAATGAGTATGCCTGTGAGAAACTTAAGACTTTTTTTGCATCTGAATCGAATGCCAAAATGCGGTTGGATATGATCCGGGGAGAAAAATGAATTGTTTTTTATACCGTCAGGTTCTTAAACCGGAAGGCATACATGATCTGATCCAGATCAGGTCTGAGGACCTGACACAACAAATAAAAACTTTATTTGCAATATATCGGTGCTTATCCGCGTGGATCCGCGGCGAAAATATTGTGCATTTTAGGTTGTCTTACGATATCGCCAGGTTGCCAGTGAAAGCATTGCAATGCCGAAGATAAACAGGCTGACGACATCCCGGTAGATATCGAGTAACCCGGAACCTTTTAATAAAATGGTACGCACCAACCGCATGAAGTAGGCAATCGGATTCAGGATATTAGCCGTCTGGGCCCAGTTAGGCATACTCTCAGTGGAAGTAAAAAGACCACTCATCATCATCATTACAATCATCAGGAAGAAATTGATGAAAATCGCCTGTTGCTGGGTGCCGGCTAATGAAGATACCAGTAGACCCATACCGAGCACGACCATTAGGTAAATCGTTGCCGTAAAGAAAAGCAAACCAAGCGAACCGTTGATGGGAATATCAAAAAGCAGTTTGCCGAGTATTAGTCCGATGCCTAATTCGACCAGGGCAATAATCAGGAACGGTGTCAGTTTTCCGATAATGAACTGGTATTTGTGAATCGGAGTAACATTAATTTGTTCGATGGTACCGATTTCCTTTTCACGGACAATATTCAGACCGGATAGAAAGGCGCCAATGATAGTGACTAATACGGCCAGAATCGCCGGAACCATGAAAACTTTATAGTTAAGTTCCGGATTATACCAGAAGGAAGGATGCACTGCGATCGATTTGATTGGTGCGTTTACGATGCTCGGATTACTCCGTTTTAAAATAATATCGTGGTTATATTCAGCGGTGATCGAAGCCGCGTAAGCATAGCCGATTCCCGCGACTGTGCCGTTGATGGCATTGATCAGAAATTGTACTTCGGCGCGATTTTCCCGGACGAGTCGCTTCTCAAAATTAGCCGTAATATGAATGATTATATCACACTGTCCGCGCTTCAGACTCGATAAAGCCTCATCCATCGAGAATGAACGACCCCGTATCTGAAAAAACGGCGAGGTCTCAAAACGATTGACTAATTGACGGGAAGTTGGTGAGAGATCCTGATCGACAATGAAAAGGTTCAGATTTTTCATTTCCATGGTAGCCGCATTCACTAAAATAATCATCTGGATTAGTGGCATAACGAAAATAATCGGCAACATCATTCGGTTGCGGAAAATCTGAAGAAATTCTTTTTGTAATATGAACAGAATGGTGCGCATCTATTCCAATCTGATCTTGAATTTTTTCAAACTTATCAATAGAAAAAGACCGGTCATGCCAATCAGGATCAGGGTTTCTTTCCAGATATAGCTCAGCCCGACCCCTTTTAGCATGATGTCTTTGACTATAATAATAAACCATTTGGCCGGCATAATCTGACTCAGCCATTGCAGGATTGTGGGCATATTTTCAATTGGAAAAATGAAACCGGACAATAAGATCGTTGGTAACATCAGACCGACGGCAGAAATCAGCATTGCGATCAATTGGTTATTGGCAATACTTGATATTAAAATTCCAAGAGCAAGTGCCAGCAGAGTATAAAGCAAACATTCGGCTAAAAGTAGAATCAGATTGCCCTGTATCGGTACACCGAAAACGAAATATCCCAATAAGATAATCGTAATAACATTAACGCCGGAAAGCGCCGCATATGGTACGACTTTGCCGACGATGATCTGGATCGGCTTGAGCGGTGAAATCAACAGAACTTCCAGAGTGCCCATTTCTTTTTCGCGGGCAATGGCAATAGAAGTCATCATGGCTGAAACCAATATCATGATCAGCGCCATAATACCCGGCACGAATAGAAAAGCGCTTTCCAGATTTTCATTGTACAACATGCGGACTTTCGGTATGATTGGCAATGGGAGTTGAACCATCAGGTTGGATTTACTGGCGAAATCCTGGATAATGCCGGTCGTATAGGTGCTAACAAGATTGGCAAGATTGGCATCGGTGGCGTCGAGAAGTAGTTGAATATTAGCTGTACCCCGGTGTTCGAGTTTTTCGCTGAATTCAGGTTCAAAAACAATGACTTCCTTAACCTGGCCGCCGCGAAATACTTTTTCAATTTCGCCCGGACTCTGGATATTGTATCTCGGAATAAAGTAACCCGATGAAATAATTTTAGCGGAAATTTTTCCAGTGATTACGTCATGCGATTGGTCGTAAAAAGCAATGCCGACATTGCGTACTTCATTGCTGACGACAAATCCGAAGATCAACATCTGGGCAATCGGCAGGCCAAATAGGATTAAAAGGGTGCGTTTATCCCGGAAAATGTGAAAGAATTCCTTGCGTACCAAACCAGCCAAGCGACTCATTGATGCACCTCGCTTTTGAAGGCGACCGGCCGCGCTATTTTAATGAAAAGGTCGTTAATATTTTTAACATTGAACGAGTGATACAAATTGGCGGGTGTGTCAAGCGCGGCAATCCGGCCATCCACCATAATTGAAATGCGGTCGCAATATTCGGCTTCGTCCATATAATGGGTTGTTATAAAAACCGTAATTCCATCATGTGCGGCGGCATAGATCAGACTCCAGAACTGGCGGCGCGTGATCGGATCGACACCACTGGTTGGTTCGTCTAAGAAAACGATTTTCGGACGATGGAAAATGGCGATCGAAAAGGCCAGCTTCTGCTTCCAACCGGTTGGGAGGCTTTTAATTAAAGCATTTCGAAATTCCTGCAGACCAAGTTTGGCGATCAATGCCTCTGAACGTGACTTTATCTCGTTCAGGGAGAGCCCATATATCCCGCCGTAAAAGCGAATGTTTTCGTAAACCGTCAGGTCTTCATAAAGCGAGAATTTCTGACTCATGTAACCGATATTGCGTTTGATTAGCTCGGTCTGGTGATAAGCGTCGAAGCCGGCGACTTTTATCTCACCGTCTGTCGGTTTGGAGAGTCCGCATAGGATTCGGATAGCGGTTGTCTTGCCGGCTCCATTGGCGCCCAGAAAACCGAATATTTCACCCGGATAAACGGCGAAAGAAAGCCGATCATTAGCGACAAAGTCGCCGAATTTTTTAACCATTTCCCGTACGTAAATAATCGGCTCACGAACTGTTTTAATCATAGCGTTCGATCCTATGGTGCGACCGCCATTAATTCCATGAAACAATCTTCGATGCCGGGTTCGATGGCGCAGACGATTGGATCCCGATGTTCGTGTCGTTTCAAAAATTCAACCAGTTCGGCAGGTGCGAATGAATCGACATTCGGGGTGAAATGCACACTCTGCCCGAACGGAAAAGCAGTCTTGGTCTGATTGAATTGTTTTAGATCGGAAAGCAATTTATAAGTGTTTTCGGATTTAACTGCGAACAGCTGCTGTTGATACTCGTTGATGACTTCGGTGGGAGTGGCGATTTTCAAAATATTGCCAAATTGAATCAATGCCACGCGGTCGCACTGCCCGGCTTCTTCCATATACGGTGTCGAAACGACAATCGTGATACCCTCGGTTTGTAATTTTTTCAACATTTCCCAGAATTCGACCCGCGAGATGGCATCAACGCCAGTAGTCGGTTCGTCAAGAATAAGCACCGTCGGTTTATGGATCAGGGCGCAGGAGAGCGCCAGCTTCTGCTTCATTCCGCCGGATAATTGCCCGGCCAGCCGGTTTTTAAACGGTTCGATTTGGACGTAGATATCACGGATCAAGTCGTAACTGGTCGCGATTGTCGTACCGAATATCGAGGCGAAAAAATCCAGATTTTCGGCAACCGTCAAGTCGGGGTAAAGTGAAAAGTGACCCGGCATATATCCGAGTAATGACCGCAATTTTTTATAATCACGAACGACATCGAGTCCTTCAACAATCACCGTACCGGATTGTGGTACGAGTAAGGAAGTCAGGAAACGAAATAGGGTGGTTTTACCGGAGCCGTCCGGACCAATAAAGCCGAATAATTCACCCCTTGATATTTCGAATGAAATGTCATTTAGAGCGCGGATATTTTCGTAGGACTTCGAGAGATGTTCGACCGTGATAGAGATCAAGGATAACTCAGATTATTTGGATTCCGTAATAAAATTAACTTCGCCGGGCATGCCGATTTTAAGTGAACCGTCGTTGACGACTTTGACTTTTAAGGCATAAACCAGATTGACGCGTTCAGCCTTGGTCTGGATTGTTTTGGGAGTGAATTCGGCCGTGGTCGATATCCAACTGACAGTGCCGTGTAAAGTGTGGTTGGTCTTTTTATCGCGGTCGATTAAGACGTCGACCGGCATACCGAGCCGGACAGCCGGGAGCTGATTGCCACTGATATAGACGCGCAGTTCCATTGTCGAAAGGTCGGCGATATTGTAGAGTGATTTGCCATATACGGTCAGTTCACTGCTTTCGGCATATTTATTCAAAACGGTGCCATTAATCGGATTGATGATGTGGCATTTGCGGATATTTGCGTCGATTTGTTCGATTTGCTTGTCGTAGACTTCGAGTTCCTTTTGTACTGACAGACTCTGGGTTTTGGTAGCCATGATCTGTTTATCCAGTAGTTCTAAATTGGCCTTTAAATCATCAGCTTGCTTGGATGTAGCCGCGCCATCTTTGAGCAGATTACGAATTCGTTTTTGTTCTGTGACTAGATTAACACGTTGCTGGAGCTGAACTTCGATCTGGGATTGAATATTAATGATGCGAGTAGCAGTTACTCCACGCTGGGCGATGACCTGAGTTTTTTTCAGTTCAAAATCGCTGGTGTCGATTAAGCCCACAACCAAATTAGCCGAAAGCGTCTGGCCTTCCTCGACATCAAGTCTGATAATTCTGCCGTTAGCTTCGGCTGAAATGGTAACTTCGACCGCCTCGAAGTTGCCATAAGCATCACTGCGATGATTATTACGACTGCAATCGTTCAGAACCAGCAAACCAGTCAGCACAATTAAACAAAAATAATGTTTCATGACGATAATCCTGAAATTTGATGATGTAATGTTCATTTATCTTACTTCCCGGAATCATAGAGATAATCGGCTTGAGCATTCGCCAGTCGGATGAGATTGAATTGCTTATTGAGACGCGCCTGGGTTTCGGCATTGAGTTGGATCAGATAATCGGTAGCGGTCACAACACCATTCTCCATCTGGGCGGCAACGGTTTGGGTAATTTTCGATCGCAGGTCAATAATTTCGTCATCCTTTTTAATCAGGGCTTCGTATTTCCTGATTTCGGCCAGGTCTTTACGTAATAAAATGCGGATTTGCTGTTTGAAAGTCTCTTTCTGAGTCTGGATGATATTTTTCTGTAAATCGAACCACTGCCCTTCGCGGCGAACCTGGTTCCAGTTCCAGGGCGTCCAGCTAAATCGCGCTCCGATCATTGAGAAACTATCGAAGTCATTTGAAAGCATATTCAGACCCGGTCGTCCGTAGCCGATTTGCCCGAAAAGCGCTACTTTCGGCATTATCCGAACGGAAAGCAGAGTCTTGCTGGCATCCAGCTTGCCAATTTGCAAATCCATCAGATGTAATTCCGGCCGCAAAATTGCGAGAGTGTCATCAGGTTCACTGAAAACTGGCAGTGCGAATTTGATTTGAAGCGGGATCGTCTGCTTCAGGTATTCGCTGAGAATCTCCAGGACCGATTCGCGGCCGAGATCAATTTCAAGCAATTGCTGATCAATCTTGGCTATCTCCACCTGGAGAACATCGGCGTTACTGGCAAGCATAGTACCGTAACGTACTCCGGATTCGACGACCGATAGACGGGAATTGATTTCATTCCGTATCACGAGAAGCAATTTTTTATTTTCCTGTAATTGTAATCCGGTGAAAAAGATCTGATTGATACGTTCACGCAGTTGATATAGTTCAACTTCGATATTCTGTTGATTGACTTGTAGAACACTACGTTCAAACTCTTTTTGGCGGCTGACTAATCCGCCATCATAAAGTGCATCCGAAATATCTAAAGTGAGTTTATAAATGTCTTTATCGAGGGTTGGAATTGCAGGTGAATTAATCGGAATAGTGGTGATGTCAGATTGCCAGGAGGCCTGTCCGTTGATGGAAAGTTGTGGAAACCGGTTAGTAGTCAAATTGCGGATTTTCCGATCGGTGGCTTCGCGCTGGAGATCGAATTGGTTGGTAAGCGGATATTTAGCGCGAGCTTGTTCCTGGCAATAGTCGAGAGTCAGAGGATCGGGAATTTCCGCGCAGAGAATTCCGGTTAAAATTAATCCAATGAATGAAGATTTGATTTTCATTTCTTTACCAGAGCATTGAGCACAAATTTCGTTATTTCGGTTTTGCGATGTCGGATAAATTCATTATAACGATTACCATCATTGCCGAAAAGGATCGGTTGAATAATCGGTCGGCCGATGAAGGGAAAGATACAAAGCGCGATAATATTTATCATCAGCTGTTGCGGAGAGATTTCAATTAAACCAGCGTTTTTTATATCCTGTTCTATTATGGAGAGATTTTGACTGGCAATTTGTTCGGTCACCGGCATTAAATCGCTGAGACGTTCGGGATGCCGGTTCAGTTCATGCAGGACGAAGGCGGGAATATGTGGATTTTCACTGATCAGGTCGATATAGTTACTGATAAATAATTTGATTTTTTCGGTAAAATCGAACGGTGAGTTCATTACTTCAAAAATCCGGGGAGCAAATTTGGCAAAAGATTCGCGGAAAACGGCTTCAAAGAGTTGATCTTTACTGCGATAGTAATAATGCAAAAGGGCCTTATTTATCTTAGCAGTGTCGGCGATCTCCTGCATACGGGCGCCGTCGAAACCTTTTTCAATGAAGACTTTCCGGGCGGCATCGAGAATCAAGGCTTCGGTATTTTTATCCTGATTAGTCATTTTTTATCCTTTTAGTTTATCCATATAGTTTAACTAAATGGTTAAATTTATAATGTTACTTTCAATAGAACAAGGTCAATTTTATATCACTTAGAAAATATTCTAAGAATAAAAGTGTTTTCGTTTGCATATTTTATCGACGATAATTATTTTGCATTCAATATTTTATCGAATAAATTAAAACAGAAAATAAAATCAGGAGGCGAATATGAAAAGAATTTATCGTTCGAAGACAGATCAAAAAATAGCCGGAATCTGCGGGGGATTGGGTGAAATGTTCAATATCGACTCGACCTTGATTCGTCTGGCTTTGGTATTTGCGACGATATTGACCGGATTTTTTCCGTTGGTAATCACCTATATTGTCGGATGGGTAATCATACCGGAAGGACCGGTTGAGAAGGAAGGTTGAATTTAAGATTAAGTTTAAGGTTAAGGTTAAGGCTGGAATTGACGCGTGCTAAGTATGAATGTTAAAATCAAGGTGAAAAAGAGCTGATGCTGGGCACTCTGGTTAATGTTGGAACGGTAATTCTGGGTAGTAGTCTGGGTCTGTTGTTGCACGCCCGGTTGCCGCGTAAACTGATCGTGATTGTTTTTCAGGTGATCGGATTATTTACTCTTTTTCTGGGTTTCAGCATGGCATTGAAGACGACCAATTTTCTGATTATGGTTTTCAGTGGAGCATTGGGTGCCATAATTGGGGAATTGTGCCAGATCGAACGCGGAATCAACCGACTGGGCGAGGGTTTAAAACATCGATTGAAATCTGAGAATGACAAGTTCGCGGAAGGTCTGGTGACCGCTTTTTTGCTATTCTGTATGGGTTCGATGACTATTCTGGGTGCTTTTGAGGAAGGCCTGGGTGGAAAACCCAATTTATTATTAGCCAAGTCATTGCTGGATGGCTTTTCATCAATGGCCTTGGCGGCCGGTCTAGGAGTGGGGGTTTTGCTGGCGGTTGTTCCGCTATTGATTTATCAGGGCGGGTTGACACTTTTAGCCGGACTGCTGGGTGATGTCTTGACCACTCCGGTAGTCAATGAAATGACCGCGGTCGGCGGTTTATTACTGATCGGTCTCGGATTAACAATTCTGGAAATTAAGACTGTCAAGGTGGTGAACATGTTACCGGCTTTGGTTGTAGCAATTATCCTGGCTGGTCTTTTTCTTTAATTATATTTTTAAATAAACGCTATTGGTCGAATAAATCGCAAGTATTAATTTATCGTCCGTGTTTTCGAGACTAAAACATATCAACTTTAACCTGCTGTTATCTCTACTTGGTCTGGTATATAGTGTAACGCTTTTGGCCGACAGCAATGCTCCGAAAACCGCCCTAATATTGAGTGGCGGTGGAGCCCGGGGATTTGCGCATATTGGGGTGATCAAGGCGCTAGAAGAGATCGGCTTTTATCCTGATCTGATTGTGGGCACGAGTATCGGGGCCCTGATCGGGGCTTTGTATGCCAGTGGCAATACTCCTCAGGAAATAGAGGAATATGTGGCCGATATTCATTGGAATAAGGTCATGACAGCTGAACCATTCCGTGATATTGAATTCGTTTCGCAGAAAATCATGTCTTTACCAGAGTTGTTTACCTTGCGGTTTGACGATCAGTTCAATGTCTTATTTCCGCGTAATCTATTATCGACTCAGGCTTTGCAAGAGCGTATTTTTCAGATGACAATATATCCGGAATATTATGCCGGTTCAGATTTCGATAGTCTGGCGATTCCGTTACGAATCGTGACAACTGATTTGAAAAAGGGTAAGATGGTCGTGCTAAGTAAAGGTAACCTTGCCCGATCAGTCACGGCCAGTTCGGCCTTTCCGATTATTTTGGCGCCGGTGAAGTACGGATCATACCTTTTAGCTGACGGCGGACTGACGAATAATGTTCCTATCGATGTAGCCCGTGATCTGGGGGCGGATTTTATAGTTGCTGTGGATGTTAGTAGCAAGGTGTTACCGCTGGCAGAAAATTTTAATGTACTGGATATATTCGGGCAGGCAATGAACACTCTGGCCTACTTATCTGATACTAAGCATCTCGATCTGGCTGACGTTCTTATACGTCCTGAATTAAACAATATCACTTCGGCCGATTTCGATTCACTCGATGTATTGATCGAGGACGGCTATCGCGGTAGTCAGCCCTATTTGGATAAAATCCGACCCTATGCTACATATACTCGAAAATTTCCTGATTATCAAAAGAATTCAACCGATTATTTGAACGGTACTACAATTAATAAAATCAAATTTACCAGTGATCAGGCCACCCAGGAATACATTTTACGGCGTGAAATCCAATTAAGGGAAGGCGATCAGTGGAATTTGGCTCTCGCCAGGCGCAGTATGAAGAATCTGTTCAGTACCGGTTTATTCAAGAACGTATATTTGTCGTTGTCGAAAGTCGATTCCAATCACGCCGATTTACTAGTGGAAGTGGAAGAACGCGAGCGCACCTCATTTAGTTTTGGCGCGCGCTACGATAGTGAACGTAAAGCCAGTGCTTTCGTCTCCGGGAAATACAGGAATTTATTTGGTATAGGTCTGGATAATCAGGTCAATCTGATTATCAGCGATCTGTTATTCCGGACCGAATGGAATGCTCGCACGACTCGTATTTTGACTTCGAACTTTACCGGTTATACTTCTTTATATCATTTGAACGAAAGCATTCCCCTCTATAATTACGGCCGGCGCGTCGAGTCGGGAAAATTATACCGGACCGGTCTGGAAGCCAATGCCGGTATCCAGGTTAAACGGGTCGGACTGACTGCTTTTGGTATGAAATGGGAAAAGACAATTACCGATTCAACGGCCAATTTTAGGCCGCAGATTAATCGGAGCAGTTATTCGGTTGGCAGTCTCACTTTGCGGATTATTGTGGAAAATACTGACAATCCTGATTTACCAAAATCAGGGCGGGTGAACAATATTCGTTATGAACATTCAATCGAGCAAGATCGGCTCAAGCAATTTGATCGGATATCGGTGGAATCGGTCACCTATGAGACCTTCAATGATAAATATACATTTTCTACTTCAATCCGCTTTGGCTATCTCAGTAGTGTGTTAAGTCACTATGAACAGTTCCGGCTGGGTGGATTGAATTCTATGCCGGGATATCACCAGGATGAATTATGGGGCGCTATGGTCGGGGTACTCGGTCTCGGATTCCGGGCGCCGTTGACCTCGGGAATCTATTATCGCCTGTCAGGTATGATGGGCAATGTATGGAATGGTTTCAATGATTTCGATTGGAAAGAATCCCGGGCCGGTGTCAGTTTCGGGATCGTAATTCCGACTCCGATTGGTCCGATTTCCGGGGATTACGGTTATGGTTTCAATGAACGTGGGATTTTCTATATTTCGATCGGTCATTACTTTTAAATACTGTCCAAGAACGAGTTGAAATAATAGATATCAGGTTGGGTTGCACTCCCAATCAGTAATCATTGAACCGGCTAATATAATTTAATCTTTAGTAAGTTCGTTGAAGATCAGGATTTCGGTACTGTAAGCAGTTTTATCGATGCCATTTACACGGAACAAAATTTCGAAGTAGCGCGGGACATAGCCGTATCGGTCAATGAATTGCTGTTCAACCTGTTTCCGCGAGTCAGTCTGAATCAGATTGTTGACGATTTCGGGAGCTCCCAGTGAATGATAGGAGGCAATGATAAAAATGGAGTTGTCGGCCGGGCCGGGAAGTTTGACCGCCAGTACCAGGTCTTCATTTAGTCCGGTGGAATGTAAATTGGTTTGAAAACTGCGCGAAGAATCGCCGTTTGTATAGGTGACGATGTGAGGAAGTATCTCGAAGCTGAAATGAGTTTTCGCCAGAGTATGTCGAAGAATATAGAGAGTCTTGATACTGCCCAGAAAAATTATATTATATTCGCTCAGAGTCTGGGGGGTAATTATAGATGATCTTCTTAAGATAGGTTTTTGTCCGACGGAGTTCAGAATTGCCAGAACCGGCGGTAAGCTCCAGATACTATGATAGGGGAAATAGGGTTCATCGGAAGGTTTGAGGACGTTTTCGCTAAACCGGTTCTGGAGAGCGCTGAAATCTTCGTAGGAGTTAATCCGACCATAGCGGATGGATACATTACTTTTAAATTTTTCACTGTAATCGTCAAAGAAAAAGTGGTTCCCCAGGGCAATTAATACCGGTTGTTTGGATTCGAGATACTCGTTCCAGATTGGATCCTTTTTTTCAATAATCTGGTAAGATGAAAGCTGACGATGGAGACTGAAATTATTGATCAGAATCGCGCTAAGGAAAATTAACAGTACTGCAATGATCACTACTTTATATTGGCGAATCAGCAATCGCACTATTTTCTTGGGATGATAGGGATTGTCCGAAACCGTAATGAAGGTGATATCGTAGTGACCTTTCGGAATCCACAGCCGAAATTTATCGTCCTTGCCCTCATCATAATAGTAACTCTGTAATTTTTTCCGCAGGTTGTAGGTGTGGGTACGAACAATGGTATCTTCTGCCGGATTGAAATCAGCACCTTTCCCGAAAAATTCCATGGCAATCGCCATTTCCTTTAAACTTTTTCCCTGCTCCGCCGCTTCGAACAGATAGGTCAGGAGGGAAGCATAGATCTTGGAACTGCAAAATTCTTTACTTGAGAGAATTTTTTCGAGTAGTTTCCGGCGTATTTGCTCGTTTAGCATTTGGCGATACGTTAATAAAATTTCTCTCAAAAGCCAAGAAAAAGTTGTATGACAAATTATTCAATGTTAAAAAAGGTTATTAACAGTTTTTATCTTTATTGTTAATGAAATAATCGTTCTATTTGAAACGTCTGGTTCTAAGTGGATATTGTATGGTAACGAAGTCAAGGAGAGACCTAAAGATTTGAAATATCACAGAAATGTAAGAAATGCAGATGACTGCACGGATAAAGCGCTATATCCGTTTTTAAATCAGGGGGTGTAACGGCATGAGAAGAAGGACTAAAAAGAATAGACCTTACGCTTTACAGGGATCGTTGATTTTAGGATTGATGTTCGGATCGATGATAAATACGGTTTACCCGGCCAGTCTAATCCATGGTGTCGTAAGTGATTCGTTGACTGCCAGAACATTAATTGGAGCGAATGTGTTTTTAGTCGGGACTGCGCTCGGTAGTGCGACTGATATCGAAGGAAGTTATCGTATCGAATCGGTTCCGGCCGGAAGTTATACGATGAGAGTATCTTATATTGGCTACACAAACTGCGAATATAATATCACCGTTCCGGAAAACGGGACAATTGTCTTGGATGTCGGTTTGACACCGGACGTCATCCGGGGACAAGAAGTAATCGTACAGGGTCAGGCGCTTGGTCAGGCCGCGGCGATTAATCAGCAAATCACCTCGAATACTATCATCAATGTCGTCTCGGAGGAGAAAATTAAAGAATTGCCGGATGCCAATGCGGCCGAGGCCATCGGACGGTTGCCAGGGGTTTCGGTTCTAAGGACTGGTGGAGAAGCGAATAAGGTGGTCTTACGCGGACTAAGTGATAGATATTCAAGTATCAGTATCGATGGAGTTCGGATTGCATCGACTGATTCTATTTCGCGAGGAGTTGATCTAAGCGCAATTTCGCAAGGCAGTTTAGCCGGTATTGAACTCTATAAAGCCTTGACACCCGATAAGGACGGAGATGCCATCGCCGGAAGTGTCAACCTGGTTACCAAGAAAGCACCAAGTATACGGATGATCCGGTTGGATACTAAGGGATCTTATAATGGACTCGAAAAGAGTGCCGCTCAATATGATATCAATTTCCGTTACGGTGAACGTTTTTGGGATGATTTAATCGGAGTACAAATTGCGGCGAATACCGAGAAACGCATCCGTAGTCGGGAATACTATGATGTTTCATATGATAAATCTCTCAACGATTGGACCAATTGGGAAATTTCGAGTTTAGCGTTGACTTACACGAATGAAGACCGGAAAAGAGGGGGCGGCTGGTTAATGTTGGATTTTGATATACCGGAAAGGGGTGTGATCCGGTTTAATAATATTTATAATTTTACCGAACGGGATTATGTGGAGTATTATCGGAGTTACTCGGGTACTAATGAAGTCCAGTATAGCATAAGAGACCGGGAAGCTCAAATCAGTACTTTTAATAGTTATTTACAGGGCGATAATTATATTTTTAATTTGAATTTGAACTGGGGTATATCTTATGCCGAATCCCGGACGGAATATCCTTTTGATTTCGATGTCTCTTTTCAAGAACCATCCGCAACAATCGGGGATAGTATTATCGCCGGTATGAAAAAAGTGCCGGTAGGTTTTAAAGGACCACTGGAATCTTTTCCGGATTATGCCATAAATAACTTTAAAAAAGCATACCTATATTCGGCTTTCAAACGAACCGAAGAATCGAGCGAAGTCGATCGTAATGTTTTTTTTAATGTCTCCAAAAAGTATAACCTTACCAAGTGGTTATCGGGTGAATTAAAGACAGGTGGAAAATACAAGGATAAATCACGTTCAAGATCCAATACCGAACTTTTTGCGCCCTATTATAATGTGGCGTACTGCCAATATCAACGCCTTGCAGATGGTTCAATCATACCAAAAGATTTCGCTGGTACGGCTTTCGAAAATCTAGAGACCGAAGGAGGAAAAGTACTGACCACCAACTTTTTACCCTCGAATCCACGCAGTCGGGATCTCTTTGAATTATATAGTCTTTATCCTTTAATCGATCAAAATAGTATTCGTGAGTTGTGGGATCTGGGCAAAAACGGCGTCTCCGATACCTTGGGTTCACTACCTGAATACTATCAGAATCTTGAACCTAGTGTAAAATATTTTGATATCGTTGAAAGAGTAAGTTCCGGTTATCTAATGAACACTTTAAATATCGGACAAAAGATTACCTGGATAGTCGGTATACGGATGGAATCAGAAAATAACGATTATAAATCCCGTTTCTGTCCGACCGAACTGTCTGGTTTTCCAGTTCCGTCGGGTCCTATTTTAGATACCACCGCCACTCATAAAGAAACGGTCTGGTTGCCAAATACTCATTTAAATATAAGATTGACCGATTTTATGAGTATCCGAGGTGCGGCTTATCGAGCTTTAGCCCGTCCGGATTTCAGTCGACGCTTACCAAACTATGTAGCCCGACGACAGGGTACTTTTTACTCAGGTAATGTATTCACGATTGGTAATCCCAATCTTCAAGCCGCGAAAGCCTGGAACTATGAATTAAATCCTTCTCTATATGGAGATCGCATTGGCCTATTCTCGGTATCTGTTTTTTATAAAGATATTGAAGATATGTTCCATTTGATGGACGGCTTGAGGTTTGAAGGTAGGGGAGTTTTAGATAGTTTAGGTGTTAAACATATTCCTGCTTATGTTAACCAGGGACAAACCTATTCGCTGGTCTATCCCTATAATTCTGATAAGCCTACTCGGGTCTGGGGCATCGAAATCGAACATCAACCCAACCTGCACTTTTTACCGGGATTACTTAAAAATATTGTAGTGAGTTATAATTTTTCCATAATCCGATCCGAGACCTGGATTCCCAGTGTCAGAATGGACACGACTTGGGTTACAATACCTCCATTTCCTTTTCCGATGCCAAAGTATAGTTACAGTATTCAAGAAGACCGACGTAAGTTGGAAGAACAGCCAGAATTTTTCGGCAATATTGCAGTTGGATACGATATTAAGGGATTTTCCATCCGTTTATCGATGTTTCATCAGGGAGAATATTATCGGTCATATTCGTTTAATCGCCGCTCCGACCTTCTTCAAAATAGCTATACACGTTGGGATTTGGCGGTCAAACAGCAAATTACGAAAACAATATCTCTCATGTTGAATATAAATAACCTAACCAATACTAAAGAAGGTACCTCCTATGTTGATCGGATCGATCATCGAACGGATATCAATAATGAAGAGACTTACGGTATGACCGCCGATCTGGGACTCAGGATTGAGTTATAATGCAGTACAATTTGAGATAAATAAATTGCTATGATTAAAAAAATCCGTATGTGTGATTTAAATAAACAACCACTAATTAAAAAAAGGAGAGAATTATGAAAAAATTGTGGATGTTTCAAGTGTTTGTCGTGCTGAGCTTACTAATGGTGGCCTTAGCTTTTGGTCAGCACGAGTTGGTTGTACCGACTGCAACGGGATTTGACGATGTACTTAATGACGTTATTGCCGCAGATACCACCTCAACCGGAGCGCGAGTCGACTCTGCGAGAGTGTACGTTCTGGTACGAGGTGGGATGTATTTCGTCAATTCTTCTATCCGTAATGACGGTTGGCCATTGAATATAATCGGGCAGGAGGGAGAAGGCGCTCTACCGGTCATTTATCAGACACCGACCTCGACGGCAACCAATGGATTTGACCTGATCCGGATTAAAGGTGATTGTTACATTAAAGACGTGGTTTACGACGGGTATCTGGAATCTGATCCTACCACGATTGCTAAAATTGGTAACTCTTTCGTAAGAACCGATGCGGCCGGATATGATGTCGTAATTGATCATTGTATCGTATCGAATACTCAGGGACAATTTATCCGGACTGAGAGTGCCGCTCGCTTGGTGAAATTGACGAATAATATTTTCGCTAATATGGGCGATCTGGGACGTTCAAACTTCGGAGCTGGTAAATGTGTCGATTTCCGTGGGAATTCCTGCGATTCAGCGATTTTTGTTAACAATACTTTTGTCAATTTCCAGGATCGAATTATTCGTCACCGCTCCAGTACTGCGGCACTAAACAACCTGATCTTTGATCATAATACGATAATCAACGGTTTTTCGTATCATGGAACCTTGGCATTGGGTTACGTTGGTGATAAAGTGCAGATTACAAATAATCTCTGGCTGGATGCATTCGTCGCTGGTCAGGACACTGATGTAGTACGTCAGTCGGAATTTAATGAATGCGCCGAGCTGGATGATTATGGCTTTTCCAAAATGACCTGGATCTCTTCAGTCCCAAATGACTCCACCGAATGGGATGTAAAATTTAATTACTATGCCGTTTCAATGGCCGTTCAGGCTTTTTATGATAGTGTCGGTGGCGTAGATTTAGCATTTAAAGGAGCCGGATTACCTTTAACTGCTCATATAGCTGGTAAGACAGGTGTAGAGGAATTTGTTGAATTGACTTCCTTCGATGTCGCTAACCGCCCGGAACCGATGGTAGCGATGGCAAAGTGGTACCGTACTCCAGTGGCAGATGGGGGAGCGGGAAAAACTAAAGCTACGGATAATTTCGATAGAGCTACTGATGACTATGATCGTTGTGATCTTAATTATTTACTTACAACTTTCGATGCCACTTATAGTACCAGCTCGGCCGCTTATACTGGCGCATCAGGCGGAGCTCCAGTCGGCGATCTGAACTGGTTCCCGGAATTTCTCGGTATAAGCAAGGAAAACCCGGTTGGTCCGGTGAGTTTTTCTCTGAAACAGAACTATCCGAATCCATTCAACCCGACAACCCAGATTACGTTCAATCTGGATAAATCCGGATATACGGTTTTATCAATCTATAACCTGCTTGGACAGATCGTAGCCAAGCCGGTCGCGAATCATCTGCCGGCTGGTTCTTATCAGATAACTTTCGACGCCAGTCATCTGGCCGGCGGCATATATTTCTACAAGTTAGAATGTGCCGGTCAGGTCAACGTTCGTAAGATGATGTTGCTTAAGTGATTTTCTTTTTAAGTCATTTTGAGATGATAGTGAGTATGGGAGGGCGAAAATGCCCTCCCATACTTAATTTTGTTCTCTTTAACCTAAAGAGTTATATTTAGATCAATGCAAAAAAATCGCTTTCTTTTCCCGTATTTGCTCATAATCCTAATGCTTTCAGTCGTCGTCACCGCATCCGAATCAAAACCGGATTCAAGATGGTCGGTGCGGATGGCCGAATCGGTTATACAGCGCCACCCGCAACCCTGGTTGATGGATGATCCCAACCAGGTTAAATGGGAATATACTTACGGACTAGTTTTAAAGGCTATTCTGGAAGTCTGGGAAAAAACCGGTGATCAGGAATTTTTCCGGTATGTCGAGTCTTACTATGAGTACTTTATCAATGATAGCGCTCGGATTTTGACCTATCGTCAAGACGAATATAACATTGACCGGATCAATTCCGGCAAACCGTTATTTCGGCTTTATAGCGAGACTGGTCGCAAGAAATATCAGAATGCTATATTTCAGTTGCGGCAACAAATGGCGACTCATCCGCGCACAAAATCCGGCGGTTTCTGGCATAAGAAAATCTATCCGCACCAGATGTGGCTGGACGGATTATACATGGCGTCGCCGTTTTTAGCTGAATACGCCGTAGTGTTTAGCGAATCAGCCTTATTCGAAGATGTGGCGAAACAATTTATCATAATAGAAGAAAAAACCCGCGATCCGCACACCGGTCTGCTCTATCATGGCTGGGACGAAAGTCGTCAACAGGCCTGGGCTGATCCTCAGACCGGATGCTCTCCTAATTTTTGGGGGCGGGCGATGGGCTGGTATGCCATGGCTCTGGTTGATGTGCTCGATTTTTTTCCAAAGGATCATCCCCGACGCCCGGAAATCATCGCCATATTGCAACGACTGGCGGAAGCCATCGTAAAGGTTCAGGATCCCGCCACCAGAGTCTGGTATCAGGTCCTTGATAAAGGCGGTCAGCCGGGTAACTATTTAGAGTCTTCGGCCTCTTGCATGTTCGTGTATTCCTTAGCCAAAGGTGTCAGGCAAGGTTATCTTGAACCGGCCTATCTGGATGCCGCTAAAAAAGGCTATACCGGTATCCTGCAACAATTTATCGAGGTCGATTCCGCCGGACTGGTCAATATCAACCAGGCCTGTGCCGTAGCCGGACTGGGCGGCAAACCCTATCGTGACGGATCCTATGATTATTATGTCAGTGCGAAAACTGCCCAAAACGATCCCAAAGCCGTGGGTCCGTTTATTTTAGCCAGTCTGGAAATGGAAATGCTTACTGAAATAAGAAAATAATTAACCGAATAAATAAAAATTGATATGAAAAAAATTAATACTGCTAATCGCTATCTACAACTGAACCTGGTAATCCTGGTTTTACTGGGATTAATCTTTTCCTCTGGTACGGCTAAGACGCCCGCATCCGGCTGGGATCAGGTGCCCGCAATTCTGGAAAAAATCGTTCCACCCAAGTTCAATAATAAAGATTTCAACATCACAAATTATGGCGCTATTGGGGACGGTAGATTCGATTGCACTCAGGCCTTTGCCCAGGCCATTGAGGCGTGTCATCAGGCGGGCGGCGGACGGGTTATCGTGCCGTCGGGTGAATTCCTGACCGGTGCAATTCATCTGAAAAGCAATGTCAACCTGCATGTGACCGGTGAAGGCACTGTTCTTTTCAGTAAAGATATGCGCAAATATTTACCGGTTGTATATACTCGATTTGAAGGCATGGAATGTATGAATTATTCACCTTTTATCTATGCCTACGAGCAGGAGAATCTCGCTATCACCGGTTCGGGAGTGATTGACGGGCAGGCCGACAACGAGACGTGGTGGAATTGGGTGGTAAAAAAGGAATATGGCTGGAAGGAAGGCTTACCAAATCAGGAAGCCGATCGGGATTTATTATTGAAAATGGCTGACAATAATATTCCGGTCAACGAACGTAGTTTTGGCGATGGTCATTATATACGTCCGAATTTCATCCAATTTTATAAATGCAAAAATATTCTGATCGAAAGCGTGACTCTCAAGCGCTCGCCGATGTGGGAAATCCATCCCGTCCTGTGTGAAAATATGACGGTGCGAAAAGTTACGATCGTCAGCCATGGTCCGAATAACGATGGCTGTAATCCCGAAAGTTGCCGGAATGTCCTGATTAAAGACTGCTATTTTGATACCGGAGACGATTGTATCGCGATAAAATCCGGGCGTAACGGCGAAGGACGACGTATTCGAGTGCCCAGCGAGAATATCGTCATTCAGGGGTGTCGGATGAAAGACGGGCATGGCGGAGTCGTAATCGGCAGTGAGATGTCGGGCGATGTCCGCAACGTCTTCGTCGAAAATTGTATTATGGATAGTCCTAACCTGGATCGGGCATTACGGATAAAAACCAATTCCCTCCGCGGTGGAGTCGTCGAGAATATATACATGCGCGACGTCACGGTCGGCGTTGTCAGTGATGCGGTCATCCGGGTATATTTTTATTATGCGGAAGGCGACGTCGGCCAACATACTCCAGTCGTGCGCAATATATATGTTGAGGATGTCAGCAGTCAGAAAAGTAATTACGCCCTGTTGCTGGAAGGTTATGAGAGGTCGCCTGTCACCAATGTAAATTTGAAGAACTGTAATTTTAACGGAGTAAAAAATCCCAGCATTATCAAAAATGTCAGGGATTTGAATATGAAGGACGTCTATATCAATGGTAGACTACAATGAAATCCATCACCGACCAGCTGATCGATCGTCCTCATTAAACCAAATTCGTTTAGCAATATTTTCATCTAACCGGTATCGATTTTACCGGCGGATATTCATTGGTTTAATGATTATTTGTCAATCGGTGGCTTTGAGTCAACAGTTGGCATTTCCCGGCGCAGAAGGATTTGGTCGCTTCACTTCCGGTGGACGGGGCGGTAAAGTTATTGCCGTAACTAATTTAAATGATAAAGGACCGGGCAGTTTACGAGCCGCGATAAAGGCTGACGGAACCCGGACGATCGTCTTCAGGATTTCGGGCACAATTGATTTGCAGTCCGAACTTATAATCGAGTACGGTAATCTGACGATTGCCGGTCAAACTGCGCCTGGTGATGGCATTTGTATCCGAAATTATCCTTTAATAATTGCGGCCGATAATGTTATAGTCCGTTATATTCGCAGTCGGTTGGGTGACGAGCGTAAATTTGAAGGTGATGCCATTTCGGTCATATTCCAGAAAGATATTATTATCGATCATTGCTCGTTTAGTTGGGGCATTGATGAAGTTACTTCGGTGCGTGATTGTATCAATTCCACCGTGCAATGGTGTCTGATAAGCGAAAGCCTGACCAATTCCTTTCATCATAAAGGTGAGCACGGTTACGGCGGCATCTGGGGTGGAGAGGGAGCGACCTATCATCATAATCTGCTGGCCCATCATTCCAGTCGCAATCCGCGCTTCAATGGTAGTCGCTATAGTCATAAACCGCAGGTTGAATATGTCGATTTTCGCAATAATGTTATTTACAACTGGGGTTTCAACAGTGCCTATGGGGGCGAGAATGGTCATCAAAATATTATTGCAAATTATTATAAAGCCGGACCAGCCTCACAACATCCCGACCGGATCGTCGAACCCTGGGACAGTACCGGCCAATGGTATATAGCGGAGAATTATGTCGAAGGATTTCCGGCAATTACGACCGATAATTGGAACGGCGGCGTCCAGGGCCGATTCCGTCACTGCGGACGGGTTGCCGAACCGTTTCCGTGGGCTTCGGTTGTGACCCAATCGGCGGAAGCCGCCTACGAGTCAGTACTGACCAATTGCGGAGCAACATTACCCAAGCGTGATGCGGTCGATGAACGCATTATAGCCGAGGTCCGTGGTGGCGTGATTCATTATGGCAAAAAGGGGCTTATCGATTCTCAAAAGGAAGTCGGAGGTTGGCCGGTTCTGCATTCTATCGAACCCGTAAAAGATGCCGATCTGGACGGCATGGCCGATGACTGGGAACTGGCGCATAATCTTAATCCGACCGATCCGACCGACCGCAATGGCGATTTTAATGGCGATGGTTATACTAATCTCGAGAAATATTTAAATGGTCTGGTAAAATAGCCTGTTCAAATCGGATATGGAAGAAAAAATCGAACAATCCCTGAAAATGACCGTCATTCTACCATGACTGTAAATAATCTATGAGAAGATTTCCCCGACTGATAATTCTTATCATTTGCCTGGTTCAACTCGGAATGGCATCCGTGAAGGCAGATAATTATATTATCGTCGATAAGAATGGCAAAGGTCAATTTATCTCAGTAACCGAGGCGCTGGCGGCTTTGCCGGATATGGCCTATCAAAGGGTCGTTATTTATATCCGAAATGGTGTTTACGAGGAAAAAATCTGCATAACGCAGAATTATGTGACTCTGCGGGGTGAAAATCGCGACAGCACGATTATTCGCTTCAACCAAAAACGGACCGACTGGGAAGCCAATAAGGATTATATCGGCCCGGCAGTCGTTAATATTCATGCTGACGACATCGTTCTGGAAAATTTAACAGTCGAAAATACTCAGCCGGAAATCGAGCCGCACGCCTTCGCGGTTTACGGAAAAGGTACCCGCACGATTCTGCACAATTGTAATCTGCTGGGAAAAGGCGGGGATACTGTTTCGCTGTGGAATTACAAAGAGGGTATGTATTATCATGCCAACTGTTTATTTCGCGGGGCGGTGGATATGGTTTGTCCGCGCGGCTGGTGTTTTATCCGCGATTCGCAGTTTTACGAAGTGAAGGCCTCAGCCGCGATCTGGCATGACGGTCATTATGACGCGGATCAAAAATTCGTGATAGTAAATTCCACGTTTGACGGCGTACCCGGTTTTCAACTCGGACGTCACCATTATGATGCCCAGTTCTTTCTGATCAATTGTACCTTTTCGGAAAATATGGCCGATCAACCGATTTATCTGAAAACTTACGAAGATGCCAGTCGCAATAATCCCTACTCATGGGGCGAACGCAAGTATTTTTATAATTGTCATAAAAAGGTTTCGCCTTACGACTGGTATCGTGATAATATTGAAGTAGCAAACGTTAAAATTAAGCCGGACGAAATCACACCGCTCTGGACTTTCGCCGGATGCTGGGACCCTGAGTCTAATAATCCGGTTACAATCGCGGCTTATCGTATTGACGGCCGGACAGTTGAATTGATTTTTAATGAAAAGGTAACGGTGTATGGAAATCCGGTTTTTACGAATAAAACCGGATGGAAATTTAGTATCATTCGTCAGCGTTTTATCGACAATTGTCGGTTAACGTTTACTACTGACCATAGAATTACCACCCATGATTTGCAGGGTGAACTGACCCTTACGGAAGGTGAAATAATCGCGTCAAATGCCTATATCGCACCGCGATGCCTGGAACGGAAATTTCGAATTATTAACGATTGAATTCTTAGGTTAAGATCAATGAAATAAAGGAAATCAGCTATGTTTAAACAAAAATCGACAAGTGTGTTGATGATTTTTTTAATGAGCGTATTTTCATGTAGTGGCCGATCCGACAAAGAGTCGTTAAACCTGCCGCTTTCGTTTAGGATTATGGTAAAAAATCCGTCTCATATAGTTCGCAAAGATGCCTTGGTCAGGATTAATCTGGATGAAATCAGGAAACATTATCCGGATTTCAATGCGGCCGCCTGCGCCGTTTTTGCCGGAGAAATAGAAATTCCATCCGAGGTCAATGCGGATAAAAACGAATTGGTATTAGTTGCCGATTTCAACGCCTTGCAGAAAAGACCATTTGAAATCCGTTATGCTAAAGAAGGCGCATTAAGTCACGATTACCCGAAGAGAACCCAGGCCGAATTGTCACATAAAGTCGACGGACGGTTTGTCGATCGCGTTTATGAGGGCGGAACATTTCAGAATGTCAAATATTTGCGGGTGCCACCCGAACATACCGATCATTCGCTGTACATTCGTTACGAAGGTCCGGGCTGGGAATCGGATAAAATCGGCTATCGTTTTTATCTCGACTGGCGCAATGCGATTGATATCTATGGAAAAAAGACTCCCGCGATGATTCTGCAGGGTGTCGGACAGGATGGTTTTGAATCGTATCATAGTATGTGCCCGTGGGGTATGGATATACTGAAAGTCGGCGAATCGCTCGGTATCGGTACGTTGGGAATGTGGCATGAAAACCAAGCCGAACGAGTGGCGCTCACTGATAGCGTAATTTGCGAAATCGTACAGAATGGTATCATAGAATCACAAATCCGAACTCGCTATTATGGCTGGCAAATCGTCGGTGAAAAATACGACCTTGTATGCGACCTTTCAATCGCCGCCGGCAGTCGCCTGACCCGCCACGATATCCGGATAACCGGCGAGTCATCCAACCTGTGCACCGGCATCGTGAAAATGGAAAACGTATCGCTACTCAGCTCGACCAATCAGAACTGTGCCTGGATGTACTTCGCTACTTATGGTAAACAAAGTCTGGCTGATGATAAACTGGGCTTGGCGGTTCTTTTCCGGCGGAATGATTTAATTCAAATAACCGATGATAAAAATAGTTATGTAGTCGTCCTGAAACCCACCGATGGATTGCTGACCTATTATTTTTTGGGTGCCTGGGAACAGGAGCCGAACGGTATCAAATCCGAAAGCCTTTTTGCAGATTATCTGAATGAAACCGCGGCCATGCTGGATCAGGGACTGAAGGTTACCGTAAAATAGAGCAGGTTAGTTAACCACAAAGGGCATGAAATTATTATAAATTATTGCTACGTTATAAAAAATTCAGCCGCAATAGAATATTTAAATCGTTGGAATTTTGAGAATAATTCGGAATATTAGAACCCGCATGACTTTAGTGAGGAGCAGATAAATTGAAATTAGGTAAGTATTCGCTGGGAATGGGTGATCGCTTCGGGCATCAGGCTGAGGCGCAGTTAACCGCTGTGATCAAAGCCGCCGAAAATGGCGTTCGGATTACGCCGGTCTGGAACAAGTCTTTTCGCGAGCATAATATAATCGGCAGTCAACCGGCGGATGTGCGCCGGGCGGCGGAAAAAGCGGTGAAGACTTTAAACTGGACTGGTAGTTATTTTATCGACGCCGATCATATCAATCTCAAAACCGCATCCAATTTCATCGAATCGTCCGATTTCTTCACGCTGGATGTGGCGGATGCGATCGGCGATCCCACCGGTGAAAGTCAGGTTCGGGAATTCCTGGAATTTGCCGCAAAATATACCCGACCTTTCACAATTCCAAATCTGCCGCAAAAAATGGAAATAGACAGGAAAATCGTCGAAAATATCACCCGCAAATATCTGGCGGCAGTGCTGTCAGCCGCGGCTACTTATGATTATATTAAGAACAATTGTAAAAATACTTTTGTGCTCGAACTTTCGATTGATGAAACCGACACGCCGCAGAGTCCGCTCGAACTCTTTTTCATTCTGGCGATGTCCGCCTGGCAGAAATTACCGCTGGCCACAATTGCGCCGAAATTTTCGGGACGTTTTAATAAAGGCGTCGATTACATCGGTGATCCGCAGAAATTTGCGCTTGAATTCGAGCAGGACGTTGAAGTGGTTAAATATGCGATCGGTGAATTTTCCTTATCGGAGGAGTTGAAACTCAGTGTTCATTCCGGCAGTGACAAATTCTCACTCTATCCATATATTCACCGGATCATAGCTAAAACCGGAGTCGGTCTGCATCTCAAAACTGCCGGGACGACCTGGCTGGAGGAACTGATCGGTTTGGCCGCCGCCGATGGCGAAGGTCTGAAAATCGCGAAAGAAATCTATGCCCGTTCTTACGAACATTACGAAGAACTTGTCAAACCCTATGCCACAGTGCTGGATATCGACCGAACAAAATTGCCTGCACCGGCGATAGTCAATGGTTGGAATTCCCGCCAGTATGTAGCGGCTTTACGTCATAATCAAAATGAAAAAGTCTATAATCCGCATCTGCGTCAGCTCCTGCACGTCGGTTACAAGATCGCGGCCCAAACGGGCGTCGCATACTTGTCGGCTTTGGAAAAATACGCCGGATTTATCGCGCCGAACGTGACGGAAAATCTGTATAAAAGACATATTCAGCCGCTGTTTGGAATTAAATAGTGACGGTTGACAGATAAATATTTCCCAGTCTATCATTTCGAATCCGGCTTTTAGCGGGAGAGAAATCGGCTAAGTCAGAACAATTACTATATGACCAACGCGATTTCTCGCAGTCCGGTAAAACCGTCCTGCTCGAAATGACTTATCCAAACTAGTTTTTGTTTTCTCAGATCCTCAGACCTGACGACCAGAACTGTGTCAGATTTAAGAATCTGACCCGACCACCAGGTTTCAGGTTTAGAAATACCCCATAGCACCACAGAGTTAAAATAAAGATTTTAGGATTTAACGACTCTGAGTCATTAATATTTAAATCCATGTTAAAATTACGTAAATAAAAGCTTGACAATTGAAAAGATGTTATATATTTTACATCCAGATCTGGAGAGGAAAATGGATAGGTGGTTTGGTAATAAAACCAGAAAAAGTCGTTCAAAGGTATTTTATAGCTAGCGCTGAATAAAAGAGTCGGCGAGCGGAAATATTGATTGATTTGTTGATAGTACTTTTTATAGGAGCTATAGAGAATTTAGTAGAAGGTAAAAGAGGATAAAAATTAAAAAGAAAAAATGACATTAATTTGAGTTGGTTATGAAAAAAAATCGACAAATGACAAATAATTATAAGTAAGATAAAAAAATTTAAAAATTTTCAGTCAATTAAAAAGGAGACAATCGTGAAAAAATATTGTATTTATTATTTTGTTTTTTCTGGTTTCTTTTTAGCGGAGATTTTATCTGCGGAGATTACAATAAACACTTCAGGTCATACGACATTTGGCGGTAATGTTACGATTAATGGATGTACCGCAATAGGTACTTCCCCTTCCTCATCCTACCGGCTTCGTATCAGTAATTATAGTGGGGCTAGTCTCCTTACAGGTCTATATGTTCTTAGTAGTGGATCGGCAGGAGCTATTTATAATTATGGAATACAAGGTCGTGCTACTTCTAGTAACGGATATATCAATTATGGAATATACGGCTATGCTTCGGGTGGTGGAGTTAACTGGGCTGGTTATTTTGCAGGAAATGTCTATACAACGGGTAGTTATCAGTCATCGGATGAGCGGATAAAGAAAGATATCAGCCCGTTAATTGGAAGTGATATTCTGTCCAAGATTGGACAATTAAAGCCGGTACGTTTTCAGTTTTTAAGTGAGACCGAATTACGAGAAAAAGGGATGCCGGCTTTGAATACAAAAGAGGGAGATCACATGGGACTTATAGCCCAAGAGGTAGAGAAGATATTTCCTGAACTGGTGATTAACATTCCTCAACCAATTGAAGATGAAAATGGAGAAGTAAATGATAAATCAAAATCTATAACTACCAAAGCTATTAATTATCAGGAATTAACGGCGGCGTTAATAGCAGCAATACAGGAACTGCAGAAAGAGATTGAGGAACTGAAGAAGCTGAAATAATATTTATTAATAACAATTGAAACTATAAATGAGGTATTAAATAAATGATAATGGATAAAGTTTTCCATAATATTACGATAAATCTTAGATTATTAATTATATTTTGCCTTTCCTCTATTGCTCATAGTCAGATAGAACTAATCCCTATTCAGGAATCGATACCTTACCGTATGCAAGCGTTCTTTAGACATTCTGGGGTACATGATGGTAAATATGGATTTGATGCCCGGACTATTTCAGTGTACAGAGATTTTATTAAAGTTTCTAACGCCTCATGGTTACGGTTGTATTTTAGTAAATGTGATCTTGGTCGCAGAAGTTATATTAAAATTACCTCCCTTGAAGATGGAGAACAGCAACATCTTAATTCCAACACTTTGAAGCAGTGGCATAATACATCTGCCCTTTTCAATGGCGATGCCATAGAAGTTGAGCTATATGTTGCTCCAGAAGATAAAGGAATTTTCTTTGAAATAGAGCAAATTATGTTTGGTGATCGCGGAAATACATCAGAAATCAATACATTATCTAAAGTTTCCGGCGATCTTTGTAACAATGAATACAGTTGTGGAATTTGCGGTGGGATCGATGATCGTGTTAGTTCAAATGATCCATCTGTAGGTCGAATATTTCCTACATTTACTAAGTATGGCGTTACTGGATGGATTGCTTCGAATGGGACTTATATAACAGCTGGGCATGCTATACCTGGTTTTGATGCAATTACGTGTCTCCAGTTTAATGTACCAAAATCTTTGCCTGATGGCACCATCCAACAACCTCCAATAAAAGACCAATATTCTATCGTCCAAGCACCGGATAGCCCTGCACCAGAATATGATGATAGTGGTCTTGGTCAAGATTGGGCTGTATTTTCTTGTTATCCTAATTCTGAAACTGGTTTATTGCCGGTAGAAGCTCAAAATACATTCTATCGCCCAACCATCGACAATAATCCCACTACATTCAGAATTACAGGTTTTGGTATTGATAATTGTCCACCAGGATCTGAAGGTGAATGGAATTCAGATCATTTTACGCAGCAAACAAGTACAGGAACAAATATCGGCGAATACGGAAGTGGCAATGATGTTTACTGGAATTTTGGTGTTGATATTACGAGTAGAAATTCTGGAAGTCCCATCATCCCATTAGACACTGAGCTATCAGTAGGGATTGTAACTCACTGTCCTTGCCCAAATTATGGTACATCATTTGAGAACGATGAACTGGCAGACACACTTAATACGTATCTCAGTCACGATATAATTTATGTAGATAATGGACATCCTGCTACCATTGAAGATGGTACTATTTTTAGACCATACGATACAGTAATCGAAGGCGTAAATGGAGTTCCTAGTGGAGGTTTATTATGTATTGTGAAGGGTTCATATAACGAAAGCCTGACGATAAACAAAGCGATAACAATCATCGCACCTGTTGGAGCAGTGACGATAGGAGCATCTGGATTCTCAAAACTTGTCATATCATCTGAAAATATTGACAAAGATGATCAATCAGTAGACAATTCTATTCCAAACGAATTTAATATGTCTCAAAATTATCCTAATCCATTCAATACAATAACAGCTATTCGTTATATGCTAAAAGAAGATGTGAAAGTCAGTTTAAAAATCTTTAACTTGATGGGACAGGAAATACGCACACTGGTGGATGAAAATCAATCTGCTGGATATCAAACAGTGATTTGGGATGGTAAAAATGATTCAGGAGAATCTGTTCCAAGTGGTGTCTATATCTATAAGATAATCGCTGGAAAATTTAAAAAATCGTTAGAATTACTACTATTGAAATAATTTAAAAAAGGAGGAGTAAACAATGCTTCATTTTAAATCCAATAAATCAGTGAAAACAACTTCTTTTATAGTTGTTTTATTATCTATTTCTCTCTTTTCTAATCTTAGATTGAATGCGAATAATTATACTGTTGGAGAAAATGTTCGTGACACTATTTGTACAATTATCTGGCATGCTTATATGACAAATGATTGCTTTACGATTGCCATTGATAGTACCCTGATTCCTTATGTTACCGGTCTTGATATTCAAGTAGAAATTGCAGCAGTTGATGGTGTACTTTCGTCAAATATTTCTGATTCTATGAAAGTCGGTGATGTATTTACTATGCCGGTTCTAAGTGAATCAGGCAATTTGATCATTAATTTTCCGGAAAGTGATGATTCATTTGGATTCATTATTAAAATTGTAGGAACTCCTTCCGTTGTCGGAGAAGATTATTATTGCCATCCAACTTACGTAATGACGGTAACAGGTTTCACTTTATTAACAATTTTAGCATTACCAACAGAAGATTCAATCTGCACTGTACAGCCCAGTTCAAACTTAATTAATGGTATCAGAAAAATGCCTATAGAGCATGAATTCTACCAAAACTACCCCAACCCCTTCAATCCAACTACCACCTTTCCATATAGTTTGAAAGAAGAGGTAAAAGTTACTGTTAAGATTTTCAATTTGTTTGGCAAGGAGATAGCCACTTTAGTCGATAAAATTCAACCGGCCGGATATCAATCAGTTACCTGGAATGGAACGGATCATTTCGGCAATCCAGCGCCGAACGGAATCTATATCTGCCAGATGATAGCTGGAGGTTTTAATAAGTCACAGAAGATGGTATTGATGAAGTGAAGGAGTTATAATTAAAAGAATATCATAGGTAGCTGTGAATAATTCCGGAGACTTTAAAAGAATCGAAAATTTCATTTCCTTATTAACCTAAACATGTCATTTCGAACGTAGTGAGAAATCGGCTAGGTCAGAATGATACTCCTGGACAAATGCGATTTCTCGTCGTACCTCCTCGAAATGACTTAGGAATTAGATTTGTTGCGTTAAGTCATTGGCCTGACAGCTGGTAATGTGACGGAAAATCTTTATAAAAGACATATTCAGCCGCTGTTTGGCTTAAGGTAGTGACATGTGACGAGTGACGAGTGACGAGTAACCGGTAACGGGTAAATTTCCCTAGTCTGTCATTTCGAACGTAGTGAGAAATCGGCAGGGTCAGAATGATACTCCCGGACAAAAGCGATTTCTCGTCGTACCTCCTCGAAATGACTTGCCAGTTTAAAAATCCGACCTAAACATGTCATTTCGAACGTAGTGAGAAATCGGCTAGGTCAGAATGATACTCCCAGATGAATCCGAATCCTCGTCGTACCTTCTCGAAATGAGTTGAAGGTGGAAAGTTCAGAACCAATCCCAATTTTCAGCTAGGTCATTCCAATCAGGATTATCCTTTTCGATTAGTTTAATTTTTTTTGCCCTGCTCCAGGCTTTTATTTCTTTTTCTCGGTTAAGGGCGGTATAAACATCGTTGGTTTCCTCATAGTAAACTAACCTATCGATATTGTACTTCTTTGTAAAACCGTCTAAAAGATGCCCTTTATGCTGAGCAATCCGACGTATAAAATTACCCGTAACGCCAACATATAGACGTCTTGTTTTATTGGCAAGGATGTAAACGAAATATTGTTTTTCCTTAAACACTTAAATTAAAATTATACGATCTTAGATTAAAAAAGAAATCTTATTTAATCTGTCATTTCAAATCCCCGATTCATCGGGGTAAGAAATCGGCTATGTCACAGCGAATACAAAATGACCAACGCGATTTCTCGTCGTACCTCCTCGAAATGACTTACTGGGACAAATGCGATTCCTCGTCATTCTTCCTCGGAATGACTTACGGGGACAAAAGCGATTTCTCGTCGTGCCCCTAATGATTAACAAGTTATAGATAAACTCGCAACTCGCCCGCCTTTTCCGCTGTCGCGTAAAATTCGAGCAGGCAACCCGCAACTTATCTGAAAATTGACAGAAATACTCCGGCGGCGATGGCCGAACCGATCACGCCGGCGACATTCGGGCCCATGGCGTGAAAGAGTAGGTGATTATCCTTGTCGTAGCGCTGGGCGTAGATGTGCACGACCCGCGCCGAATCTGGTACGGCTGAGACCCCGGCCGCTCCGATCAGCGGATTGATTTTCTCTTTCAGGAATAGGTTCATTATCTTAGCGAATATCAAACCACCGGCGGTGGCGATTATAAACGAGAAGAATCCGAGAAAAAAGATACTCAGCGCGCGCGGTGTCAGAAAACCAACATTAACGCCATCAACGTAACGCGCGGCTTGCGTACTGGCTCCGACGGTAAATGATAATAAAATTGTACAGGTGTCCAGAATCGCGGTGCCGGCGGTTTTCGCCAGACGGTCGGTGACGCCGCTTTCTTTCAGAAGGTTGCCCAGCATTAACATACCTACTAAAGGAATCGATCCAGGCACAATTAAAGCGGCCAGAATGGCAACGATAATCGGGAAAAGAATTTTCTCTTTGCGGGAGACTTTACGGGCTGGCTTCATGCGAATGCGAGCCTCCTTTTCCGTGATCAGTAGTTTCATAACCGGCGGCTGAATCAGTGGAACTAAAGCGATATAGGAATAACCGGCGATCGCAATTGGCCCGAGTAAATGCGGCGCCAACTGGGAAGAGAGAAAAATCGAAGTCGGTCCATCGGCGCCACCGATGATGCCAATCGAGGCGGCTTCCGGAGATGAAAAACCGAGTAATAATGCACCGATGAAGGTCACGAAAATTCCCAACTGCGCCGCCGCGCCGAGCAGGAGGGATTTGGGATTGGATATCAAGGACGAAAAATCCGTTAAAGCCCCGATTCCAAGGAAAATCAGCGGTGGAAATAGTCCCGAAGTAACCATATAATAGATCATACTAAATACGCTATTGGTCGCCGCGCCGTTGGCCACTGTATCGAAGACGCCGATCGCAATCGACGGAATTGAAGGAATATTGCCGATGACGATTCCAAATCCGATTGGCAAGAGCAGGAGCGGTTCGTATTTTTTGGCGATTGCAAAATAGATGGCGGTCAATCCGACGATAATCATGATGACATTACCGAACTGGATATTGGCCAGTCCGGTCGTCTGTAAAATTTTCAGGAAATTTTCCATTTTTTACTCCGCTTTTTCCAGAATTATAAGAGCATCTCCTTCATTGACTGAATCGCCGATTCTGACTTTGATGTCTTTGATAATTCCATCGCGGCTGGTCTGGATTTCATTTTCCATTTTCATGGCTTCCATAGTGAGTACGTGTTGTCCGGCGCGCACCTTATCACCGACTTTCACAAGAATATTTTGAATTAGACCCGGCAAGGGCGCTACGACGGCGGAGCTGTCGAGAACCGATTTGGGGCGATGCAGTTGAGCTGGCGGAGTCACCGGGCTTGGTTTAACTGTCGCGACCGGTGATTCCGGAACATTTATGAGTTTGGGCTTGATGTCAGAAACCTGATCGATGCCAAGGTCTTTTAGTCCGACTTCATAGGTACGATCATTCACGGTCACCGAGGCGCGATAGGCGGTAATTTCATTGATGACGACCGTATAGGGTTTTCCGTTTATTTCCAATTCTACTTTTTTCTCTTTCATATTATTTCCTTAAGGATTGATTAGCTAATGCGCCCATCTTCCAATTGTTTTGCTGATTACCCCGGTAAAAAGTGATCTGGCTCTGTAACTGATCGAAATGGATTTTGCGATATAATTCGATCGTCGTGGCAATTGCGATTAAATCATCTTCGGGTATTTGAATGGCCTTTGTCTTTCTCGAAGATCGGTTATTCGCGGTGGATGACGAAGAAGAAATCCGGTCGGCTTCCTGCTCTTTTTTTTCAAAGTAGTGATTAAAGAAATGAATCACGAATTCAATAATTACCAATCCGAGAAAGACGACAATCAGCCCACCGATACCAATTATTATTCCATTTGATAATTCCGGATTCATTTATTACTCCTATAATGGGATATTGCCGTGTTTTTTAGCCGGATTCAAATCGCGTTTGTTGGACAGCATTTCCAGGGTCTTGATCAATTTATAGCGCGTGATCTGAGGCTCAATCACTTCGTCGATATAGCCTTTCGAGGCCGCAATATACGGATTGGCGAATTTTTCGCGGTATTCTTCGACTTTTTCGGTAAAGCGTTGCTCCGGATTCTCAGCGGCTTTAATTTCATGCGCAAAGATAATTTCGGCGGCGCCCTGGGGGCCCATTACGGCGATTTCGGCGCTCGGCCAGGCGAAGCTGTAATCGCCGCGCAATTGGCGCGAATTCATGACGCAAAACGCACCGCCGTAGCCCTTACGGGTAATGACGGTGATTTTCGGTACCGTGGCTTCGGCATAAGCGAAGAGGAGTTTTGCGCCGTGTTTGATGATGCCGTTAAATTCCTGCGCCGTGCCCGGCATGAATCCCGGGACGTCTTCGAAAGTTATAATTGGAATATTAAAACAGTCGCAGGTGCGTACGAACCGCGCGGCCTTGTTCGAGGCGTTGGTATCAATGACGCCGGCCAGCGATTTGGGCTGATTGGCGACGATACCGACGACTTTGCCATTCAGACGACCGAATCCGGTCAGCATATTGGTGGCATATAAAGCCTGAACTTCGAGGAAATGATCGTCATCCAGGACTTTGGCGAGGATTTCTCGCATATCGTAGGGTTTATTGGGATTATCCGGGACTATGTAATTCAAATCCTCATCGGTGCGATCGACCGGATCGGTTGGCGTGACGGCAGGCGGCTCTTCCATATTATTCTGTGGTAAATAACCCAGCAATTCGCGCATACCGACGAACAGACTTTGTTCATCATCATAGGTGAAATGGGTAATGCCACTCTTGCTGGCATGCACGTCGGCCCCGCCCAGCTCGTCGGCGGTAACGTCCTCATGGGTAACAGTCTTGACGATTTTCGGCCCGGTCAGGAACATATACGCCGATTTGCGCACCATGAAAATGAAATCGGTCAGAGCCGGCGAATAAACCGCGCCACCCGCGCATGGCCCGACGATAGCGCTGATCTGCGGAATGACACCGGAGTAAAGCACATTGCGCAGGAAAATTTCAGTGTAACCAGCCAATGAATCGACGCCTTCCTGAATCCGCGCCCCGCCGGAATCGTTAATGCCGACAATTGGGGCTCCGACTTTAGTGGCCATATCAAAGATTTTGACGACTTTTTCGGCCACGACTTTGGATAACGATCCGCCGAAAACCGTGAAATCAAAGGCATAGACAAATACCAGACGACCGTTGACCGTACCGTAACCGGTGACCATACCATCGCCGAGAAATTTCTTATCGGCCATGCCAAAATCCGTGCAGGAATGAGTGCGAAAAGCGTCGATTTCTTCAAAACTATGGGGATCGAGTAATGACTGAATCCGCTCGCGGGCGGTCAACTTGCCGCGCTGATGCTGTTTTTCAATGGCTTCGGCGCCGCCACCCAGCCGCGCCAGTTCAATTTTATCCTTTAATTCAAGCAGTTTACGTTGACGACTCATTTATACTCCTTGATTGTTTTTTTTTGACAAGATTAACATTTTTTTAGACAGGATTAACAGGATTTTCATGATAATATTTTAGACAAAATTAACAAGATTGACCTATTTTTTCTTTAGACGAGATTAATAAGATTGACATGATTATTTTAATGATTTTATTTTGCGTTTTACTTCAACTTTCTCTTCACCAAAGTTTATAAGTAATCCGGTTTCTATTCCGGTAGCAACCAGATAATTTACTAATTGAACCTCATGAACTTTGTTTAATTGCTGAATAGATTTTAGTTCAATAATGATTTTATCCTCAACAATTAAGTCTGCGATAAAATGCCCAACAGACTGATTTTGATAAAAGACCTCGATTGGTTTTTGTGATTCGACTTTGATATTGTTAGCATTTAATTCGATTATTAAGGCTTTTTCATAAACCGATTCAAAAAATCCAAATCCAAAATGATTATAGATTCTATAAGCGCATCCAATAATTTTCTCAGTCAGGTCTTTGTATTTTAGTTTGGAATCGTTCATTACTTTTATCATGTAAATCCTGTTAATCCTGTCTAAAACTACCTCATCTCTTCACAGATTTCGGTCAGGACCTTGCCGGAAGATTTCGGGTGCAGGAAAGCGATACGCATCTGATGAGCGCCGTTTCGGGGAGCTTCATCGATCAGGGCAATATTGTGCTCTTTCAAGGTCTGCAACTCCTGTTCAATATCGTTAGTCTGAAAAGCCAGGTGATGCAAGCCTTCGCTTCTCTTCTCGATGAATTTGGCAATCGGGCTGTCCGGCGTGGTAGCCTCCAGCAGTTCGATCCGGATTTCACCAACCTGGAAAATCGCAGTTCTGACTTTCTGATCAATAACTTCTTCAATGCCGATAAATTTCAGACGCAGTACATCCCGGTAAAACGGAATCTGTTCGGCCAGTGAATTGACCGCGATGCCGATGTGATTGAGTTTCTTTATCATATTTTAATAATCCTTTAACAGGTGATTGAGTTGGTCGTTAATCAATGAATAGGGCGCTTGCCGGTGTTTTGTAATTTGCCGGGCCCATTGAGAGATTTTACGGTCGATTTGAAGATGTTTCTCGGCCATCAGGTGCAGTTTATCGCGGATGATGTGACGGATTTCATTTTCGATGCGCAGTTGTCGGCGAGCCGGCAGACGTCCGTCCGATTGCATTTTTTGGAGAGATTCGCCGATGATTGTCAAGACTTCGTCCAGACCTTCGTTTTGAGTTGCCGATGTCAAAATAACCGGATTGATTTCGGTTGCATTCTCATTTGATTTGAGATGGAGGACGTACTCAACCTCGGTTTTTAATTTAAGGGCGCCGTCGAGGTCTTTTTTATTTATAATGAAAATATCGCCAATTTCCATGACTCCGGCTTTCAGAGCCTGAATTTCATCACCCATTCCGGGTACCAGAACGAGTAAAACGAGGTCAGCCAGTTCGACGACTTCGATTTCGGTCTGACCGACTCCGATAGTTTCGATCACGATTAGATCGAAGCCTACCGCGTCCAGAATTTTAATCGCGTCGGCGGTGGCGGTGGCGATGCCTCCCAGATGACCGCGCGAAGCCATCGAGCGGATGAAAACGCCCGGATCGGTGGCATGTCTCTGCATCCGTAACCGATCACCGAGAATGGCTCCCCCGGTGAATGGCGAACTGGGATCGACGGCGATGACCGCCACCGTGCGATTCTGCGCCCTTAATCTGGCGATCAATCCGTCTAATAAAGTGCTCTTGCCGCTACCCGGCGCGCCGGTAATTCCCCAAACCACCGCCCGACCGGTGTACGGAAAGATTTCGTCAATTAATTGTTCGTGATCGCGACCGTCATTTTCTATGATGGAAATGGCGCGTCCGATACTGCGCATATCGCCTTTCAGGATTTTTTCAGCCAGGTCACTCAATTTTCGATTTTACTCCGATAAGATTCGATGAAATCGATCACGGTTTTAATTGGTGTGCCGGGTGTAAAGATGGTCGCCAGGCCTTTTTCCTTCAAACCGGGAATATCGCTTTCCGGAATGACGCCGCCACCGAAAACGATGATGTCGCCAGCCTGATTGTCACGCAGAAGATCAACAACCCGTGGAAATAGCTCGTTGTGGGCTCCCGACAGCAGACTCAAACCAACAAAGTCGACGTCTTCCTGAATGGCGGTTTTCACGATAGCTTCCGGGGTCTGGCGGATGCCGGTATAGATTACCTCATAACCGGCGTCTTTCAGGGCGCGGGCGATGTACTTCGCGCCGCGGTCGTGACCATCCAGTCCGGGCTTGGCAATTAGTATTCTGATTTTTTTAGCCATATAAAATCCTTATAGAACGATTGATTCCCGATATTCGCCGAATTCCTGGCGCAAAATGCCGCAGATTTCGCCCAGCGTGGCATATTCTTTCACGGCGGCCAAGATCGGCGGCATGAGATTCTGATCGGGACTATGTGCGGCTTCCCGCAATTGGCTGAGTTTTTCCTGGACCGAATCAAAGTTGCGCTGGTTTTTGACGGCATTGATTTTTGCAATCTGGGCGCGCCGCAGTTCCGGATTGACTTTGAGCAGGTTTTTCGGTGTTTCTTCCGCGACTACAAATTTGTTGACCCCGACAATGACGCGTTCGCGTTTTTCAATTTCTTTCTGATAGCGGTAGGCCGAGTCCTGAATTTCTTTCTGCACGAAGCCGTTTTCGATCGCCGCTACCATGCCGCCCAATGATTCAATTTTATCGAGATACTGCCAGACTTCACTTTCGATCCGGTCGGTCAGATTTTCTATCAAGTATGAACCTCCCAACGGATCTACGGAATTAGTGACGCCGGATTCATGCGCCACAATCTGCTGAGTGCGCAAAGCAATCCGCACCGATTCCTCGCTTGGCAGAGCCAGGGCTTCGTCGCGCGAATTGGTGTGCAGACTCTGAGTGCCGCCGAGCACCGCCGCCAGAGTTTGAATAGCGACGCGCACGATATTGTTATCGGATTGCTGGGCGGTGAGCGTACTGCCGGCGGTCTGGGTATGAAAGCGCAACATCATCGACTTCGGACTTTTAGCCTGGAATTTGTCACGCATGATTTTGGCCCAGATGCGCCGTGCCGCGCGGAATTTGGCCACCTCCTCCAGCAGATCGTTATGAGCATTGAAAAAGAAGGACAGTCGGTCGGCGAAACTGTCGATATCCATACCGGCCTTCAGCGCGGCTTTGACATATTCAATGCCGTCCGCCAGCGTGAAAGCCACTTCCTGCGCGGCGGTCGAGCCGGCTTCTCTGATATGATAACCGGAAATGCTGATACTATTCCATCGCGGCACTTCGCGGGTGCAGAATTCGAAAATATTGGTGATCAGCCGCAGAGAGGGCTTGGGCGGAAAAATATAAGTACCGCGCGCCATGTATTCTTTAAGTATATCATTCTGGATTGTGCCGTTTAGCTGATCGTAAGGAACGCCCTGTTTTTCAGCCACGGCCAGATACATCGCCAGTAAAATCGCGGCCGGCGCGTTAATCGTCATGGAAGTCGAAACCTTATCCAGCGCAATCCCGTCGAACAGGATCTCCATATCGTGCAGGGTATCGATTGCGACGCCGACTTTGCCGACCTCGCCTTCGCTGTGCGGATCGTCGGAATCGTAGCCGATCTGGGTTGGCAGATCGAAAGCGATCGATAAACCGGTCTGTCCCTGATTTAGCAGAAATTTATAACGTTGGTTGGATTCTTCGGCAGTGCCGAATCCGGCATACTGGCGCATCGTCCAGTAACGACCGCGATACATGGTCGGCTGGACGCCGCGCGTGAAAGGAAATTCGCCCGGGAATCCAAGCATCTCCAGATATTCGGCGTCCGTCGAAATTTCCGGCAGAGCGGCGCGGTCAACCGGCAACCACGAACCGGTGGTGAATTCCGGTCTGCTTTCGGGATTGCGGGAGAGGACTTTTTTGAGGGTCGTCTCTTCCCATCTTTTTCGCTGTTGGTTTAATTTATCGGAGACAGGCATAGGATACCTCCCGGATTATTGTAGGTGCCGCCAGTCGTGGAATCTATGTTGATTGATAGCTTTTTCGAGTAACATCTAAATTACATCTCGGTGTCAAAATGACTTAAAAAATTAAAGATGAATTGCGAGAAAAACAAGATGACTTATAACCTAGGTTTTACTTCAATTTTCTTGATTTTATGACAGGTACCGAGTCAGATTTGAGAATCTGAGATAACTATTATGTTTCTGATACCTTTCCGCAGGTTTTCCTTCGCTTCCCGATTAGCATCGGGATTCTCAGGATGACAGAGAGGAGACGGACTATGGCGATCTCCCGATCCTGTAGGTCGAATTGTCAATTCGACCTACTATTGCGATACAATAAACTGCAAACTGGCGTTAAACTTTCCGAAGGTTCTCTCCTGATTACACCGTCCTTCACCTCCGGCAGATGCCGGATTCTCAGAATGACGGAGAAGGATGAGACTAATCCCGCATTTGGCGGGGTTTTGGTCGTTCCTCTCTCCGGATGACGGAGGAGGAAGGTTTATGTGTTAGCAGCGCGATTCCTCATCGTACGACTTCGTCATACTTCTCAGAAGACATGATTGGCATACGTGTTTCATCAGGTCCTCAGATCTGGCGAGCTCTCCAGCATCAGATTTGAGAATCCAACGCAACTATTAACTACTAATCGGAAATCAGTATTAAAATTCCAGGATGAAACCTCCAACCGGAAAGAGCGAATACTGCGAGACGCGCGAGATAGTGCCGTCACTGTTATAGGTATAATCCCAGATATTATCGCGATTATAGACATTTTGAATTTCCAAATAAAAAACCAGATTGACTTTCTTGAAAATATAACGTTGAGTGTACTGAATATCGAGACGATGGTAGGCCGGGAAACGACTCGCGTTATAAGCCTGAGAGGCCGGCGTATACCAGGCCTGGAGATACGGATCGTATTTGGGTTGGTTATACGGTTTTCCGCCCAGGTAGCGCCAGCGTACACTGAGTTCAATTTCATCCCCGATAGGGAGGAGCCAACCGGCGTATTTGTATACATTGGTCTTTTTAAATTGCTGATACCAGAGTTTGTCCATCAGCTTTTCACGGTAACCAAACACGACGGTGAAAATATGGCGATAATCATAGGAAGTATTATACTCTCGTTCCGGATAGCGTGGATCGGATTGTTTTGCTATGCAATACGAATAACTGCCAATCCAGCGGAAGCGTTCGAAGAGTTTTTTTTGAATGAATAATTCGATACCTTCGGCGTGACCTTTGCCAACGTCGAGTATTTCAAAGCTTAAATCGAGCGAATCGAGAGTGGTGGATGTTTTATAAATTTCGAGGTTGTGATAGCGTCGTGAATAGACTTCGATAGTAGCGCGAATATCTCTGGCGAATAAATGTTCGAAACCGACGACTACCTGATCGGTATATTTACTTTTCAAGTTTTTATTGCTCGACTCGGCGATAAGATTGAGATTCAATGGCGATTGGTAATGGCGACCATATCCGGCGTTGATTTTGGTAACGGGCGTTAGAGCATAAGAAATTCCCAGCCGGGGTGAAATGCTATGATAATTATTATAAGCAAAATAGTCCCAGCGTAAGCCCGCCACAATCGTCAGCGCGGCCCACGGGTTATATTTCCATTGAAAATGGGCGGCGTATTTGGATGAATATATATTTTTATCAATATTAATAGCATCGTAGGTTCTGATAGTATCTACAATGACAGATGAGTTTATGGTTCCAGGAATCGGCCAATCGTGGAAAATTTGTGGAATCCGCGAACCGTTTATATAATAAGCGTGACCGAACAGGGTGTCGCAATCTGCCCAGTAAAGAGTGTTGAAATTCAATCTTTTTATATTGAAGCCGAAAGTGATCTCATTACCTTCATCAAACCGATGGATGAAATCGCCTTTTAGGCCGGTTTCAGTCTCCGTATTATCAGTCCGAAAATAGACATTTCCATCATCGTGAAAACCGCGATACCACCAATAATTGGCCACTTGTGACAGCGTCAATATGGAATAGGTCTTGGAACTCCAGAGACTCTTTAGTGAGAAACCGGTGGCATATTCATAACCTTTCACATTGACGTTTTCGGCACCGCGGGAGGCTTTTGCATCCTGATCGACTATATCGATGCGGTCATTACCGTAAATGCCGTTCCAGATGAGCTTATGTTTAGCGTTCAAATCGTAAACGATCTTGCCTTGGGTGTTATAATATTGCGGAACAGCAGTGAGTCCGGTATTAGCTATTATAAGATCCAGGTAACTCTTATGATAACTCAGCAGATATGAGCCCTTTTTATTTGCGAACGGACCTTCGATCTGCGCCCCGATTCCGGACATTCCCATATCAATAATCGATTCAAATTTATCCCGATTACCTTCGCGTAATTTTACGTCCATCACCGAAGAAGCCTTATCCCCGTAGCGGGCCGGGAAAGAACCGGCGTAGAAATCCACTTCATCGATGAAGAGCGGATTGATCATACTGACCGGACCGCCGCCGGTACCCAGTTCGCCGAAGTGGTTGGGATTGGGCATTTCGATATGATCGAGAATAAACAGATTTTCACCGGGCGCACCGCCGCGGACTACGATCTCATTGTACTGATCGGAACCGGATACGACTGATGGCAGAACCTGCATCATCCGCTGGATATCCATCGCACTGCCGGGATCATTAATTATCTCGGTGAAATCGACATTGCGATCGCTGATAACAGCATCCTTGGCTTTTTTAAAAAAATCGGCCGTGACCAGGACTCCTTCCATGTCCAGTATAGTTTGAATCAATCCAATATCCAGAGTCAAAGTACGATCCGGACTGACCGCTAAATTCAGCTTGGTCTGCGGTTCGTAACCCATCATCTGAAAGCGGATATGGTAACTGCCCGGGCGCAGATTCACAAAATAGAAACTGCCGTCCAAATCGGTGGCGCACCCGATTTCGGTGCCTACTAACATGACGCTGACGCCCGGAAGCGGTTGCTGGGTGGAATTATCGACGACAATACCACGAATGGCGCCGTTTCGGATTTCACCTGCAATTAGGTTGGCAAACAAAATTGATAGCAGAAAAGCTCTTATGAAATTGATCCTTCGCATTCTTTCCCCCTAAAATAATCCAATTTTAATCAAACAGGTCTGAACAATCAGATTCAGGGCTATTTGATAATAAAGACTAAGAAAGGTTGTCTTAACTAATGTGCCTGAACGCACATTTCCGGCTAATTCTAAAACAATCCTTTTATATTACCTGCATCATCTATTGTGACCTTTTCGGCTACCGGTTCAGACGGCAGACCGGGCATCAACAGCATACTGCCGGCCACCGGTACCAGAAAACCGGCTCCGGCTGAAATACCAATCCGTTTAATAGTGACGGTAAAATTGCGTGGCCGTCCGATTAGATTCGGATTGTCTGAAAGGCTGTTTTGGATCTTGGCAATACAGACCGGTAGATGCTCGAGTCCGAGGTTTTTGATCTGTTTCAGATCGGTCCGGGCGTCCGGAGTAAATTCGACTTCTCCGGCACCGTAGATTTTTTTACAGATTATCTCGATTTTTTCGGTCACCGGTAAATTCAGATCATATAAAGTGGTAAAATGCCGATCTTGTTGTACAATCTGATGAACCATTTCGGCCAGTTCGACGGCGCCGGCTCCACCTTTTTCATATGATTCGACGACGATAGCGGAATACCCCTTGGAAGTCACTAATTCTTTTAATAAACCGATTTCCTCTTCGGTATCAGACGCAAAGCGATTTAAAGCTACAATTCCCGGCAGACCGAAATAAGCGAGGTTATCCAAATGCTTTTCCAGGTTTTCAAAACCCTTTTGGACGGCTTTGGGATCAGGAATACCTAGTTCGGATTTGGACTTGCCGCCGTGCATTTTAAGCGCCCGGAGAGTCGCCACCAGGACCACGGCCTTTGGATCCAGGTCGGCTATCCGGCTTACGATATTGAAAAATTTTTCACCACCCAGATCGAATCCAAAACCGGCTTCGGTCACGACATAATCGGCCAGTTCAGCCGCCAGTTTCATGGACATTATCGAGCAGGTGCCCTGTGCGATATTGGCAAAGGGACCGCCATGTACGAAAGCCGGCGTCCCCTCGCTGGTCTGTACTAGGTTGGGTTTTAAAGGTTCCTTGAGTAAGGCGGCTACTGCCCCGGTAATTTTCAAGTCGCGCAAATATACCGGCTGGTTGTCATAGGTATATCCCACAACGACGCGGTTAAGTTTGTCCTGCATCTCGGAATAAGATTCTACCAGGCAAAGGATTGCCATGATTTCCGAGGCGGCGGTTATTATAAATTCGGTTTCGCGCGGTATTCCATTGGATTTGCCACCCAGACCGACGATGATGTTGCGCAAGGCGCGGTCGTTCATATCCATAATCCGGGGCCAGGTAACCCGGCGCGGATCGATCAGGGGTTCTTTGCGGCGGAAAATATGATTATCGAGACAGGCCGCAATCAGATTATGAGCGGCTGTAACCGCATGCATATCGCCGGTAAAATGGATATTGATCTCTTCAACCGGAAGGACCTGCGCCTGACCGGCACCGGTCGCGCCGCCTTTCATTCCAAAAAGCGGCCCAAGCGAAGGTTCTCTCAAAGTCACAATGGCACTATGTCCGATCCGGTTTAATCCCATCGCCAGACTGATCGCCGTGGTCGTCTTGCCTTCGCCGGCAGGAGTCGGCGTCATAGCCGATACCAGGATCAATTTGCCGTCGACATTGGGACGGATCTCATCAAAATAACTCAACTTAATTTTGGCTTTGTAATCGCCATATAAATCCAGGGCATCCTGTGGAATCCCGATTTTATTGGCAACCTGGCGAATCGGAATCGGACCGCCGGAAATCGGAGAAGCATCTCGGACCATTCTGCGCCTCATTTAATTAATAGATGTAATCACGCCCCAAATGTTAATTAAATTTACTTAAATAAGCAAAGTCTCTGAAAGCCAGCCGGGCTGGACGTTCCTTTTCGGCGGCTTTCTGATTATCGTTTAAAATTGGATCGATTTCAGCAGATTTCTTACCAATATTAATCAGGGTGATGACCTGAAACTCGTCCGGGATATTTAATACTTCCCGGACTTTTTCCTCGTCGTAACCGGCAATCGGATGCGCTACCAATCCCATTTCGGTGGCGCGCAAAATGAGGGCGGCGGTTGCCATACCGGTATCAAACAGAAAGTACTCTCGCCCCTTGACGACGCAGTCTAAATCTTTTTTCGTGAATACGGCGACGATTAAAGAGGCTTTCTGAGCCCATTCATTGCCCTTATTAAGTGACTGATGCAGATTGGTCAATTGATCTTTAGCTGATACAAAAACGAATCGCCAGGGCTGTTTGTTAAAACAGGATGGCATCAACTGCGCACTTTCAGCCAGATCGGTTATTATTTGGGGTGTGATCGCAACCGGTGCCAGCGAGCGCGTGGCGCGGCGTTGGTTTAAAATATCTTTCAACATAATAATACTCCTTCATTTTAATATTTCCAGAACGCATTGGATCGCGGCGGCGTGGCCTTTTGCTGCCACTTTTTCCCAAACTTCGGCGATGCGGCCCTGCGGGTCAATCAGGAAAGTCGTCCGGACAACCCCGAAATATGAACGCCCGTACAGTTTCTTTTCCTGCCAGACACCGTATTTCTGAATGACTGCATGTCTGGGATCCGCCAGTAAGATAATTTTTAGATCATGCTTCGCAATGAAATTAATATGACTTTTGACTGAATCCGGACTGATACCGATGATCACAGCATTATATTTGTTAAAATGCTCCAGGCGTTCGGAAAAGTCGACGGCTTCGCGGGTACAACCACTGGTGTTATCCTTGGGATAAAAGTAAAGCACGACCCATTTTCCGTGGAAATCATGCAGGCAAACTGACTGGCCATTCTGATTTGGTAGACAAAAATCGGGTGCGGTTTGATTTTTTACCGGCATTATGACTCCTTTCCCAATTTTTTCAGAAAATTAAAGATCTCTTCCAGGTTCGGCAACTGGCTGATTTCGTACACTTTTTTAAATATCACCTGACCCTCCGGATCGATTAAGATGTTTGCGCGTTCCGAAAATCCATTCCTGTTCCGGAAAATGCCAAATTGTTTGGCGACTGCACCGTGCGGCCAGAAATCAGCCAGCAGACGCAATTTCTTTAGACCGAGTTCCTTCGCCCAGGCCTCTTTGGAAGGCAGGGAATCCACACTCAGTCCGACCGGCAAAACATTCAGATTTTCGAATTGCTCGAAATTTACATCGAGCATCTGCATCTGACGGGCGCAAACCGAGGTCCAGGCTAAAGGATGGAAAGAGAGCAGAACATACTGTCCGCGATATTCGCTTAGTTTAAATTCAATCTTATTTTGATCTTTAAGAGTAAAATCATAACCGGTCTTATTGGATTCGCTATTTTTTTTATTATTCATTTTAACCTCCGTCTATATTAGAACCTGTATTTTCACTTGCATTGTAAGCCTTTCAATCACTACCTTTAGAGCGATTGATAAGAAAAATTGTTACACGACGATGACGGGAAGATACAGAAGCGCGGCATTACTGCAGTATTTTTTCACCCTATTCGGTATATCTATCAACCTGATTTATGCCAGTGAATGGCAGGAGCAAAAAATTAAGAAAGCTCTGTTCGCCATGAACAATCTCGATAATGTCGGAGCTCATCGCAATTTTAAAGAAGTATTGGAAAGTCAACCGTTTCATCCACTGGCGCCGATGGCGGAACTGGCGACCGATTGGTTAGTCAATCAGGAAGAGTTGGGTTATCAGCAAGGCAATCAAATTTTGGCCGGTCGGATCGATACTGTTTTGGCAATCTATAAGAATAAACTAAAAGAAAATCCTAAAAACGGCGAGCTGGAATTCTATTACGGTACTACTTACGGTTTAAAGGCCCGGCTCGCACTCGGCGAGAAGGATTATTTCGGGGTGCTGATCAACGGCTACAATGCCGTTCGTTATATCAAGGCCGCAGAACGGCATCGGCCGGATTTCGTCGAATTGAAACTGCCCTTTGGGGTTTTTAATTTTTATGTAGGTATTTCGAAAGGTTATATGCAGATTGCTTCCTGGATCATGAATACATCTGGTTCCAAAGACGAAGGTCTAGCGCAGATGGCCTATTCGGCGCATAACGCCCGATACGGATGTTATGAAGCCCGCAGTATAATGGCCATGGTGACCTTATATTTCGAAGGTGATTATAAAACCTCGCTGTATTATTCGCAAAAGATGGTGCATGATTTTCCGGACAATCCGTACTACAATTATCTGGCAGGGGAAGCTCTTATCCAAAGCGGTCAGTATACCGAAGCGGAGCAACAGATTAAGAGAATCGTGCAATTATTGCCGACCTTAAAGCCCAATACCCGGCAGGAGTACGAATCCAAATTACACCAACTGCAGGGGAATCTGGCATTAAAGAAAGGCGACCTGACGAGAGCGGAAAGGGAATTACGCGCGGTTACCGAACATTATAATCAGGAAATGGATATCCAGTTGGGATTTGCCTATCTGTGGTTGGGAAATGCCTATGATCTTATGGGTGAGCGCCCACAAGCCATTCAATTCTACCGCAAGGCTTATGCATTGAAAAATCGCTCGTTAGCCGGTAAATTAGCTCTCGAATATATGAAGATACCTTATACCCGATCAAATAATTAATCGCACGCTAATGAAATCTGGAGAAACCAGAGATGAATGGAAAATTTTTTAAATCTGCGGGAAAAAAACGATCGTCGGAGCTGGAACAAGAGTTCAATAAGACGAGTAACTCCATTGTTCGTAAAAATTTGTCACCGATCGGACTGAGTCTGGGTATTTTGTATACTCTTTTGATACTCTTATATTATTTTTCATTGACCGATCGAACTCGTCGAATTGCTTGTGTTCTGGCGGGAATCACTGCCGTAATCATGTATTTAACGGCATTCTATACCCGGAAACGCACGATCAATTTGGCCGCAGTGCATCCGCTTGCCTTGTTTGGGGCTGTTCTGGTACTGATGAATGCTGTGACTCATCTGATGTTGACCGGTCAGGCCTGGCAATCGTACATAATCCTTTTATTATTAGCAGGTTCCGGTTTTATATTTTTTTCGACCAATGCCCTGGTTATACTGATCATTTTAAGTTGGTATTGCTGGCTGGCGATCGCCTGGAATAAATTTAGTTCACCAGTTTGGGTCTATCATGGTCTGGCTTTGCTGGTTTTTGGATTCGTTTCCATACTGATTCATATTACAAGGAAGAAGAATCTTGAAAATGTTGTCAACCTCCAGTGGTTCACTGAAAACCGACCGCTTACAGCGGAAGAAATCCCCAACAGCTTCGAGAATCAAGAGAATATTTTTTGTGATTTACTTGAGGACACCGACCACCTCCTTCTGAGTATTGACCAGAATGGTAAGTTTCAGTACGTAAACCGCCGTTGGAAAAAAGTCATGGGATATGATGATGAAGAATTGGGGAAAATAAATATTAAACAAACGATCGAGGTTGAATATCTGTCTAAGTGGAATGATATAATACAACACCTGGAGCAGGATCGGTCGACTCAGAAAATAGAAACGGTATTTGTTACTAAAGATGGTCAGAGAATTCGGGTGGAAGGTAATCTCACCGGGCAATTCCAGAAGCAAAATCCGGTGGTGATAAGTGGTATTTTTAGAGATATAACTTCCCGAAAAAAAACCGAAGAAGCATTGATGCAGGAACGGCTTTTATTGCGCACAGTGATCGATAATATTCCGGAAGCTATTTATGCTAAAGATATCAATATGCGTAAGATACTGATAAATAAAACTGACCTGGCTAATATCGGCAAAACTGAAACCGAAGTCCTGGGTAAAACCGATCTGGAAGTCTATCCATCCGAAGTCGCTGAAAAATTTATGGAAGACGACCGGGCTGTTTTAGTTGACGGAAAACCGGTCATTAATCGCGAAGAATTACTGATCAACGACGCCGGACAAAAAATGTGGCTTCTTACCTCCAAATTACCGATGTATGACAATCAGAAAAAAATCATCGGTTTGATCGGGATTGGGACAAATATTACCGAATTGAAGAATACCAAGGAACAATTACTGAAGATGCAGACGCAGCTCCAGGAACTCAATAAAAAATTGTCACTGGCCTATGAAGAAGTCCGCAATCAAAAAGATAACCTGGTCAATATCCTGGCGCAAGAAGAGTTAATATTTCTTTTCAATTCCCGGGGCGTTATCCAGGGCGTAACGGAGCAGGCGATTCGAGTGACCGGACTGACCAGATTGGAATTAGTCGGGAAGAATTTTGCCGATCAATTGGATGCCGGGTCAAGCACTGAGTTTACCAATCTCCTGCATGACGTCATGGTAGGAGCATTCAAGACCTTAAAGATCAAGCTAAAACGATTTGATGAAAATCCAACCGAATATCTGATGGGTTTGAGTCGCCTTAATATGGAGAAGGATCGTTTATTGATCGCGATTTTAAGAAAAATTTAGTATAATAACACCCGAATCTGATCTTAGAGAAACCAGAAATTTTATGTGGTCCTGATAAAATACCACCATGTGGAAGATTATCTGTTAACTGAATGCGAATTGAAAAATTGTACATTTACGATTAAGTTATTGCGGAATTTGAAAATATTATGATCAATAGAAAATCCAGAGAGAGGGCTGAAAAATGAATATTAACGAGGTCGATTCTGAGCGGGATTTTGAACCAGCGGATATTAAACAAAACCTGAACGAAGCTCGCAACACGATCGTCCGCAGTCAGTTGACGCCGGTTTTACTCGGATTGGGAATTTTATACTTATTAATTACGATCTATTATTATTTCAGTTTAACCGGCCGGGTACGTCTGATGATCTGCTGGATCGCCACTGTTACAACTCTGGTGTTTTTTATAATGGCATATTACACCCGAAAAAGAGTCCTTCCGTTAAGAAGCGTACATTCGCTCGCATTATCACTCGCAGTATTATTACTAGTAGATGCAACTATATATCTCGCCTTGACCGGTAATATCGTCCTAACCGACTTATTTATATATTTAATAATCGGAGTTGGTTTTTTCCTTTTATCAACGAGAATGGTATTTATTTTCATTCTCTTGAGTATAGCCTGCTGGCTAATCGTGGCCTGGAAAAATTTGGATACTCTGATATGGATCCAACATGCATTCAGTCTGATGATTGCCTGCGCCACCTCGATCCTGATCCATATTATCAGACTAAGGACCATCGAACGCGCCGAGCGCTTGCGTCTCCAAAATGAATTTCACTATAAGAAGTTAGTTCAGACTTTAGCCGATCTGAGGAATCAGGAAAATCTGTATCAGGATTTGTTTGAAAATGCTAATGATCTGATCCAAAGCGTAGATACTGAAGGCCGCTTTATTTATGTCAACCGGCGCTGGAAAGAAGTGCTGGGTTATCGCGATGATGAGTTGAAGGATTTGAGATTAAAACAGGTTTTAGCTCCCGAACAGGTCGATAAATGTGAGCAAGCGTTTCAAAGTGTCCAGAAAGGCGCTACCTACCAAAATCTCGAAACGGTCTTTATTGCCAAAGATGGACGCCGAATTATTTTGGAGGGTAATATCAACGGCCAATTTCAGGATGATCGTTTTATCGCTTCCCGCGCTATTTTCCGGGATATTACGATACGGCGGCAAGCCCTTCAGGAAGTCGAAAAAATGCGGGATGTTTTAAAAGAACTTAACCGACAACTGGCCGCGGCCTACGAAGAGAGTCGCCGCCAGAAAGATGAACTCTTGGGACAATTGCACGATGAACAAAGCGCCCTCTTGCTCGCAGCAGATGGCGAAGTTCTGGGAGTAACCGAGAGAGTCATTCGCCTGACCGGCTTTTCACGTCTGGAATTGATTGGCAAAAATATCAAAGACTTGGTCGAACCTAATTCGCGCCTTCAGATGGATAATGTACTCAAGGTAGTTAATATCGGCGGTTTTAAAAGTATTGATACCGAATTTATCCAACCTCAGAACGGTTATAAAAAGTTCGGCCTGGGACTGAATCGCATCAATTTGGACAAAAAGAAATTGTTTATTGCCGTCATCTGGGAAAAGTAAAGACTATTAAGTTTATATTCCGAACAAGAGTGAATATTTTTACTTTGTTTCTGGTTAAATGTAGCTCGAGATTATTTTTAAAAATTGTGTGTTAATACTTGGTAAATAATTGACAATTAAGTAAAATCTAAACATGATAAAGAGTAATATTGGAATCAGAAATTCAGGACAAACTATTTGAAAACCACTCATAAAATCATAACCGGTGACAGTCGCCAAATGAATCTTCTGCATGACCAGTCCGTGCATTTGATCATTACTTCTCCGCCATACTGGCAACTGAAAGATTATGGTACTTATGATCAGATAGGTTATCATGAAACTTATGAAAATTATATTAATAACCTGAACCTTGTTTGGAAAGAGTGTCATAGGATTTTATATCCTGGTTGCCGACTTTGTGTTAATATTGGTGATCAATTCGCTCGGTCAGTTTATTATGGGCGTTATAAAGTAATTCCCATTCGAACAGAGATAATTAAATTCTGCGAGGTTATCGGTTTCGATTATATGGGCGCTATAATCTGGCAGAAAATAACCACCACCAATACAACCGGTGGAGCGACGATTATGGGCAGTTTTCCATATCCTCGTAACGGGATATTAAAACTTGATTATGAATTTATCTTGCTTTTTAAAAAACATGGAAAACCTCCGAAACCAACCCAATATCAGAAAGTTAATTCTTCGATGACAAAAGAAGAATGGAATAATTATTTTACTGGACATTGGTACTTTACTGGGGTTAAACAGGAAGGACATTTTGCGATGTTTCCGGAAGAGTTACCTGCCCGGCTAATTAAAATGTTTTCTTTTATTGGTGATACTGTTCTTGATCCATTTTTAGGAAGCGGCACAACCTGTCTGGCGGCTAAAAACCTGGAAAGAAATTCCATAGGTTATGAAATCAATCCGGAATTTTTACCAATCATTAAGGCTAAACTAAATATTAATCAAATTGATATTTCTAGAACGGAATATTTCTTTTTAAAAGATGAGGTAAAAACCGATTTATCAGAAGAGATTAATAAGCTTCCCTATGTTTTTAATGACCCGCATCAATTCGATAAAAAAATTGATCCGAAAAAATTACAATTCGGATCGCGAATTGATAAGACCAGTGGACAAAGGGAAGAGTATTATTCAGTCAAATCAGTTATTAGTCCGGAATTGCTCAAATTAGATAATAATCTGATTATCCGACTTATTGGTATTAAAGCCAATGAGGCTGTTAATGGGCAAGCTATTAAATACCTGATAAATAAAACTAATAAACAAAAAGTATTCATAAAGTTTGACAATAAAAAGTATGACGAAAACAATCGATTATTATGTTATTTGTATTTAAAAAATAAAACATTTCTTAACGCCTATCTTATTAGAGAAGGTTTGGCAGATGTTGATATATCCGCTGACTTCAAATATAAAAGTAAATTTATGAGCTTGAAAAGGAGATAGATGATAAAAGAAAAAAAGTACTCAATGGAATTTGGTAAAAAAGAAAAAGTTTTAAACTATGCCTGCCAGACCTATCAACTTTCCCGGCCAGGTAAAGTCGGAGCAGTCATGGCCTTGATTCGTGAATGTCAACCTAAAACAATTAAAGAATGGGAAGAATGGTATTTCACTTATGCCTATACTCTTACCAAGACTCCCACTAAAATTACGCTGGAAAGCCTGAAAGAACTCGGTCAAAGATTACATGAGAAAATTACGGAAGTTGTAATTCCTGAATGGCAAACAGCATTCAGTCAACTGACTCTTCAGGATTGTGTAGATTATATCTATAACTTAACTATAAATCGTACATACGATGGTTTTATAAGAGAAAAATCAGTGGTGAATGATGGATTGGTAAAAATATTTCCGGAAATTATTTTTGAGGAATCAGATTTGGAATTAGATCATGCCGGCGATATCGATTATATTGGCAGGGTCGGAAGCAAGAAATTTGGGATTCAGATAAAACCTGTAACTGCTAAAACTAGTTTTGGTAATTACAATCCGTCTGAAAGAATGAAAGCAAGTTTTGCTGAATTTGAAGCCCAGTTTGGTGGAAAAGTATTCATAATCTATAGTATGGACGGTGAAATCGCAAATCCTGAAGTGATTGATCAAATTCGACAAGAAATCCAGAGACTGGATAAATTATCTGAAAAGCAATAAAGAAATCCTTATATTGTCTTTACTACTTTCCTGAAATGATACCCGTAAATCGCCATTGTTATGGCTATTGGAAATTTGCGCGAGAAGCGCAACAGCGTATAGAAAAACAGGCGCCAGTAATAATATCGTCCGCTTTCCAGCACGCCCAGTTTCCAGATGGACTTGAACAGAGCCCCGATATCCTGAATTTTCACTTTAACACTGGATTTCAGAGGGAACTGATATTCTTTGAGAAAGGTTTTTACGCGTCGATAATAATTCGGCTGGGCATATATAAACCGGAGAAGTGAGACATAGCCGTTCATCAGCACTTTGTAGTCCATTTTCGGAATGAAATTAATACTGCCGTCGACATTATTACCGTTGAACAGATTCAGCAGGCGGTTTTCTTTTTTGAGGCGGTCGTATAATCGACTGCCGGTAGGCGCATTCAGCAGGCCCACCATGGCGGTAACGACACCACTCTTCTGAATGAGATTGATCTGAGCCTCGAAAATATCGGCCGGATCGTTATCGAAGCCGATGATAAAACCACCGGAAACGCGTAGTCCTTTGCGGTGCAGTTGTCTGATAGAGGCGATGATGTCGCGTCCCACGTTCTGATATTTACCGCATTCGGTCAAACTGGCATGATTGGGTGTCTCTATCCCGATGAAAATGTGATCGAAACCCGCCGCGACCATCAAATCGATCAATTCGTTGTCATCGCATATATTGATCGAGGTTTCGGTGCCGTATTTGAAGGGATAATTATGATCCCGGGCCCAAATGACCATGGCGGGTAGAATTTCCTGTTTCAATTTCCTGCGATTACCAATAAAATTGTCGTCCACGATGAAAACGCTACCGCGCCAACCGGATGTATACAGCGCATCCAGTTCCGCCAGGAATTGGACTTGACTTTTCGTGCGGGGCTTTCGTCCGTTTAAGGCCGTAATACTACAGAATTCGCAATTGAACGGACAACCGCGCGAGTATTGCAAATCCATTGAGACATATTTACGCTGATCCAATAAATCCCAACGTGGAATTGGCGTCAGAGCAATGTCCGGAAATTCCGTTGTTTGGTAGATTAGTTTTGGACAGCCGTTCGTTAGGTCTTTGATAAATTGCGGCAGAGTAATCTCAGCTTCATTCAGAACGAAATGATCCACCCCCAGAATATGATCGTGCTCCATACTGGCCATGCTACCGCCGGCCACGACTTTGACATTCAGCTCGTTGCAACGCCGAACGATTTTTTGGAAAGATTCGAGATGAATGTTCATGCCGCTAAGGAATACGAAATCGGCCCACCGAAGGTCTTTATCCCTGAGAGCGGTCAGGTTCATATCGATAAGTCGGATGTCCCATTCGGTCGGTAATAAACCGGCCACGGTGATCAAACCCAACGGGATTGAGGAAGCCTTTTTGGAAATGAATCTGACCGCATTTTTAAAACTCCAGAAGGTATCCGGAGTTTGAGGATACACCATTAAAATTTTCATATTAGTCTCCCTATAATATTTTTTTTAAAAAATAGCAAAAGTGTTTGAATTCTGTCTGCCTTTGCCTAATATAAGTTTACAAAAAAAGGCGATTTGGTTTTGTAAAACTATTGTAAAAAATTGAGAGTTTCAGTGTATGCGAAGATATAAAAAATATTCACTGGCGAAGTATATAATCATTTTTGTGCTGGTTCAGCTGGCCTGGTTGGCAGTGCTGGGTTTGTGGATCGCCCGGTATGTCGTCAACCACATTACATATAAAGAAATCGGTCAGCGCTATGCGATCCAGATCGGTTCCGGTGGAGATGTCGCCATGCTGGTAATCGGTCTGGTACTGATTGCGGCCGGAATCGCCGGAATGTCAATCATGTTTCGCTATCTTAATTTGCATTTTCGGCAGACTCGCCTTTATGACAATTTCATGGCCAGTATCACGCATGAATTGAAAACGCCATTAGCCGCGATCCGATTGAATATCGATACATTAAACCGCTACCAGGATATGACTCCCGATCAGACCCGCGGATTCCTGGCGCAGATGCGGCAAGAGGCGGGACGTCTGGAGCGCATGGTCGGAGCGGTTCTGGAAGTCGATCGTCTGGAAGGCGGTTATATGCGCTATCATTGCGAAGTTTTGGAAACCGGGTGCACTCTGAAATCGCTCTTTGAGGAACTGCGGGAACAGTACGGATTATCTGTTGAAGAAGCCCGGATAACCGGTACAATCCGATCCCAAATGGTTTTCGATACCTCCGCTCTGAGAATTGTCTTTGAGAATCTGTTCGGGAATTCCTGTAAATATTCGTCTGATATGCTGAAGATCGAAATGAATTTAGATGAAGACGAAAAAAATATTATCATAACGTTTCGTGATTTTGGTACCGGTGTTCCGTCTGGCCAGATAAAGAAAATTTTCCGGAAATTTTACCAGGTCAGAGATCCGCGAAATCCAAGTGTCAAAGGCACCGGTCTGGGATTATATTTAGTCAAGGGTATCATCACTTATCACGGAGGTCGAATTCACGCCGCCCTGCCCGCGCGTGGTTCCGGCTTGATTATGCGGATCGAGTTGCCGGTTTATCCGTATGGAGGTAAACGCTTGTATCGAAGATTACTGCAGGAGCCGGAATAAAACATATGCTGGAAATTCCGCAGATATTAATGGTTGAGGACGAGGAGAATCTGGCAGAGGGCATTCGATTTAATCTACTCAGAAATAATTATAAGGTCGAGTTAGTCAAGGATGGTCGCGCCGCTTTAAAAGCTTTCAATGAGTCTAAATTCGATCTGATTCTACTCGATATAATGATTCCTTATATTGATGGATTCGAAGTCGCCCGACAAATCCGCATCCAGGCGCCATGGATGCCGATATTAATGCTGACTGCCCGGTCTGAAATCCAGGATCGGGTACATGGCCTGGAAGTCGGTGCGGATGATTATCTTACTAAACCATTTCATATCGAGGAACTTCTGGCACGCATCAAGGCCATGTTGCGCCGCCGCGACTGGTACCTTCGCACTCCACCGGTTAATAGTACCTTTCGATTCGGCTCAAATGAGATCGACTTTGATAATTTCATTGGCCGTTCAGGAGACCGTCAATTCACTCTGACCCAGCGCGAGGCGGTTTTGCTGAAATACCTTATAGCTCATAGGAATCGGATAGTTTCGAGACAGGAATTACTGGAAAATGTCTGGAATACCTGTGCCGAAGTTGAAACTCGCACGGTCGATATTTTCATTGCCCGCCTGCGCAAGTACTTCGAGCGGAATCCTAAAAAGCCGGTCTATATCAGGAGTGTACGCAGTGCCGGATATATGTTCGATGACGCGACCGTGAAAAATAAAATCGGGTAAGAAGCCTACCCGTATGATAATTTTCAGATAAACAAGCCAGTCTGCCGCGAGCCGGCACTACTTTATAGCGTTAGTTTTATCGCTGATTCTTATTGCGGATGAAGGTTATGATTTAATGACGTATGCCTTTCATTAGGATCTGCCCGGTCATAAATAATATATTGAAATTTTGTCTAACTTGGCGATATTATCGGGTGGTTTTCTATGTCTTTTAATCTGAGTAAAACACCCGTAAATCAAAACTTCACTACTAATCTTAAGGTTTCCATGCGACCCATTTTATCCCGGATATTGATCGTTTTCTTTTTAATGCTGACCGGATGTCACCGACCGAATCTCCAGATTACAAATCTATCAATGCTGGAGGGCGGCAAGACTTTCGCCGTTCCGACCGGCACGGTTGCCGATCAGTTCGTATGGCAAAGGTTTCCCGATGCTAAAATCAAATATTTTAACAGCGCCTATGACTGTGCCGTTGCCGTCCGCGAAGGCAAGGCAGATGCGGCCGCATATGATAAACCCATCCTGCAAAATATTGCCGCCAAGAATGATGGTCTGATTGTGCTGGATGAGTTGCTCGTTGACGATAAATATGGTTTTGCGGTGCAGATTCAGAATGAAAAATTGAAAACCGTGATCGATCAGGTGCTGGCCGAATTGAAATCGAATAGTACCTATGACGATATGATGAGACGCTGGTTCCCTGAAAAGGGGGTGCCAGCTTCAATGCCGGTTATTGAATTATCGGGTAAAAATGGCATTTTGAAATTCGGTACGGCGGCCGTTACCGAACCAATGTCATTTGTGGATGCAAATAAAAAAATTGTCGGTTTCGATATTGAATTTGCCACCTACGTAGCTCGAAAATTAGATAAGCGACTTGAGATTGTCGATATGGAATTTGGAGCCATGCTTCCGGCTTTGAGTGCCGGCAAGGTCGATATGATCGGGGCTGGTTTATCCATTACGGAGGAAAGAGCCAAAAGCGTTCTGTTTTCGCAAAGTTATTATCCCAGCGGGATCGCGGCGATAGTCAGAGATTTATCTTATACGAGGCGATCCGAAAGTGGCGTAAAAATGGCTGGTGTCGAGGATATCAAAGGTAAGCGCATTGGAGTTCTGACGGGTTCTATCTATGATTCTTATGTAACGAAAAACTATCCGGAAGCGATTGTAATGCATTATCAAAGTTATCCGGATATGCTAACCGCTTTAAACACAGAAAAAGCGGATGTCGGAATAATGGATCATTCTGCTACTAAGGACTTGTTTAGTATTAATCCGAAACTTGGTTACTTGGTGGAAAATCTCTTTACGGTTCCGATCGGAGTCGGTTTTAATAAAGTAGACGTCGAATTGCGCAAACAGTTCGATGCTTTTCTGAGCGCAATAAAATCCAACGGTGTCTATGCCGATATGATCGAGCGCTGGGATAAACTAGGTGTGAAAGAAATGCCCGTGATCGAAAATGATAATCCACAGGGAGTACTGCGGGTCGGAATCGTCAGTGACATTGGAATGCCGCATACCATTGTGCAGGATGGCCGGGTGATCGGGCTCGATATCGAATTGGGACAGCGTTTTGCCGCCTATCTCGGCCGCGAGTACGTGCTGGTCGATATGCAATTCAGCAGTCTCATCGCCGCTCTTTCCACGCGTAAGGTCGATTTGATCACCAGTGGGATTATGATTACTGATGAAAGAAAAAAACAGATTGATTTTTCGGTACCGTATTACGAATCGGGTGTCAGCCTGATCGCTCTGAAAAAAAATATCCTGCCGGCTACGGCTGGTACTGCTACAAAAATGGCTACCAGTGACGACCTTGCTGATAAAAAAATCGGTATTTTCACCGGTACTGTTCACGATGCCTTTATAGCCAAGAAATATCCGCAGGCGAGGATTCTGCGTTACGAGAGTACGGCCGATCTGATGATGTCGGTCAAGACTGGTAAAATCGACGCCACGATGTTGGATTTGATCACCGGCCGCCTGATTTTGAAACATAATCCGGAACTGGTCTTATTAACTGACGACATTTTTAATACTCCGCTGGGAGTCGGCTTCAGTAAAAAAAATCCGGCACTCCGTGAAGAATTTAACGCCTTCCTCGACGAAATCCGGCAGGACGGAACTTATGGTGTGATGGAAAAACGTTGGTTTCTTGAGGATGCCGAAGAAGCCGTTATGCCCTCTTTTGATTATTCCGGCGCCAATAAAAGTTTAGTCGTCGGCGTGTCAGTCGAAGACCTGCCCTATGTTGCCTTTATGAATGGGCAATACGTTGGCTTCGATATTGAGATGATCGCCAGATTTGCAGAACGCAATGGTTACAAAGTTAAATTTGTGCAAATGGAGTTTCCGTCGCTGATTGCCGCACTGGCGGCCGGTAAAGTCGAAATGATTTCTGACGGAATTTCAATCAGTGAGGAACGTCGGAAACAAATCGACTTTTCCGATCCCTATGCGTATTTCCGCACCGCGGTCATTGTGTCAAAGAACAGGCTGGCTGGTTATCAAGAAGAAAAAAATGTCACCCGGAAGAAGACCTTCTTTCAGACGATTTCCGAGAGTTTTTATAATAATATTATTCTGGAACACCGCTACCGGCTGATAATCGATGGTTTAAAAATCACTATCATTATTTCGTTTTTTGCGGCAATCGTCGGGACTCTGCTGGGAGCCATTGTCTGCTGGATGCGGATGGCAAAACAGAAATTATTAGTCAGAATAGCCCGGATTTACATTACACTTCTGCGGGGAACACCGGTGTTAGTGCTCCTGATGATTATTTATTATGTCGTCTTTGCATCGGTCAATATTAATCCGGTCATCGTGGCGGTGATTGCCTTCGGTCTGAATTTCGCGGCTTATGTTTCCGAAATGTTCCGCACTTCGATCGAAAGCATTGACAAGGGGCAAAGTGAAGCCGGAATTGCCGGAGGCTTTACGAAAGTTCAAACCTTTTTCTATATAATAGTACCGCAGGCTTTGCGAAGTGTTCTGCCGGTTTATAAAGGCGAATTTATTTCGCTGGTAAAAATGACGTCAATTGTCGGATATATTGCCGTCCAGGATTTGACCAAGGCCGGTGACATTATCCGCAGTCGGACGTTTGACGCTTTTTTCCCGTTGATCATGGCGGCGGTTTTGTATTTAATCATCGCCTGGCTGTTGACCTGGTCGTTGGGCCAGATTGAGATTTCGGTAGATCCGAAAAGAAAGCGGATCGCCAAGGAAGGGGAGGTGAACTGATGATTAAGGTCAGAAATCTCGCCAAACATTTTGGCGATCTGATAGTTCTCAGGGATGTCAGCGTCGATATTAAAAAAGGCGAGGTCATTGCGATCATCGGTCCGTCTGGCACCGGTAAAAGTACCTTTTTACGTTGCCTCAATCTATTGGAAACTCCGACCAGCGGGGCGATATTTATTGACGATATTCCGATTCTGGATAAAAATACCGATGTGCCGAAAATTCGCCAGAAGATGGGTATGGTCTTTCAGTCTTTCAATCTTTACGCGCATCTGAATGTTCTGGAAAATCTGACGATCGGTCCGATTAAATTACGCGGAAAGAAAAAAACTGACGCCAATAAAAAAGCTCTGGAATTACTGAAGCTGGTGGGTTTAGCTGAAAAAATGTACAACTTTCCGGACGAACTCTCCGGCGGACAAAAGCAGAGAGTAGCGATTGCGCGCTGTATGGCAATGGAACCGGAAATTCTGCTTTTTGATGAACCGACTTCAGCGCTCGATCCGACCATGGTTAGCGAAGTACTGGCGGTGATACGCCGGTTGGCAAGAGAAGGGATGACGATGATCATCGTGACGCACGAAATGGAATTCGCGCGTAATACGGCAACGCGCGTTTTCTATATGGACGAGGGCGTTATCTACGAAGAAGGCACTCCGGAACAGATTTTTGACTCTCCTCAAAAGGAAAAAACCAGAACCTTTATCCATCGAATTCGCAGTCTGCATTATCATATTACCAGTGCCGACTACGACTTATATGCCGTTCAGGCTGAGATGGAAGCTTTTTGTGAAAAACATATGCTTTCCAAAAAGGTAAGTGACGGCATAGCACTGATTGTAGAAGAAACCTTGGGAATTCAATCCGATTACTCGGACCTCGATCTAAGCCTTTCTTATTCTGAAAAAGACGGCGGAGTAGAAATAGTGAGTGAAAGCGGTGGAAAACCGTTCAATCCTTTGGAAGAAGGAGCGTTGGAAGACGATCTGGGATTAAGACTGATAAAGAATCGCTGTGAAAAGGTCGCCTATAAATATGAGAACGGCAGAAATATCCTGACGCTGGCAGTGAAAGTCTAATCTCTATTCCGAGTTCTGTCAGTTTTCCAAACCTGACGACAGAAAATTGCCAGGGCTATTTATTAATTTGAAAGTATTCTAATACAGATGGATACTTTTAATAATGATGACTAATCCGATAATGATCAGAATAATACTACTAATCCGGCCGATATTGCTGATCATATCGCCATGAATTTTTTTACGCAGTTCGTTAACCAGAATTCCGATCAGTAACAAGGTCAGCGTTGCCCCCAGTGCGATTCCCGCCAACAGGAGTAGCGACTGGAGATGATTTTGGCTGAAATCGGTCAGACCGATACCGGAAAAAATCGCCATGTAAACGATGATTACTAATGGATTAGTAAGAGTAATCGCTAAGGATTTAAAATAGAATCTGGATAATCCTTCTGAAACTGAGTTCGTTGGTTGGTTGCTTGTCTTTCTAAAAGAGCGAAAACCAACGAAGGTAACGAACAGACCACCTAGCAATCCGACGATAGTATGATGAACTTCCAGAAAGGATACCACTGTAAACATCCCCAGACCGGCGATTGAAGCATATACTATGTCCGCGGTGACAATCCCCAGACAGGCTATAAAACCGACCAGCCAGCCGTATTCCAGTGTTTTACGAATGCTATAAAAACTGGCCGGCCCGACCGGCAACGAAACGAAAATACCGACTATTAGTCCTTTGATTAAAATTATCAGGTCTGTTTCCAAAATCGCAATCCGTCAAAATATTGCTTAATATAATTTTTCAAAAATTACTCTGCTATTAAAATTTTCGGGTGAACATTATTTATTCGGAAGTGAATGGATTATCTGGAGTGAAACCTTCAGAAGGTCTGATTAACATTTTATATTTTGGACTTGATCCGTAATATCGACCTTTTGAAGATTACATATGTGTCAGGTCTAAGAATCAGACTCAACCATTAGTTATATACTCGCATGTTCCGTCTGGTCATTGGAAGTGATGGTGAATGACCGTTTATCGGAAAAACATTTGAATAATTTTAGAATGGTGATAATTTCGCTTGGTTTATGTTACGTCAAACTATTACCAAAATAAATGAAAGGGAACAGAAGATGAAACGCGTTCTTTTCGGGTTAGTATTACTGGCATTGCTGGGTGGTTGCGCTAAAGATAGTACCGCGGTGAAAGCCTTTGATCCGTCCGGTATGGACCTGAGTGTTCGACCGGGCGACGACTTTTATCAGTATGTTAACGGTAATTGGCAGAAGGTTAATCCTATTCCTCCGGCTTATAGTAATTGGGGCAGTTTTACTATCCTGTTCGATGAAAATTTCCAGAAGCTGAAAAGTATTATGGAGACGGCCGCCAACAGTCAGGCCGCTAAAGGCAGTAATTTGCAGAAAATTGGTGATTTCTATGCCAGCGGAATGGATACCAATAAAATTAATTCCGAGAGTCTTTCCGGGCTACAAGAAGAGCTCGACCTGATCGCCGATATTAAAACCAAACAGGAGGTTCAGGCTGTCGTAGTGCAGTTGCACCAAATTGGTATAAATCCGCTGTTCAACATTTTTAAAGACCAGGATCCGCAAAAAAGTGAAATGGTGACGGTCTGGCTGTATCAGGGTGGATACGGTCTACCGGATCGAGATTATTATCTTGGAGACGACGGACACTCACAGGAAATCCGGGAAGCTTACAAGAGACATTTAATCAATATGTTTCAGTTGATCGGTGAAGCCCCGGAAATGGCCCATAAGTCGATGCAAACCGTGATGAAGATTGAGACTAACCTGGCCCGCTCGGCGATGACCAACCTCGAAGAACGCGATCCGAAAGCGACATGTAATCGGATGGACATCGCCGGATTACAGAAAATTTCCGCAACCTACAACTGGTCCGAATATTTCAGCACGATCGGTCTGGCTAATATCGATACTTTTAACGTGGCTCAACCGAAATTCTTTACGCAGGTCAGCCAGTTAATCGATAAAGTTGATCCCGAGGAATGGCAAACCTATTTACGCTGGCACCTGGTTCATGCTACGGCTAACCGGCTGGATACCAATTTTGTCAACGAAAATTTTGCTTTTTATGGCAGATTTCTGAGTGGTCAGAAAGAACTTCTGCCGCGCTGGAAGCGGATTTTAGGCGCTACCAGTAATGCGCTGGATGAAGTTGTCGGGCAAATATATGTGGAAAAATATTTCCCGCCGAAAGCCAAAAAACGTGCTCTAGAACTGGTTGCGAATCTTAAAGCGGCTTTCGCAGAACGCATTAAAGCCTTGGACTGGATGAGTCCGGAAACAAAGGAAAAAGCCCTTGCCAAACTCGAGGCATTCCGTGTTAAAATCGGCTATCCGGATAAGTGGCAGGATTTTTCCGGGCTGGAAATAACGCGCGATTCCTATGTGCGCAATGCCCTGAATGCCGAACGATTCAAATTTGTCCGCGACATGGCCAAGGTCGGTAAGCCGGTCGATCGTACCGAGTGGCTGATGCCACCCCAGACCGTGAACGCCTATTACAATCCATCAATGAATGAAATCGTTTTCCCGGCCGCAATCCTACAACCGCCGTTTTTCAATTTTAAGGCTGACGATGCTGTTAATTATGGTGGTATCGGCATGGTGATTGGTCATGAAATGACCCATGGTTTCGACGATCAGGGACGTCAATACGACAAAGAAGGCAATCTCAGCGATTGGTGGACCAAAGGCGACGAAGAGGAATTCAATAATCGTACGGAAATTTTGGTGAAGCAGTTCAACCAGTTCGTTGTTATCGATACCTTCCATGTAAATGGGAAATTGACCCTTGGAGAGAACATCGCCGACCTGGGCGGCATGCTGATCGCCTATGATGCTCTGCAGAAAGCTATTGCCGGGAAAAAGGTCAAACCGATTGATGGTTTTACGCCGGAGCAACGTTTCTTTCTGTCTCAGGCTCAGATATGGCATGAAAATATTCGCGATGAATATACCAAACTGCTGGTAAAAACCGATCCGCATTCGCCCGCCAAATTCCGTGTCAATGGGCCGGTTTCCAATATTGATGTCTTCTATACGGCATTCAATATTCAACCGACGGACAAATTATACATAGCGCCGGAGAATCGCGCCCGCATCTGGTAATTATATTGAACTGATAAATGAAACGGCAGGAAATCTCCTGCCGTTTTTATTTACTCAAAAATACCTGCAGTTTTGTCTGTGCCAGTCGGTGGTGGAAGTTTACACCGGTCGTACGCCCAAACCCGGTTTACCCGAGGCGTACTGGCGGCCGTCTTTGAATGTCATACCTTTGAACGGATCGTTCGAGATCAGCAGGTTCCCGTCTAAGTCAGCATAATCGATCAGAGAACAAAATTGTGCGGCGGCCGCGATCGCGACCGAACTCTCGATCATACAGCCGACCATGATTTTCAGGCCAAGCGATTTAGCCAGCCAGATCATCCGCAAGGTTTCCTGCAGGCCGCCGGCTTTCATTAATTTGATATTAATTCCATCGAAAGCTTCGGCGAGTTTGGGAATATCAGCGGCAGTCTTGACGGCTTCATCCGCGATGATTGGTATATCGATACGATCGCGAATCCAACGAGTCTCTTCCAGCATATCCGCGGGCATCGGTTGTTCGATAAATTCCACGCCGTTCTTCGCCAGCCATTCGATTTTACGAAGGGCAGTTTCCTTATCTTTCCAGCCTTCGTTGGCGTCTACGCGGATTGGTTTGTCGGGAGCTACACTTCTGACGGCGTTAATCATTTCTTCGTCGTTCGGACCACCGACCTTAATTTTCAGAATTTTATAAGGTTCGGCTTCGCGGGTTTTCTGTTTGACGACTTCCGGTTTATCGATACCGATTGAAAATGAGGTCAACGGCGCTTTGGTTGGATCGAGTCCCCACAGTTTATAGAGCGGAACGTCCAAAGCTTTGCCAATCCAGTCCATCAGAGCCATATCGATAGCGCATTTAGCGGCGGTTTGAGCCGTCGCGATTCCTTGCAGGTCGAGACCGAACTGAGCATATTCCCAGGGATTCAGTTTTTCGATCAGAGGAGTGGCTTTTTTGATCAATTCAATTGTTGATTCCGGAGTTTCATCATAACGAATGTTCGGAGCGGCTTCGCCTATCCCCCTGACACCATCTTTTTCCAGATACACGAAGACGTTATTTTTCACATCACTGGAATTGCGCGCAATTGTCCAGGTATGCTTCAGATTTAAAGTTTTGATTTCGTAACGCACTTGCATACCTGACTGCGTTGATGAGAGGTTGCTTTTAGCCATGACGCTGGGAACAAATTGCGGACATCCCAGGGCAGTAGCGGAGATACCCAGCGTTTGAATGAATTCACGTCGTTTCATTATTGTCCTTCTAATTATTGTATGCCAATCACGCTCGAATTTAATCTCTTTAATAAATCGCACAAAAAGTTTTCAAAAATGATTATTTTTGAGACGTAATATACTGCTTGCGACGAAAGACCGGATTGATAGTATATTGACCGGATTGCAATAGCCAAACGACCGGAAACGAAATAAAAGCAGATTGCGGAAACCTGCGTTTATTCGAAAAAAGTGAGAGACTCGGATTGCAATAATCGGCTTAAAATCCGAGGTATTTTATTCGGGATAAGTCAATAATTTCTGTGTGACGAGTTGCACGATTTCGGCGTCCAGATTGGCACTCTCGCGCTGGAACTGATCGATAATTTGCAGCGGATGAAAAATGCCATCTTTAACGAGAATCGGTGACATTTTCGTGCGACCGGGATGATCTTCACCGATATCTACTTTATTATGCGCAAAACCGGTTTTTACCAACCATGTCAGGGCATGTTCTTTATCGGACTGCCGGTAACTGAGCTGAAATCCGGTTATTATGCGGTTCTCATTGTACCAAACGAACAGATCGAAAACAGGGCTGGTAAATAGACGACGGTACGGATCACCGGGAACCTGCTTGATATTTTTGACTTCACACAACATTGCCTTCTCCGAAATTGTCTTAGTAAAAATAAACAACTTTACGGTGGTGACAAATGATAATAATCACCCGAATAAATCTTTCATAGGCAGTTTCGGTGGTTATCGGTTTCGTAAGTTTTTATTGTTTACCGCCGGAAAATAGTCTATTATTAGGCATGTTTGCAAGAATTCTCAACAGTTTTTCAGAGGAAAGAAAGTCTCATTCTAAATAGATTTTTGCCGGAGGACATGTCAAATGGAAGAACCGCGTTTTAAAATCTATCCCTATCGCTGGATCGTATTGCTGGTTTTCATGATGGTTATAGCCGTCAATCAGCTCTGCTGGATAACCTTTGCGCCGATAACGGGAAACGCCGCCGAATTTTATGGGGTTTCGGATCTTAGTATCGGCCTGTTATCAATGATCTTTATGATTGTTTATGTCTTCATATCGATTCCTTGCTCCTGGATTATTGATACCCTTGGGATTCGGGTGGCGGTCGGGATCGGAGCCGCCTTAACTGGCGTTTTTGGTTTACTGCGAGGTTTAACGGCGACCAACTACACCATGGTCCTGATCGCCCAGATTGGGATTGCGATTGGTCAGCCGTTTATCTTGAATGCTATTACTAAAGTTGCGGCGCGCTGGTTTCCGATTCAGGAACGAGCCACGGCTGCCGGATTAGGATCATTAGCCATGTACATCGGGATTGTTTTGGGCTTGGCGTTGACGCCTTTCATAATGATTTATTCGGGTATGACAGGCATGCTTAGGATTTACGGAATTGTGGCAGTTGTTTTCGCATTGATATTTTTCCTGTTGGTAAAAGAGCGTCCGCCTACGCCTCCCTGCCCGGCTGATCAGGAAGAACGCGCGCTGGTTATCGATGGTTTAAAACAGATTCTGCACAATAAAGGTTTTCTTTTACTGATGCTGATCTTCTTCATCGGGCTGGGAGTGTTCAATGGAGTCACGACCTGGATCGAAAATATTGTCAGACCGCGCGGTTTTTCGGTTACCCAGGCCGGGCTCACTGGTGGTATGATGATCATCGGCGGTATTGTCGGAGCTTTGATCATCCCGACCTTCTCAGATCGTCTCAGGCGGAGAGTTCCCTTCATTATACTGGCTTTAGCCGGGGCGACTCTGGGATTTATCGGGATCACCTTTGCCCTGAGTTACTGGCTTTTACTTATTGCGGCCTTTATAATGGGCTTCTTCCTGTTAAGCGCCGGTCCACTTGGATTTCAGTATGGTGCCGAAATCGCCTATCCGACTCCAGAGGGTACATCGAACGGTCTGTTGTTACTAATGGGACAGGTTTCGGGAATTGCTTTCATATTCGGAATGGATGGCTTAAAGTCACCCGCGACCGGTGCAATGACATTCCCGCTGATGATTCTGATCGTCTTAATGATTATTTGTTTTTTTATCAGTTTCAAGTTAAAAGAATCGCACCTGATAAGGGAATAAGATAACAAGGGCTGACGTCGTGAAATTCCGATTCAATCCACTGGTTGCTTAGCTGGAGAACAGAATCGGAACGATCGATATTAATTAAATCATAAACCTCGTTGAGGTTAGTGATATTCAGCGGATAGAGCGCCAGTATTTAAATACGGTAAAAGTAGTTGATAAGGCTCGTTATCAGGTGTACTACAACTCATCCGAAAAAAGACTTGCGTGGTTAAGGCGTAGTTTAAAAAAATAGTTTTAATGATTGTTTTTCGTCGGAGAATATTAATATTCCGGGCAATTGTCCAAGTATGCTTCAGATTTAAAGTTTTAGTTTCGTAACGCACTCTCATACCTGGCTTGCCCGAGGATAAATTACTTTTCGCCGTCAGGAGGGGAATAAATTGCGGACTCTCCAGCGCGGCAACCGAGACACTTAACGTCTGAATGAATTTACGTCGTTTCATATTTATCCTTATAGTATTGTAAACCGATCACGTTGGAATTTAATCTCTTAACTAGAACTGATGAAATAAAAATACTCGTCGCACCGCTCCTCGATCCGTTCGCAAAGCGTGGGCGGGTGAATAATGGTAGATTTCACTACGGATCTCAGCCCGTGTGGCATAGAGCACAGTTTTAAACAACCCGGATTGGAGTGTTACTGATTTCCTGAATAAAATATATAAAGTATTTGTAAGTTATATACAGCTTTTTTAAAAACAGAATTAAGAAAAAGGAGTTAGAATGAAAAAGTTAACTTTAAGTATAATGGTCTTAGTACTATTTGCCTTCAGTCTGAGTTACGGTTTTGGACTTGGCATTATGCTGGGTGAGCCTTCCGGTTTAAGTGCAAAATACTGGATGAGTGAAAAGAACGCCGTCGCCGGTGGACTGGCCTGGGCAATTGGTGAGGGTGGTTATCTGCATGTGCATGCAGATTATTTGATTCACAACAATAATCTGATTAATGTCAGTGGCACGACCCTTCCGTTTTACTATGGAATCGGCGCCGGAGTCGGTTTAGCTAATGACTTATATCTCGGTGCGCGTGTTCCGGTCGGTATTGAATTTTTCTTTGCTGATAAGAAATTCGATGCCTTTTTCGAACTCGTTCCGGTAGTTCGCGTGCTACCTGGTTTCGGGGTTGGTGTGAATGGAGCGATAGGACTTAGATATAATTTCTAATCATTCAGAATTAAATCTTAAAAATGGTCAGAGGAAGCTCTTTCTCCTGACCATTTTTATTTTTATTATCAGGGTATTGATAGCGGGTGCTGAAATGCGAAAGAATAGTCGAGGTTTGTATTTTCCTAAAAAGAAATATGTTGCCGAAGTTTTACCTTCCTGGCCAGAGAGTCGCGATTTATTGCCGCATCCGATTCTCGAAGGTCATCCCGGTTGGGTAGAAATGTACTGGAAGTGCTGGGAATTGGCTTTCGACCATTTACGTCAGCCTGAAGAGGGTTCGCCGTTCGTTTCAAATTATGTGGACGAAGCTTTTAACGATAATATTTTTCAGTGGGATACAATCTTTATGATCATGTTCTGGCGCTATGCCCATCAGATTTTCCCGGCCATACAGTCCTTCGATAATTTTTATTGCCGCCAGCATGAGGATGGTTTTATCTGTCGGGAAATCTGGGAAAAAGGAGCTCAGGCGGGCGAAGATCATCATCTCAAGATCAGTCCGCAAGCGATCAATCCGCCGCTGTTTTCATGGGCGGAAGTTGAGTATTCGCGAGTGTCCGGCGATAAGCATCGTTTCGAACTGGTTCTGCTGGTACTGGAAAAGTACATCGAATGGCTTGAAGTCAATCGCGTCAAATCGGAAGCCAAACACGGTCTATACTGGCAAACCGGACTCGGCTCGGGTATGGACAATACACCTCAAACGGGTTCGGCCTGGGTGGAGATGTCGGCTCAAATGGTAATCCAGTATAATGATCTGGCTTTTATGGCCGAAGAGATCGGTCAACCTGAAAAAGCAGAAATATTCCGCGAGCGAGCTAAAAATATTTCAGCTCAGATCAACCGACTGATGTGGGACGATCAGGCTGGTTTCTACTGGAATCTGGATGATCACAATGTCTGGCAGAAGTGTCAAACGATCGGTTTTTCATGGTCTCTGTTGGCCGGAATACCCTCTGTCCAACAAGCCGGAAAATTAGTCGGTCACCTGATGGATACAACAATGTTTTACCGATTAATTCCGTTTGCCTCGTTGGCGGCTGGATCGCCGGAGTATAATCCGCACGGTGACTACTGGCTGGGTTCCTCCTGGGCGCCGACGACTTATCAGGCAATTAAAGGTTTGGAACGTTACGGTTTTGAAGAATTTGCCGCTCAGGCTTCCGAGAAGTACCTGGCTGGAATGTACGCCGTCTATCAGCAGACCGGCACGGTTTGGGAAAATTATGCGCCGGACTTTCCTGAACCGGGCAATAATAGCCGACCGGATTTCGTAGGCTGGAGTGCCTGCGGACCGGTAGCGCTTTTAATTGAGAATATTCTCGGTCTGCGAGCGGATGCGGTTCACAATCAGATCGTATGGCATCTAAGGCGAACCGATCGACATGGTATCGAAAATTTAGTAATTGGTAAAACTAAACTAACCCTAATCTGTGAAAAGCGTTTAAGACCTGATGAGCCTGCCAACTTGATTCTGAAGACCAATCAACCATTCAAATTAATTGTGGTACTTTCCAAAAGATCTGAGACGTTCGATCTTCAACCGGGCACCTGGCGGATGACCATCTCCGATTAATCGGAGAATCAATAGAAGCCAAAAACCTTCCTGACTTTGAATAGTTTAAAATGTTTTGAAACAAACAAAAACGTTTTAGATTATGACCAACCGAAATATCAAGCAAGACGTCAATTGGCAATGAAAAAGGTATAACAAACGAAACAAATCAAGGTAATAGGTTACTTCTTTCTGATGATTTTTTTGACAGGAGAATACGAGTTGATGGGAGCACCTGATGATTTGCCCAAGACGACGAATCGGACCGGCGCCTATTATACCGGAGTATATCCCAATCTTTTCGTGGAATTGCTGGGTCTGTCTGAATCTCAGGTAAAGGTGAGGATAGATAGTGTATTTAACCAATTATTTTATGGCGATAATCGTACCCAGCGCGTCTATTACCCGGTGAGACCGGATATGGCTTATATCGAAGATATCGGCAACCAGGATGTCCGCACCGAAGGTATGTCATACGGAATGATGATTGCCGTTCAACTGGATCGGAAATTAGAATTCGATCGGCTGTGGAAATGGGCTAAAACCTATATGCAACATCAGAGTAAAGAAATGCAAGGTTACTTTGCCTGGCATTGTAAAACCAATGGCAAGGTGCTCAGTCCGGCCTCAGCTTCAGATGGTGAGGAATGGTTTGTCACAGCGCTTTTCCTGGCGGCCGCCCGATGGGGCAATGGAGAGGGCATTTATAATTATCAAGCCGAAGCTCAGTTCATTCTGGATGCGATGCTCAATAAGGTCGAATCGTCTGATAGACGAGAGACGGTCACCAATATGTTTAATAGGAAGGAGAAGCAGGTCGTATTTGTGCCGCTCGGCTCTATTGATGATTTTACCGACCCCTCGTATCATCTGCCGCACTTTTATGAGTTATGGGCGCGCTGGGCGGACAAGGAACAGACTTTCTGGGGTGAAGCCGCGGTTACCAGCCGGGAATACTGGCAAAAAGTCGCTCATCCGCTAACGGGTCTGACTCCCGATTATTCCACATTCGACGGTCGGCCGACAAATCCTTTGTGGGGTGGAAACCACGACGATTTCCGATTCGATGCCTGGCGGACAGGCGCCCATGTGGCTCTGGATTATCTTTGGTTTAAGCCCAACGATTGGGCAATTATTCAATCTAACCGACTCCTGAAATTCTTCTATTCTAAGGGAATGGGCGAGTACGGTAACCAGTATACCTTGGATGGCGTTATGCTCGATAAAGAGCATAGTCCGGGACTGGTTGCCATGAATGCGGTGGTCGCGCTGGCGGCTGATGATCCACTGCGCAAAGAATTTGTAAATGCGTTGTGGCGAACTCCGGTTCCGAGTGGACGATATCGTTATTATGACGGATTGTTGTACCTGATGGGGCTTCTGCAAGTCAGTGGGAATTTTCGGGTGTACCATTTAAACGATCAACCGGTTACTGGTTGCCGGGATTAGCATTTTACCTGGTCGGTTTGGTAGAACGACTGGAGATGCAGGAGAGCCAAAACGATTATACAATGTTGAGGCTTATAGATATAATTGGATTGGAAACATAAAATGGAGGACATAATGAATTGCATCATGAGGCAGAGTACTTACCATAGCTGGCAGACGTCATTATCTATTTTTCTTCAGCGATGGATGACAACGGTGGTACGTCTTACTTTTTCGATTGTGCTGATATTACCAGACTCATCCATGGCAAGTCCGGCTAGTCAGTATTCCTATATTTCAGTTGATAAGGTGGAAAACGGCTTTTCCTTGGCGATTTCCGGTAAAATAGCTCCGCTCTGTGCCGCTTCTCAGGATTACCCGGGCGTCCTGCGGGTGCTGAAACTATTCCAATCCGATCTGCAATTAGTGACGGATATTCAGCCGGTAATAGAAATGGATAAAGTACCCGCAGGTCCGGAAGTAGTGATTATTGGAACAATCGGGAAAAGTCCACTGATCGACGAACTTATTAAAAATAATAAACTCGATGTCAGCGATATGACTGGCAAACGCGAAACGTTTTTAATCCAGGTACTCGAAAGACCACTGCCGGAAGTCGAGAAGGCTTTGATCATCGCCGGAAGCGATAAGCGCGGAACAATCTACGGAATGTTCGATCTCTCCGAGAATGCAGGCGTTTCTCCCTGGTACTGGTGGGCAGACGTCCCGGTAAAAAAGAAAACCAGCATTTATGTCAAACCCGGTCGGCATACTCTCGGTGAACCCAAAGTGCGCTACCGCGGATTTTTCATTAATGACGAAGCGCCGGCTTTAAGTAACTGGGCGTATGAAAAGTTCAGCGGATTCAATCATGAATTCTACGTACATGTCTTTGAATTATTACTAAGATTAAAAGCCAATCATCTCTGGCCCGGAATGTGGGGAAAATATTTCGGGGCTGATTCGCTGAATCCCAAACTGGCGGACGAGTTCGGCATCGTTATGGGTTCATCGCACTGCGAGCCATTGCTTTATAATAATGATCCCGGAGCCAAGTTATGGAATTCCAAAACCATGGGCCCCTGGCGTTATGATATCAATCGCGACAATATATATAAAGTCCTGGATGAAAACGTTGCGGCGCGAGGACAGTACGAAAATGTCTATACGGTTGGATTGCGCGGCATTCACGATACCCAAATGGAAGGCGGAGTGGATGTCGAGGAACAGGTGGCGCTACTTGAGAAAGTTTTCAGAGATCAGCGCGAAATCCTGACCAAATACATCAAAAAAGATATTACAGATATTCCCCAGGTCTTTATTCCTTACAAAGAAGTACAGGATTATTACGACAGCGGTTTGAAGGTTCCCGATGATGTTACTATTATGTGGAGTGATGATAACTGGGGCAATATCCGCCGCCTTCCCAAACTTGAGGATAAACCACGCGCGGGTGGATACGGTATTTACTATCACTACGATTATGTCGGCGATCCACGCAATTACAAATGGTTGAATACGAACCAGATCTCCCGGGTTTGGGAACAAATGCACCTGGCATATGAATATGGTGTCGATCGGATCTGGATTGTGAACGTCGGTGATATCAAGCCGATGGAATTCCCGATTGAATTTTTCATGGATTATGCCTGGAATCCCGAGGAATGGCCAGTCGAACGACTGGCTGAATATTCCCACCTCTGGGCTGAGGAACAGTTCGGGAAAGAATATGCCGATCAAATTGCGCATATTTTAAATCAGTATACCCGATTCAATACCCGGCGCAAACCGGAATTGCTTTCGCCCGAGACCTACAGTCTGGTCAATTATCAGGAAGCCGAAACGGTGGTAGCCGAGTACAACAAATTAGTTCAGGAAGCCCGCCAGATTAACGAGGCTTTGCCGGTCGAATACCGAGATGCTTTTTTTCAGTTGGTCATGCATCCGGTCGCCGCCTGTGCGAATCTGAATGATCTCTACGTGACCGTTGCCAAGAACCGACTCTATGCCCAACAAAAACGCGCACTGACCAACGAACTGGCTCAAACAGCCCGTCAGTTGTACCAAAAAGACGCCGAGATAACCAACCATTACCATAAATTGGCTGGTGGTAAATGGAATCACATGATGGATCAGACTCATATCGGGTACACTTACTGGCAACAACCGGATGAGAACGTGATGCCGGAGGTAAAAGAAATAAAAATCCCGATCGAAGCCGAAATGGGGATTGCTGTCGAAGGATCAACCGAAAGCTGGCCGGCTTCCGAAAACGAGGCGATTTTACCGGAGTTTGATCCTTTTAACCAATCACGACACTATATCGAAATTTTCAATAGAGGAGAAACTCCATTTAATTATACGATCGAAACAGGCAATCCCTGTATTATATTTAGTAAGGATAAAGGCCAAATTAGCACTGAAGAGCGCATCTGGATCGAAATTGACTGGGAAAAAGCTCCGAAAGGTAAGAATACTATCCCGATCGCCGTCACCGATTCGCGCAAAATAAAAGTCGAAGTGAAGGCGATCATTAATAATCCGGCCATTCCTAAATCTGATATTGCCGGTCGATTTCCTGAAAGTAACGGATATATTTCAATGGCAGCCGAACATTTTTCAAATGCCGTAAATACTCAGGGTATTACCTGGCAGATCATTCCGGATCTGGGACGCACCCTTTCGGCGGTCACGCTATTCCCGGTCACCACACCCAGTTTGACACCGACCGGAGACAGCCCGCATTTGGAGTATCAGGTTTACCTATTTAATTCCGGTGAAGTAAAGGTACAAGCTTACCTGGCTCCGACCCTGAATTTTCCGAATGAACAAGGTTTGCGCTATGGCGTTTCCTTCGATGGCGAACCGGTTCAAATTGTCAATATGCATGCCGGCAAGACTCATCCGGACTGGCAAAAGTCCGTTAGTGAATACATTACGATAATGACGTCTTCCCACAACTTAAGAACGGCAGGCCAGCATACTCTGAAATTCTGGGCAGTCGATCCCGGCGTTGTCTTAGAAAAATTAGTCGTTGAGATCGGTGCGGTGAAACCCAGTTATTTAGGCCCGCCGGAGACTAAATTAGTGAAAGCAGTCAAATAAAGATTGAATTTCAGTAGCTAAGCAAATGAGGGAATTCGATGAAAGGATTATTTATTTCGCTATTACTTTTAGTTGTCGCCTTTACCGGTATCAGTAAAATCGGTGCGGAGTCCAAGATGGTTTTCAGTAACCCGATTTTAGCCGGTTTCTATCCGGATCCGAGTATCTGTCGGGTAGGAGATGACTACTATCTGGTCAATTCCACTTTCGCCTACTTCCCGGGAATTCCAGTTTTTCACTGTCATGATCTGGTTAACTGGAAACTGATTGGGCACGTGATGGACCGGCCGGAGCAGATGAACCTGGAAGGACTTGGCGTCTCCGAAGGGATTTTCGCGCCGGCGATTCGGTATCACGATGGCTTGTTTTATGTGACCTGTACGTTGGTAGGCGCAGGTGGAAATTATGTAGTCACCGCGCCCGATCCGGCTGGGCCCTGGTCGAATCCGGTCTGGCTTCCGCAAATTAACGGCATCGATCCGTCGCTATTTTTCGACCAAGATGGTAAAGCCTATATTGTTTACAACAGTATCCCGCCCGACGACAAGCCGCTTTACGACGGCCATCGCACTATTCGACTGTACGAGTTTGACCATAATGACCTGAAGGTCACCGGCGCGGAAATTATCCTTGTAAATGGTGGTACGGATATTTCCCAAAAACCGATCTGGATTGAAGGTCCGCATATTTTTTATAAAGACGGTTTTTACTATCTGATTTGCGCCGAAGGAGGCACCTCCTGGCAACATTCCGAAGTGGTATTTCGGAGTGAAAATGTTACCGGCCCGTATGTGCCTTACTCCCAAAACCCGATTCTGACCCAGCGTCATCTCAATCCCGATCGGCCGAATCCGATTACCTGCACCGGTCATGCCGATTTTGTCAAGACGCAATCTGGAGACTGGTGGGCGGATTTTCTGGGTTGCCGACCTTATCTTGCGGAGTACGAAGGATTCTTCAACACCGGTCGCGAAACCTTCATGGCGCCGATCAAATGGAATGATGGCTGGCCGGTTATCGATTCGGAGTATGCGGAAATTCAATATTCTTACCCCTTACCAATAAAACTGGAAAAAGCCGAAAGAGTAATTCCCGCCTACAGTGGCAATTTTCAGATTAGAGACGATTTTAACGGCGAGTTACTTGATCCAAACTGGGTATTTCTGCGAACGCCGCATTCCAGATGGCACAGTTTGACGGAACGTAAAGGTACTCTGGCAATCCAACTACGACCGGCAACCTGCGCCGCAAAGACTAATCCGAGTTTTATCGGACGACGTCAGCAACATCTGTATGGCTCGGCCAGTACCGCGATGACTTTTGTACCAACTTCAGAATCGGAAAAAGCCGGATTACTGGTTTTCCAGAACGAGAAACACTATTATTTTTTATGCAAATCTTTGGAAAATGGCCAACCGTTTGTACAGCTATTCAAATCGGACACCCTATTAGCTTCGCATAAAATCGGTCGGAGGTCCGATATTCAATTGAAAATCGTTGCCAATGGAGCATTTTACTCTTTCTATTATGCCCTCAAACCAAATAAATGGATTTTACTGAAAGATCAGGTAGACGCACGCTTTCTAAGCACACGGGTTGCCGGCGGATTTGTCGGATGCATGTATGCCTTGTATGCGACTTCTTGCGGACAATCCATCTCCAATATCGCCTACTTCGATTGGTTCGAATATATCGGAAATGATGAAATTTACCGTTAAAATTCTTAGTGAGGTTTAGAAATGACAGATCAACAATGGGAAATGTTAAAAAAGATAATTAATGGCGAAAAAGCCAAGCCATTACCGATCGGATTTATTGCCGATAGTCCCTGGTTACCAGGCTGGTATGGCATTCAGATTCTCGATTATTTTTCCAATGACGAATTATGGTTAAAAGCTAACCTGAAAGCCATTCGCGATTTTCCGGATGTCATGTTCTTGCCTGGTTTCTGGTCGGAATTTGGAATGTGCACTGAACCGTCGGCTTTCGGGGCACGTTGCCGGTTTCCGCAAAATGAATTTCCGCATGCTCATGCGGTCATTAAATCGCTGCAAGAGATCGAATCGTTGGCTGAGCCTGAACCGGAGACTGATGGACTGTTACCGATGATATTAAATCGTTTAAAGTTGGCCCGGCCATACATCGAGGATGCCGGTCATAAAATCCGCTTCGCCGTAGCGCGCGGGCCGTTGAATATCGCCAGCTTTTTGATGGGCGCGACGGAACTGATGATGACCATGTTGACTAATCCGGAATCGATCGATGCTTTGATGCAGAAAATCACTGCGTTTCTGAAAAATTGGTTGCAACTTCAGCGTACCACTTTCAGTACGATTGACGGTATATTTCTGCTGGATGACATTATCGGTTTCATTGGAGAAACAGAGTTTCGCCGGTTCGGATTGCCTTATTTTAAAGAATTATATAATGAAGATGTTACGGTGAAATTCCTGCATAATGATGCCCAATGCCGGGTCTCCGCACCCTTATTGCCGGAAATAGGCGTAAATCTGTTTAATATGGGTTTTGATATTACCCTGAATGAAGTCAAAAAACGAACCAACAATCAGGTGACTCTCTTAGGGAATATTCCGCCGCGTGATGTGTTGGCGAATGGGACCCCGCCGGATGTCGTGAAAAGTGTTACGGCATTACTGGATGAACTCCCGGATAAATCCCGGGTGATTGTCTCCTGCGGCGGCGGTTTGCCGCCCGGAGTCAGTACCGAAAACCTGAGAGCCTTTATCCAGGCGGTGCAAAGCTACAGGACTGACTGAGACTAAGCGGTACGGTCAAGGATTAAATTAATAATCGAGGTCGTATGAATATGAATAACAATGGAATGTTTGGGAGAAATAAGTTGTCCCTGTTAGCGATAACAACAGTGATAATTCTTGCAGTGTTCAGGCAATGCTCGTCATCCTCAAAACCAGGTGTTGCGGAAACCGAAAAAATTTTACGAAAGATTGCCAATAAAATACTGACCGAAGCTACTTTTAAATTTAAGGATCAAAAAAGTGGAGTGTTTTATATCTTGCCGGCCGACGCACCGTCGGATGCGTACTTGATTCTGGAAAGCGGCTATACGGATTGGCGATACTGGAATGGCGTTTTGAATTTGGCGATGCTGAGAGTGGGAGAAAATTTAAAGAATCCGAAATATACTGATTTTGTTGACCGACAGATCGCATTTTGTTTTGATAATTACCCCTATTTCAAACAGCATCACACTGATGAAAACAAATGGGAATACCCTTTCGGTCAGTTATTTGTTATGGAAGAGCTTGATGATTACGGAGCCATGGGAGCCAGCGTTATTGAAATCATCCATCGCGATCCGCAGGAAAGATACCTTGATTACCTCGATCAGGCCATGAAGCACATTTTATACCGACAGACTCGCCTGGAAGACGGTACGCTTGTCCGAACATTTCCGAAGAAGTTCACGCTCTGGGCGGATGATTTATACATGGGTGTTGCCTTTCTCTGCCGCGTGGGAGAAATACCGGAACATTCAGCGGAAACCAGCGGAATTGACAATGCCGTCCGTCAGGTTATCAATTTCAATAAATATCTGTTCGATGAGAAAGCGGGTTTGATGTATCACAACTGGTACTCGGATACCCGACAACCGGGGGTGGCTTTTTGGGGACGCGCCAACGGCTGGGCTATTTTAGCTCAGGTTGAACTTTTAGATCACCTGCCATCAAATTATGCTCAGAGAGATACTTTACTGACATTATTCCGCCGTCATATCGATGGTATTATTTCTTATCAAAGCCAAACCGGCCTGTGGTACCAACTTCTCGATAGAAAGGATTCATTTCCGGAAACTTCCTGTACAGCCATGTTTACTTATGCCATTGCCCGAGCTGTTAATCAGGGCTATCTGGAACCAGACTATCAATCGGTAGCTTTAAGAGGCTGGCAAGGGATCTTGACAAAAATTCGCCCTGACGGACAAATTGAGGGAATTTGCACCGGCACCACCATCAGCGATGACTTGCAGGATTATTACACGCGACCGACGCCGCTCAATGACGTACATGGCGTCGGAATCGTCCTGATGACCGGGTCTGAAATATTACAATTACTTAAATAAACCGGCAATTTTAGTACTGGTTTAGATCGGAAATAGTCAATCCCGGGTTTGATTATTAAAAAAATTATGGCAATATTGAACCGGTTCAATTAAATTAAAAATTGTGAGACTTAGATTAAAATACATGCCAATTTCTGAAATATTCATATTTACGATGTTCCAGATTTATCGAGATAACTTGCTAATTTGAAAAGAACGATTTTTCAGCAACTAACCAATAAATGCGTTTTAAAATGGAAAATAGCTACCTAAATAAACAAACAAAAGAATAGGAGATTAGTAATGTCACAAAAAGTCTTGATTGGAAAAAGGGAAAATTTCAATGGAATCGGTAAAATTCCTTATGAAGGTCCTCAGTCAACCAATCCATTAGCTTTCAAGTATTATGACGAAAACCGTGTCGTAGCAGGGAAGAAGATGAAAGATCATTTTCGTTTTGCCGTGGCCTACTGGCATAGCTTCTGTAATAATGGCGGCGACCCATTCGGTACTGACGGGACGGTCGATTTCCCTTGGAATGAATCCCGTGATCCGATGCAGGCCGCTAAAGACAAGCTGGACGCGGCTTTTGAATTTTTCACCAAGCTGGGAACGCCTTTTTATTGCTTCCATGATCGTGATATGGCCCCGGAAGGTCAGAATGTGGTCGAATCCGAAAAGAATCTGAAAGAATTGGTACAGCTGGCTAAAGCGAAACAGGCCGAATCGGGTGTGAAGCTATTATGGGGTACCGCCAATGTCTTTTCGAATAAACGGTATACCAACGGCGCCGCAACCAATCCCAATTTTTTTGTCATTCCGCATGTTGCCGCCCAGGTGAAAGCGGCCATTGATGCTACCATTGAACTGGGTGGAGAAAATTACGTTTTCTGGGGTGGCCGTGAAGGCTATTACAGCTTACTCAATACTAATATGAAGCGCGAAATCGAGCATCTGGCGATGTTTCTGACCAAAGCCCGCGATTACGGTCGTGCGGCTGGTTTCAAGGGCACTTTTTTAATTGAACCCAAACCGATGGAGCCGACCAAGCATCAGTATGATTTTGATTCGGCAACGGTTATAGGTTTTCTGAGAAAGTATGGTTTGGAGAAAGATTTCAAGATCAATATCGAGAATAACCATGCTACTCTGGCCGGGCATACTTTTGCCCATGAAGTGCAAACCGCCTGCGATGCCGGCCTGTTCGGAAGCCTGGACGTCAATCAGGGCGATCCCTACAATGGTTGGGATACCGATGAATTCTTGCATAGTCTGTATGATACCACCGAATTGATGCTGGTTCTTCTGCAGAATGGTGGAATCGGTCATGGCGGGATGAATTTTGACGCCAAGAATCGTCGCAGTTCTACCGACCTGGAAGACATGTTTATCGGGCATATTTACTCGATGGACTCCCTAGCCCGTGGTTTACTGATCGCCAATGATATACTGGAAAAATCGGATTATCTTAAAATGAAAAAAGAACGCTACGCCAGTTTTGACTCCGGTAATGGTGCGCGCTTCGAAAAGGGCCAGTTAGGTCTGACCGAGCTGGCAAAAATGGCCGAAAAAATTGGTGAACCGCAGATGATCAGCGGCAAACAGGAAGTCTACGAAAGCCTGATTAATCAATATATTCGTTAAGAATTTAATAGGAGTAAAACCGTGTTTAAATTATTCGCCGGGTTGGACGTCTCGACCCAAAGTACCAAACTTGTCGTCATCGATCTGCACGCTGAAAAGGTCATTTTTGTGAATTCGGTTAACTACGATGCTGACTTACCACACTATAATACTGAAAACGGAGCGATTAAAGGACTGGGAGAAGGCGTTTCCGAATCCGATCCGAGGATGTGGATCGAAGCGGTCGAGCGTGTTTTCGCTAATGCCCAGAAAGCCGGTATTAAGATGTCTCAAATCGGTTGCATCGCAGTCTCCGGACAACAACATGGTCTGGTAGCCCTGGATGCTCAGGGTAATCTGTCACGTCCACGCAGTAAGCTCTGGAACGATTTTTCGACTCTTGAGGAATGTGAGATCCTGACCGAAAAGGTCGGTGGTCTTGAAAAAATGGTCAGGGAGGTCGGCAACAGTCAGCGAACCGGCTACACCGCGGCGAAAATTTTTCACATGGTACGCCATGAACCGGAAACTTATCGCCAGACGGCGACCTTGTTTCTGGTGCATAATTATATCAATTACTATTTAACCGGAGGCGTATGTGTCATGGAACCTGGCGACGCCTCCGGTATGGCGCTTTGGAATCCGCAGAATGGCCAATGGTCATCTAAAGTCGTACAGGCTATCGCCGACGATTTAATGTCCAAACTACCGGAGGTACAGCCTTCCGATCAGACGATTGGAAACATTTCCAAAGACTTAGTGAAAAAATTTGGTTTCGCGAAAGAATGTCGGATTGACGCCGGTTGTGGCGACAATATGTATGGTGCGGTCGGAACCGGGAATGTCGAGCCGGGAATCGTTACCGTCAGTTTGGGAACGAGTGGCACGGCTTACACTTACATGATGAAACCATATATAGATTCGACGGGTGAGATCGCGGCTTTTTGTGACAGTACCGGCCATTATTTACCCTTATTATGTGTTTCGAATCTAGCCAACGGATATAATGAATTCATTAAACTGCACGGGATGAGCCATCGGGTTTTTGATAATATCCTGGCAGAAACGCCGCCCGCAAATAACGGTAAATTACTGATTCCATGGTACGTCGGTGAAAGGACTCCAGATGTCCCGTTGGCCGCCCCGCTCTATTTCGGTTTCGGATTAGCCGATTTTAATAAGGCTAACCTGGCCCGCGCCATTATCGAAGGCCATGTCCTTAATCTCTATACCGGTTTTAAACGGATGCCGGTCAACGTCAAAGAAATTCGCCTCACCGGTGGTCTGACGAAGTCCGACACCTGGTGTCAGACTATTGCCGATATTTTCGAAGCCGAAACGGTACCGGTAGAAGGTGAAGGAGCGGCACTGGGAGCGGCTCTGCACGCGGCCTGGACCTGGAGTAAATCCCAAAATGCGGGCATCAGCCTTAAGGAGATCGTCAGACCTTTTATAATTCTGGACGAAAAAAGACGCAAACAACCGATCAAGGCCAACCTGCCGGCTTACCGGAAATTGAGTGCTATGTTCGAGGCTATTAGTAATCGTATCCGGGGAATGAAAGGTGATGATCCTTTCCGTCTTAGAATGGAATTAGGCAAAACCGGTGAATCCGCTAAGAGTAATTGAATCAATCGGCTAATCGGAATAATGGAGTAGGAATGAAAAAATACAGGATTTTAAATAGTACAGGAATATCGGCAGAGATAATTAATTATGGAGCTATCGTAGTCTCTCTAACTGCTCCGGGCAGAAATGGCAAATTGGAGGATGTCATTCTGGGATTTGATGATTTGTCCAGTTATAAAAAGGATAAAACTTTCCAGGGTTCGATTGTCGGTCGCTATGGCAACCGGATCGCCGCCGGTAAATTCAGTCTCGATGGAAAGGTCTATCAGTTGAATTTAAATGACGGACCGAATCATTTGCACGGCGGACCGAAGGGATTTTTCAAAGTAATCTGGGATATTGAACAACTTGAAAGCCGGTCGGTTCGTTTGACCTATATCAGTCCCGATGGTGAGGAAGGCTATCCGGGCGAAGTCAAGCTCACGGTAATATATACTATTACCGAAGACAATGCTTTAAGGATTGAGTACCATGGCATTAGCAACCGACCTACCGTCCTGAATCCAACTAATCATTGCTATTTCAATTTAAGCGGATCGCCCAAAAATACCATTCTTGAGCATGAATTAATGCTGAATGCCGATCGGTTTACTCCCGTGGATATACATTCTATTCCTATCGGGGAACTTCAACCAGTCGACGGAACGCCCATGGACTTCAGGAAAGCTAAACCGGTAGGTCAGGATATCGCGGCTGACTTTGAACAAATTAAAATTGGGGGAGGCTACGATCATAATTGGGTCATTAATGGTAAGCCGAGTCAACTGCGCCTGGCCGCGACTTTATATGAACCCGTCAGCGGCCGACTAATGGAATGTCTAACTGATCAGGCCGGTCTGCAATTCTATTCCGGTAATTTTCTAGATGGTTCGATGATCGGAAAAGGCGGGGTTCGTTATAATTACCGTTGTGCTCTCTGTTTGGAAGCCCAGGCCTTTCCTGATTCTCCTAACAAACCGAATTTTCCATCGGTGGTTCTGCGACCGGGAGCGGAATATCACCAAACAACGATTTACCGCTTTTCAGTCAGGTAATTCGAATGGGCGACAAATTGACTGACAATATTGATCCCGGCATTTAAATCGGATTAAAAACAATTTCTTATTTGGTGCTAATTCTCAGACACCTCGAGTCTGATTTAGTGTGAATTATTTTTATTCAACTAACTGTAAATGATCGGCTTAGGAAGCAGTTCAGCAAACCTTACGAAAATATTTTCGTAAAATTTATCGAAAATACTAGTTAGATAAGGGATAAGAAATTGCCCCAAAAAAATTTCTCATATTTAATTCTCGACGGGAGAAAGATAATTGAAGGATTTTTTTTCTTGCTTTTTTAAAATTGTCTTATAAATTAGAAAACGATTTCGTAAACATTAATTTAAAAAGGGAAAATCGGACGTTGTGGGGTAGGGGAAAATGACCATCAGTGTCTGTAAAAAAAATGTTTTTCGGAAGAATGGCAAACGGCTACTAATTTCTTCAAAATTATTTGGTAAAGTAAGCAAATGACGACTATTAAGGACATCGCAAGGCTCGCCAATTGTTCGCTTTCGACAGTTTCAAAAGCGCTGAATGGGCGAAGAGATGTTAGTGCGGTAATGCGGGAACGGATCATGTACATCGCACAAGAGCAAAAGTTCATTCCGAACGCATATGGCAAAGGATTGAAAAATAAAAGGACCGAGAGTGTTGGAGTTATTTTTTGCCGGGAAACCCGCCCGCTTTCAATGAACCCCTTTTATTCGCGTGTTTTGGAGGGCATTGAGGCTGAACTGGTCATTAATAACTACAATTTGGTACTGCATTTACTATCAGAAGAGTATCATGGCGAACTTCCCAAATTAATCAAAGAACGTACGGTTGACGGCATTATTTTAGCAGGTATCTTAGACCATAAATTTGTAGAGCAAGTCAAAAACACCTCGATCCCGGTGGTTTTCGTCAATCCGAACTTTTTGAATGAAGATTATGACCAGATTTTAATAGATGACGAACATGGTGGTTTTCAAGCTACCCAATATCTTATTAATAAAGGGCATCGACGGATTGGTTTCATATCAGGTAATCTGGAACGTATAAGTTTCCTTTTTCGCTATCAGGGTTATCGAAAAGCGCTAACTTATAACAAAATCGAGTACGACGATCAAATTGTTCGTACCGGCGGATTAGAAAACGGATACGAACAGGTTTCAGCTTTAGTGAAATTAAAGAACCGAGTTACGGCTATTTTTGCCACCAACGATCTCAATGCCATATATGGTTATAAGGCAATCGAAGATGCCGGTTTGCGTATTCCGCAGGATGTCAGTATCATCGGATTCGATGACATAGATCTGTCAAAGATTGCTAATCCGCCTCTGACTACCCTCAGAGTATACAAGGAAGAAATGGGTTCGATTGCGGTAAGAAAATTGTTACAAATAATTAATAAGGAAAATCACAAACCAACCACTACTCTTTTGCCGGTAAAATTAATCGAACGAGACTCAGTGAATGATCGCAATTTAGACGCGACTGATCGCGTAAAAAATATACCTAAAGCCCAAAATGTGGAGTCGATATGAAAAAAGTATCTTTAAAGTATACCGTAGGAATTTTGATACTGTTTTCGTTCGTTAATTTAATACACGCAGGAGCAATTAAAGGGAAGGTGGTCGATTCCAAGACCGGCGATCCGTTAATTGGGGCGAATCTGGTACTGGTCGAAACCGGTAGTATAGGAGCCGCTACCGATTTAAAGGGATATTATAGAATAGATTATGTACCAGCCGGAGAATATACGTTAAAAGTAACCTTTATTGGTTATCAACCCACCGAACTAAGAGTAAGTGTGGGAGCCGAAGGAACTCTCGTTCGTGATATCGAATTGATTTATGGAGGGGCGCTAAAAGGTGAAGAAGTCATAGTCACGGCTCAGGCGAAAGGTCAGATGTCAGCCATTAACCAACAATTATCTTCAACCGTAATAGCTAATATTGTCGATGAAAGCCGAATTCAGGAACTGCCGGATGTTAATGCGGCCGAATCGATCGGACGCCTGCCCGGTGTTTCTATCCAACGTTCCGGCGGTGAAGCCAATAAAGTTGAAATTCGTGGTCTTAATCCGAAATATAATCTTATCACCGTTAATGGAGTCGAACTTCCGGCTACAGGTTCGGAAGACCGAAGCGTCAATCTTTCGCTGATTTCATCCAATATGCTGGATGGAATTATCTTAAAAAAATCAAATACACCCGATATGGACGCCGATGTCTTTGGCGGTACGATTGATTTAAGATTAAAAGAAGCTCCTGAAAATTTCCAATTTAATTTAGCGGCTCAGGGCGGATATAATAAACTCCAGAATTATTATGGCAACTATAATTTTACGGGTAGTTTGAGTGACCGATTACTGAATAATCGTCTTGGAATAGTATTTAATGCCAATATGGATAATTATGATCGCAGTGCCGATAAACTGCGTGATAACTGGAAAAATTATAATAAGATGATTGCCACCGGTGAATTAATCATGATAGAGGAAATTGTAAATCGGAAAAGGACCGGGGCCAGCCTATTATTAGATTGGACTTTACCAAGAGGTAAAATAACCGCTAACGGTTTTTTTAATCAACTTATTTCCGACGGATTAATTCGCAATAATCAGGTCAATACTATGGAGCTCGGTTATAGTACCAATCGCCATTTTTACAAAGTAGAAGAGGAAAAAAGTACCACCAATGTTTTTACGAGTGCTATCGGGATTAATCAGAATTTTAGGTGGTTGAAATATGATGCCAGTGTAAGCCGGTCGGGCACCGTCACGGATAGTCCCGATCGTCGCGTGACAGAATTTGTTCAGGAACAAAGCGGGTTACTGCCCAGCTATCCCCAGTTTGTCGATCCGCAGGAACTTGTGCCTTTTTTCAATGTCGATACAATAAAAACCTATATGTCGGCTATGTATAGCTATGGGAAGAAGATTATTGAAAATACATCATCGGCTAAACTGAATATAGAATTTTCATTTCATCTTGGCTCTCAAATCAACGGCTTTTTTAAAACAGGTGGAAAGCTCCGCTGGATTGAGCGCAGTAATGATGAGAGACAATATGGATACAGCGGATTGCAATACGGTTCCGGTCAACAGAATCCTGTCTTTTTATATGTCGATGAACTTTATCCGGAATGGGGCATCAAGGCCAATGTCGATGAATATCAATTATTGAATGTATTACCCTTTTTAAAAGATTACTCGCGGTCTGATTTCCTGGATGGTGATTTCCCGATTGGTCTGACTTTTAACAATAAAATGTTGTATCAAATGTCGGGATCTCTGATGGCGGCGCCTGACAGCCTCCAATTATGGATGCCATATTCGGTTGGGACATTCGGATATGATTATGACGGTTTTGAACGTTACGAAGCCGCCTATTTTATGGGTGAATTTAATTTTGGCAATTATCTTACCGTGATTCCCGGTGTACGTTACGAGGGGGATTATTCTAAATATCATGGTCAACGCTACCGGGTAAATCAACCCGGCCAAACTGTCGAACAACCGCCCTCTGATTTTGCCCGGCTTACCAAAGAAAGAGAGAATGAATTTTGGTTACCGATGGTGAATATTATTGCGAAGCCGACGGACTGGTTAAATGTAAGATTGGCCCGCACGGAGACCATAGCCCGCCCGGATTTCCTAAGATATGCGCCGATTTCGTACATTTCCTCGGATAGTAAATTTATCACTGCGGCCAATTATTCATTGAAACCTTCTAAATCGACAAACTATGATGTGGGCATATCTTTATTTAACAATGAGATTGGGCTACTTTCAGCCACAGCTTTTCAAAAAAATATTGAGGATCTGATATTTTACTCCGCTGTGTATTACCGCCCGGGGGTTGTAATAGATTCAGCATTAAATATTCCGGTTAGTTGGTTAAAAACCAATCCACAGATTAATGCTTATAGAAATAATCCCGATCCTGCCAAATATTATGGTTACGAAGTAGAGTGGCAGACTCACTTCTGGTACTTACCATCGGTTTTGAAGGGCATAGTATTAAATATTAATTATACCCATATCTATTCAGAAATGAAATTAGTTTATGATAGTCTCGTGACTCAACAAGTAGGAACACGGAGAATTTACTCCCTGGTATCGACCTCTATTAAGACGCGTATGCCCGATCAGCCGGCTCATATATTTAATATCACGATCGGGTATGATCTGGATGGCTTCTCGGCCCGCCTCTCCTATTTGTATCAGACCGATAAATTAACCGGTATAGGATACGACGGTGTACTTCCTACGACCAGATTGAGCAGTTATACAAGCGGTTACGGACGCTGGGATTTAACCTTGCAACAAAAACTTTTTCAGAATATCCAGTTATTCGCCAATTTTAATAATTTGAACAATCGACACGATCAAAGCTGTATTGGTTCGGATTTAATATATCCGAGTTACATAGAATATTATGGATTTACGATGGATTTAGGTATGAGAGTTAATCTTTAAAAGAGTGTGCAATGCAATTTATATTAAAGAGGAGATTAAATCATGACAGCAATCCAAGTTCACCCACCTTAATACAGATTTTTAGGATGTCGTAAACCATTAAAAATGAAAGGAGGAAATTAAAAAGTGACATTAGGTAGAAACATTGCTATTGAAGTAACAAATCACAAACCAAACAATTGGAGGATACTTTTATGAAGTTCAAACTGTTACCTATTTTGTTAGCGCTGATGGCAATAGTCATATTTGGACCTGCCACCCAGATTTTAGCGCAGAATGAAATGGTCGTTGATTGGGATGACGGTTCCGGCAACATTGTCCAGGATGCTCTTTATAACGCCGTTATGGGAGATACTGTTGATGGTGGAGCGCGTGCCAATCTCGATCGGATTTATGTATTGAAAGCTGACGGTTATTATTGGAATAATAAGACGATCAGCAACAATTTCCCTTTGCGTCTGGTTGGAGAAGAACTAACTGGTGATGCTCAACCTGCGGTAGTTCAGATGGTCACGGATAAGGATGTTGGTTCTCTTCCGGGTAAGATGATCTCGTGTGCCAGTGATCTCACCCTGAAGAACCTCTATCTTATTGGTTCGGACGAACTCGGTAGCTCCGGGTATTACCAACCTATCGAAGTGAATGCAAATAGTAAAAGGTTTATCATTGATAACTGTGTTTTTGAGCGTTCGAATTTCGCTATTGTTGCATTTGCCGGTGGTTCGGACAATGATCTCTTTATCACCAATTGCGTATATCGGAATTTACAGGAAGATGTACCAACTCAACAGTGGTGCGGTCGCGGACTTTCGGTCTGGACTGATGCGGATACCATAATCATTGAGAATAATACATTCTTCAATGTCAACATGTGTGCTATCCAGATCGAAAACGGTGCGGCTAATTACGTGCGTTTTAATCATAATACGTTAGTAAATATTGGCCGGGCTCTCAGTTCGACTACTAACGTTTGGTGGCGGGAAGCTTATTTCACAAACTTGTTGCTCATCAACGTATGGTGGCATGGTGAAGGATACTGTGACTATAGCGAAACTTTTGCACCAGGACGTGATCCCAGAGCCTATACTACTGGTATTTTCCCGGTGATCGATATGCCCTCAAGATACGGTACGAACACCGGACGCCGGGTTCTGTTCGCCAATACCGCCGCTTATCTGGATCCTTACTTTACCACTCATTATGGAGATACTATCAGGACTCAGCCATATATTAATGCCATCACGGATTCGTTCTTTACCACCTTTAGTCCGGCTAACGGTGGCCAGATGGTAATCGCAGATACTACCTGGCTTAGTGCAAAACCTACTTTTACTGCCGACCCTAATACTGCGGCCCAGTTAGAGGCGATGTGGAATCATATCACGGCTTCCAGAGGTTATCAGTATTACGGAACTGGTGTTCAAGCTACACCATATTATTCTGGATTGGTTGTAGAAGGCACGGATACTCTCTGGTCAGAACCGGCCTGGCCTCTGCCGGAGAACTTCACCTATAGCGAGAATATGACGACACTTAGTACCGATGGTCTGCCGCTGGGTGATTTGCGCTGGTTTCCGACTGACAAAGCGACCTTCGAAACCAATAAGGCGACTTATGTAAATGCCATCGAGTGGATGCCGGGTGGCAGGAAAATAGAAGATATAGTCTGGCAAGATCAAGCTGAAGCCGGAACGCTAACCGGAGGCGGGGCGATTGATCCATTTACCGGTGAAGCCTGGTATACCTTACAGGGTGGTACCAATGTTGAGTGGACCTTTAATTCCACTTACGCCGGTGCTTATGACATTAAGTTTAAAGCCAGAGCAGATGGTCAAAATATCGGTTTTGATTTTCTTGTTAATGGCGAACACGTCGTTGATATGGCTCGTGGTTGGGGCCAATTCGTGGTCTGGACCGGTTCGGGTGATCCTTCAACCTTCTGGACCGGTAAAAGTACCAGCGAATTTTATGAGGCGGCTTATGCGAATGCTGAGTTGAAGAATAATGATGTTGCCGGTAATCTTTCGGTAGTTGCCGGTGAAAACACTCTGAAGCTTCAATATTCATGGAATCCGATTTCCTTTCAGTGGATTGAGTTCTATGAAGCTGGAACCACCAATCTGATTGTAAAATTAGTACCTGCTGATGCAGTCAATCATGGCGCTACTCCCGGCGGAGTTGGTACCTGGGTCCCGGTCGGATTTAATTCAGTGGCTCTGGGTACAAATGGCACCGCCACTTTTAATGTTGAGATTGAAGATGCCGGTACTTATAAGGTTCGGGTATACTATCAAAATGTTGGAGCGGCCCAAACCGGGAAAGTTTTGATTGACGGTACAGAGGCAACAACCTTTACATTCGCCAGCCAGCCTAATGAGACCGGCTTAGACGTCATCAGCAGTCTTTTTGACCTGACGGCTGGTACTCATACCCTGGGAATCTCAGGTAGTGACGTAAAAGTTGACTGGTTACAACTGATCAATGAATACACCATTTCGGGTATCAAAAAAGCGCCTGTTCCGGACGGCTTTGCACTTTCGCAGAACTATCCGAATCCGTTCAACCCGACGACTATGATCAGGTTTGAATTGGGGAGACCTTCGGATGTAAGGTTGACAGTCTACAATCTGTTAGGGCAAAGAGTCGCAACCCTGGTTAATAATCATATGAGTGCAGGTGCTCATATCGTTCAGTTTGATGCCAGCCATTTGTCTTCGGGAATCTATTTCTATGCGATTAAGGCCGGCGAATTTAAAGAAGTAAGACGGATGTTGCTCCTTAAATAGGACCACAACAAGTCAGTTTAAGTGAATAGAGTAGCCGGCAGGATAATTCTAACCTGCCGGCTCTCTTTTTTCAGGTAGATTTATTGAGTGGGAGATCCTTATGAACAGGCGTGAATTCAATAAAATGTTGCTTTGGGCGACGGGCTCGCTGGCTTTATCGAAAATGAATCTCTTCGGTTCCAAGCTGGAACAGAGACCACCGATGCAATTTCCGCGTTATCGGGGATTCAATCTTCTGGCTAAATTTTCCAACTGGGGACCCCGCCAGAAATTCGACGAAGAGGATTTTGAAATTATGGCGGAGTGGGGATTTGATTTTGCGCGGATTCCGATGTCCTATTGGTGCTGGTCTTCCAAAGATGACTGGTACCGGGTCGATGAAGAGGTATTAAAAGATATAGATGAAGTCGTCAAATTCGGTCAGCAATATGGCGTTCATGTCAATTTGAATTTGCACCGGATTCCCGGTTATTGTATCAATGACCGTGACCAGGAACCGATGGATCTCTACCAAGATACGCCGGAAAGGATGCAGAAAGCCCTGGATGCGGCTCTTTTTCACTGGAAAATGTTCGCCAGACGCTACAAAGGTATTCCGAATTCCGAACTCAGTTTTGATCTGATTAACGAGCCTCCGCATACCGAAGAAGAAACACGCCATGTTGAAGTAGTTACGGCTTTAGTAGAAGGAATTCGCGAGGAAGATCCGGATCGGTTGATAATCGCCGACGGCAAAGATGTCGGGCGTACACCAATCTTTGGCATTGCTGAACTGGGAGTAGTGCAGAGCACCCGCGGTTATGATCCGATGAGTGTCAGCCATTATAAAGCTACCTGGGTGCCGAAAGATTCTTACCAAACCTTCAAAAAACCTACCTGGCCGCTCAGGGGCGATGACGGAACAATCTGGGACAAGGCCGTCCTGAAATCTCGCTTGATCGATCCCTGGATGAAACTGGTCAATAAAGGTGTACCGGTGCACGTCGGAGAGTGGGGATGCTACAATAAAACACCGCATGATGTTGCTTTGCGGTGGATGCGCGATTTGCTTTCACTATGGAAAGAAGTCGGCTGGGGTTATGCTCTCTGGAACCTGAAAGGCGATTTTGGTATTCTCGACAGTAATCGTAAAGATGTTAAATACGAGCAATACAAAGAACACCCTCTTGATCGTAAAATGCTGGAACTCTTTAAAGAGTTTTAAATGGATTTAGGGAAAATTTGAATGAACTTGGTAAAAATTTAAGATTATGCCATGAACCTTAACTGCATGGTACAGATATTATTTAACTATAATAAGAAATGAGGTTTTTGTTAGCTAACAAAACGGTGAGTTGAATATCCAAGGTGTAAATCTATGAGGAGTGTCAGAATATGATTCCAATATATAAAATCATGTTAGGCTTTATTTTCTTGGCGATGATTATGCAACCGTTACAGGCTCGGGATAATTATAAGAATTTCAAGTTAGCTATTTATTGCCCGGCTCGTGATGTGCAAAGGATGGCCGATTTAAATTGGCTGGAAAAGAACTATAACCTGCTCGCTAAATATCTGAAGATAGATAAGGTATATATTGAAACTTTTCGAGGTTCGACTTTAGTTGATAAAGAGACCATCCAGAAAGTCAAGAAATTCTTTAAAGAGCGAGGTGTTCAAACATCCGGCGGAATCACCTACGTCTGGAATGATGATCGGCAATTTTTATCATTCTGCATCTCTGATCCGGATCAGAGGAAAAAAATACTGGAGGTTGCCGAGTATACGGCCAGTCTGTTCGACGAAATCATCCTGGATGACTTCTGGTTTCTCAATACCAAATCCGAGTCCGACATTACAGCTAAGGGCTCCCAAAGCTGGACTCGCTTCCGGTTAGACCAGATGGCGGAAGCATCCCAAAAACTAATCATTGATCCGGCCAAAAAAGTCAATCCTAAGGTAAAAATAATCATAAAGTATCCGAACTGGTATGATCATTTCCAATACTGTGGATTCAATCTTGAAAAACAACCGAGCCAGTTTGATATGATCTATACCGGCACCGAAACCAGGGATCCGGTTTATACCCATCAACATTTACAGGCTTACGAGAGTTATGCCATTATGCGTTATTTTGAAAATGTTGCACCGGGAAGAAATGGCGGTGGTTGGGTAGATCCGTTCAATCGGCGGACTCTTGATCGCTACGCCGAACAGCTCAATCTGACCATGTTTGCCAAAGCCAGGGAATTGACTTTATTTTGTTTTGGGGCTCTGCTTGAGGCGATTCCCCAGCCGGACGGCTCGTTTAAACCATTGAGTACAGTTGCGCCCGTAGCGGGATATAATCTCGAAAAAGTGGACTGTTTCCTGGGCGAGTTAGGCCAGCCGATCGGTGTCAAGACCTACAAACCGTACCATTCCTACGAAGAAGATTTCCTGCCTAATTATATTGGAATGCTGGGAATTCCCATGGAGATTGTTCCTGAATTTCCCCAAAATGAGGCGGTGATTTTCCTGACCGAGCAGGCAAGTTTCGATGAAAAAATTGTCGATAAAATCAAGACCCAATTATTCAATGGTAAAGATGTGGTTATAACTTCTGGTCTTTATCGTGTTCTCCAGGGCAAAGGTATTGAAGACATTGTCGAACTGGAGTACACCGATAAAAAAGCCTTAGTTCATCGGTTTTACGACTGGAGGAATATCTATATTGCCGAAAACGATATTATGATTCCTCAGATCCGCTATGCCACTAACGATTCATGGGAACTCATCACGGCTCTGGATGGCGATGTCGGCTATCCGATTATCCATCAAGCCAGTTATGCCAATGGGAAACTCTATGTTCTAACTATACCGGATAACTTTGGTGAATTGTACGAATTCCCCCAGGCAGTACTCACGTTCATTAAAAAAGTGCTAATGAAGGAGTTTTATGTCTATACCGATAGTCCGAGTAATGTCAGTCTGTTTGTTTATGACAACAACACCTTTATCATTCAATCTTTTAAAGAGCATAACACAGATGTGAATATTGTCTTGGATAACAAATTCAACCAACTGGTCGATCTTCTGACAAATCGCGCATTAACCGGTATCAAGGAAAATGATAAACTGATAATTAAAACTGCTATGGGACCGCATTCATATCGGGTGTTCAGAGCTGAGTAGCGATCTTGGAATGAATCTATATTTAAAATAATGGAGGAATCTCATGACCAAAATTTCGATAATCTTTTATTTAATGAGTTTGTTTGTTTTTATGTCTTCCTGTCAATCCAAATCTAAGTCAAAGGATGTATTTGTGGAGAATCAGAAATTGGGTCGCGGCGTAAATATAATCGGATACGATGCCATCTGGGATTCATTTGAAGAAGCCCGTTTTAAAGAATCATATTTTAAAAAAATCCGGGAAGCAGGTTTTACCAACATTCGTATAAATTTGCATCCTTTTCATCATATGGACACAACCACGTTCGAAATCCGCGAGCATTGGTGGAAGGTCCTGGATTGGGCGGTCGACAATGCTCTGGCCAATGATCTGATGGTAATTCTCGATATGCACGAATTTCATGCCATGGCCGAAAATCCAGAAGGTCGCAAGGCCATGTGGATAGCCTTCTGGAAACAGGTTGCCGGACGTTATCAGGATCGTTCCGATAAAGTACTCTTCGAGTTATTAAACGAACCTTTTAGCAACCTGACCAATGAATTGTGGAATAAGTATTTATTGGAAGGTTTGGCGGTAGTCCGTAAATCCAATCCGCATCGTACGGTCATTATTGGTCCGACGCATTATAATCAAATTAATCAATTGGACAGTTTAATATTGCCCGAAGAGGATCGTAATATCATCGTGACCATTCATTATTACACTCCGATGGATTTCACTCATCAGGGAGCGTGGTGGGCAGGTCGTGCCGACTTACGGGATGTTCCATGGCTTGGCACGGCCGAAGAAAAACAGATGATTCGGGATGATTTTGCGAAAGCCCAGACCTGGTCGAAAGAACAAAACCGGCCTCTGTTCCTGGGTGAATTCGGTGTCTATGATAAAGCCGATATGGAATCCCGCACTCGCTACCTTTCTTTCTTAATCAATACCATAGAAAATCTGGGATGGAGCTGGGCTTACTGGCAATTTGACAGCGATTTTATCGTCTATGATATCGATAATGAGTGCTGGGTTGAACCGGTTTTAAATGCGCTAATACCTAAAGAATAAAGAAGTTGATGATGGAAATTTTTATAGATGTAGGTCTTTGGTGGATAATAAGGTGAAAAAGAACCATTATCTTATGCTCGGTTGCATAATTGTCATAATCTTAAATGGATGTACTACTTCGATGAATTCTGAAAAAGAAAAACTGTTAAAAGAGATTGAATTTTCACTGAAAAATGAATTTTTGGACGCCTGGTATCCGGCTTCACTCGATACAGTTTACGGTGGATTTCTGAGTGACTTCACTTATGACTGGAAACCGCAGGGACCGCAGGATAAGATGATCGTATCCCAGAGTCGGCAAATCTGGACGGCAACCCGGGCCGCGACATTCTATAACGACAATAATTATCGCCGCATCGCCACTCATGGTTTGCGTTTTTTAGGGGATAAAATGTGGGACTCGGAATATGGCGGTTTCTATCAATTCCGGGATCGGCAAGGCAATGCCCTTTTGAATGATAATGCCGACCAGAAGAGCGCCTACGGCAACGCCTTCGCCCTCTACGCGCTGGCAACTTATTATGCGGCGTTCGGTGATTCGGCCGTATTGGAACTGGCCTGCCAAACCTTTAATTGGCTCGAAAAATATAACCACGACCCGGAATATAAAGGTTACGTCGATGTGACCGATCGGACTGGAACCTGGTTGCAACAAAATACGAACGGCGTCATAGTTGGCAACCTGGACGGAGGAGTAATAAAGGATTTTAATTCTTCGATCCATGTATTGGAGGCTCTTACACAATTTTATAAAGTCCGGCCGGACAGCCTGGTGCGTGAACGTCTATCAGAAATGTTGACACTAATCCGGAACGTCATGATTGATGAACGTGGTTTTCTCAAATTATATTTTGAACGCGACTGGAAACCCATCACAATTGATGACTCGGCTGATATAACCCGACCGGCGGATTACTCTCTTGATCATGTCTCATTCGGGCACGATGTTGAAACTGCCTATTTGATGCTGGAAGCCGACCAAGCCCTGGGAACGCATACCAATCCTCAAATCCGGTCAATCGCCCAAAAGATGGTCGATCATGCGCTCGCCAATGGTTGGGATCAAACTAAGGGCGGTTTTTACTATCAAGGATATTATTTCAATAATTCGGATATGATTACGATCATCGATGATACCAAAGAATGGTGGGTACAGGCCGAAGGTCTGAATGCTCTTTTATTAATGGCTGAACTATTTCCGGAAGAAAAGAAGTATTATGTAACTTTTAAGCAACAATGGGAATATCTGCAACGCTATCTGATTGATCATGAACATGGCGGCTGGTATTCAAAAGGTCTGGATAAAAGTCCGGAACGAAGAAAAAGTCCGAAAGGCTCGATCTGGAAAGTCAATTATCATGAAACTCGGGCAATGATAAACTGCATACGGCTCGTGCAAAATAGACATGAGTCATTTTAATAAATCAATAGAAGGAATTCGATAATGTATAAAATTATTCGACTCAGTTTTGTTTTTACCATATTGATACAACTGGTTTTTTCACAGTTAAAAGATCAAGCAGATCTGGTAAAAGGGGCTAATTTCATCGCGACGAAAATATATACGGCAGAAGAAGATTCCCGTATTCTGAAGCTTTTCGAAGGTCTGCGCGTCGCCGACGTTTCGGATGGAATGGATATGGTCGGGTTGCCGGGTACCGGATTGGTCGATCGTGCTATTCATGCCGACTGGCTCGAATTGGAAGATTTATCGCATCAGTTTCGCGGTATTGCCGTCACCGCCCGATACGTTCCCACCCAGCGTCCCGACCGACCGAAAGCCAGTGAAAAATTTCAGGAATGGGAAGGGAATTTTTATAATTCCTATTCCGATGAGGCCTTTGCAAAGGTAATCCGACCCGGTTCGGTCGTCGTACTCGACGATGTTGAAGAAAAGGACATCGGTACGATCGGTTCCTATAATATTTTAGCCTGGCATAAAAGTGGAGCGGTCGGAGTTGTCACAGATGCCAGTGCGCGCGACACCGATGAAATCGCCAAAGAGAAAGTGCCATTATATCTGAGAAAAAAAGGACGCGGCATTCGGCCGGGTCGGAACGAACTGGAATCTGTCAATCGCCCGGTTGTTATCGGCGGAGTGTTGGTTTGTCCGGGCGATGTGGTGGTCGCGGATGGAGATGGAGTCGTCGTAGTCCCGCGGTACGTGGCCGAGTCGGTTGCCAAATTTGCCCGCGAGATTCTGGAGAAAGATAAAACCGGTCGAAGAGACCTGTATGAAAATTTAGGCCGACCACTGGATAAAACTGTAAAATAGAGAGCGAGTATTCTAAAAAGTAAATTTTACAAATTGTTGTGCCAACTTTATTATTGAGTCGAAACTAAATAAAGGAATGATATGCGCTTAAACTTAATCGATATCCTGATAATTGTTCTCTATCTGTCCTTTACGATTGTTATTGGTCTGGTCTTAAAAAAGCGCGCCCAGGAGAATAAAACAGCCTACTTACTTGGTGGCAATAAACTGCCATGGTACATGCTCGGCTTGTCGAATGCTTCCGGAATGTTCGATATTTCCGGCACGATGTGGCTGGTAACGCTGACATTCGTCTATGGGCTGAAGTGTATCTGGATTCCGTGGCTCTGGCCGGTCTTTAATCAGATATTTTTAATGGTGTATTTATCGGCCTGGTTACGGCGTTCCAATGTGACGACGGGAGCGGAGTGGATCCAGACTCGCTTCGGGACCGGCCGCGGTGCGGCGCTTTCACATAATATCGTAGTGGTTTTCGCGTTGATCAGTTGCCTGGGATTTCTGGCGTACGGATTTATCGGGTTGGGGAAATTCATGGAAATTTTTATTCCCTGGGAAGTGGTTTCGAAATATGTGCCATTTGAAATCCCGGCGAAGTATGTTCCGCATCTGTACGGGATCGTTTTTACAGCTTTCAGTGTATTTTATACAATTTTGGGCGGAATGGTCAGTATTGTCTGGGCGGATGTGATTCAGTATTGCATCATGGGAGTCGCGGCGATCATGATCGGAATAATTGCCATGCACGCTATATCTGTGAATCCCCTGATCGTGCCAGGAGGTTGGATGAATCCTTTTTTCGGCTGGAAACTGAATCTGGATTGGAGTGGCATCATCGCCGCGGTAAATGATAAAATCGCCAGCGACGGTTATTCATTATTCTCAATCTTTTTTATGATGATGCTATTCAAAGGGATTCTGGTCAGCGCGGCCGGTCCGGCGCCTAACTATGATATGCAGAAAATCCTGGCCACCCGTTCACCTAAAGAGGCTGGTCTGATGAGTGGTTTCGTTTCGGTAATCCTGAATCCGATTCGCTATTTTCTGATTACCGGATTTGCCGTGCTGGGAATTATTTATTATGACCGTTTAGATTTAATCGTTGGTGGCCGCCTGGACTTCGAACAGATTCTGCCTTCCGCGATCAATGAATTCGTGCCGATTGGATTGACGGGATTAATTCTCGCCGGATTACTGGCGGCTTTTATTGGTACTTTTGCCGGTACCCTTAACGCGGCGCAAGCTTATATTATAAATGACATTTACCTGAAATATATACGCCCGAAAGCTACTAACCGGCAGGTGTCATCGGTAACCTACCTTTCGGGTATTGGGATTGTTACGATCAGCATCATATTCGGAATGTTCGCTTTAGATATAAATAGTGTTTTACAATGGATCGTATCGGCGCTGTGGGGTAGTTATGTCGTCTCAAATGTGTTGAAGTGGTACTGGTGGCGATTCAATGGTTACGGATATTTCTGGGGCATGGTGGCCGGCATCATCCCGGCTTTGGTTTTTCCGAGGATATTCGATACCCTGGATCTCTATTATTTTCCACTCATTCTGTTAATTTCGCTCATCGGAGCAGTTATAGGTACTTATCTGAGCAATCCGACCGAGGAGGAAATTTTAAAGAAATTTTATAAAACGGTGCGTCCCTGGGGTTTCTGGAAATCGATACATGATAAAGTGGTAGCCGAGAATCCTACTTTTAGAAATACCAGTATCTGGACGCGCGATCTAGTCAATGTATTTATCGGAATCATCTGGCAGACGGCGATCGTCACTATTCCGATTTACTTCGTCTTGAAGAAATTTTATTTTGCGGCAGTCTGCCTGTTGATTATTTTAGCGACTTCGATTTTTTTGAAAAAGAACTGGTATGATAAAATAAAAGACGAAGGATGAAGAAGCACCGTCAAAAAGATACCCAATGGAACTCGTAATCTGAAATTTTTTTACGAATAACTCGGATAAGCAGAATCGAGAATTATTATGAAGATTAATACCGTCGAAAAATGGCGGATCCAGGTCAAACGGAATCTTTATGAAAATATCATTCCATTTTGGTTGGATCACGCTATCGATAACGAGCAAGGCGGTTTTCACGGGCGGATCACTAATGATTTGAAAGTAGAGCCGGGTGCGCCGCGTTGTGTTATCCTGATGACGCGCATCTTATGGGCTTTTTCGGCTTTATATCAATTTGATCCGGATAAGCGATTTCTGAATATTGCCAGCCGGGCTTACGATTATTTGATGGCCAGATTTTTAGATAAAAAATATGGGGGCGTTTACTGGATGATCTCGGCTAAGGGAGTAGCGATTGATGTCATGAAAAAAGTCTATGGTCAGGCATTCGCTATCTATGCCCTGAGTGAATATTATGCGGCTACCGCTGAAAAGGCCGCACTTAATACCGCTTTGCAGATCTTCCGGCTTATCGAAAAACATAATCACGATGACGTCTATCTGGGCTATCTAGAAGCTTCTAATCGGGACTGGTCACCCTCCGATAATATGCAGTTAAGTACGGTGGATATGAATGAGAAAAAATCGATGAATTCCCATTTACATTTAATGGAAGCATATACTAATTTATATCGACAGACTAAGGATAATAAAGTAGGTAACCGCCTCAGAGAATTGATCGATTGTCACTTAAAACATATCATCGATCCACGGACATTTCACCTTCGATTGTTTTTCGATGAACGCTGGGTTACCAAATCCGAGGTGGTCTCATTTGGCCATGACATCGAGGCCAGCTGGTTACTCGCGGAAGCCGCCGAAGTTTTCGGAGATCCACAAATAATCTCGCGTATTAAGAAAATTACTTCGAAAATGGTAACGGCGGTTAGCATAGAAGGATTCGATGACCGGGGCGTTCTGTATATGGAGAGAGATTCGAAGGGCGATCTGCTCACCGATCGATTTGATTGGTGGCCGCAGGCCGAAGCCGTCGTCGGATTTCTGAACGCCTATCAATGCACCGGCAAGGATTCGTATCTGGAGCAAGCCTGGCGGGGATGGAATTTTATCGAAAAATATTTTATCGATCACGAGTACGGCGAATGGTTCTATGAGATCTCGGCCCAAGGAATTCCCAATCCCAGTCGTTATAAAGCCAGCGAATGGAAATGTCCTTACCATAATATTCGCGCCTGTCTGGAAATTATGAAACGAACGGCTTGAATTAAACCTATGAGGGAATAACATGGATAAGATTAGTGCGACTGACCATCAAAAAAAAGTTCAACAATTACTGACTGAGCATGACCAACTCATCAATCGCTCCAATTCGGCTTTATCGTCACATAACGGAATATATCGACGTTTTCAATATCCGGTTTTGACCGCCGCGCATGTGCCTGTTAACTGGCGTTTCGATCTGGATTTTACGACCAATCCATTGCTCTTGGAACGTCTGGGAGTCAATGCGGTTTTCAATTGCGGGGCGCTGAAGTTCAATGAGAAATATTGTCTGGTAGCGCGGGTTGAGGGTCTCGATCGGAAATCCTTCTTTGCAGTCGCCGAAAGTCCGAATGGAATCGATCAGTTTAAATTCTGGGATGATCCGATTATCATGCCGGAAACGGATGATCCGGATGTAAATGTCTATGATATGCGTCTGACGCGCCACGCTGACGGCTGGATTTACGGTGTATTTTGTACGGAACGCAAGGATCCGGCCGTTCTACAGCCCGATACTTCGGCGGCCGTAGCCCAGGCCGGGATCGCCCGTACACAAGACCTGCAAAACTGGGAACGACTCCCGGATTTACAGACTAAATCGCAACAACAGAGAAATGTCGTCCTGCATCCGGAATTTTTCGATGGTAAATATGCCTTTTATACCCGACCACAGGATGATTTCATCCTGGCCGGAAGCGGCGGCGGGATCGCTTGGGGACTAGCCGATAATATCGAAAAGGCTGTCGTTGATGAGGAAATAATTATTGACAGTCGGATCTATCATACGATTAATGAAGTCAAGAACGGACAGGGGCCAGCGCCGTTGCAAACGACCGCAGGCTGGTTACATCTGGTACATGGCGTTCGTAGCACCGCGGCTGGATTGCGATATGTGTTGTATTTGTTTCTGACTGATCTGCACGAACCCTGGCGGGTAATTCATAAACCCGGCGGTTATTTCCTGGCTCCGGAAGGCGAAGAACGGATTGGAGATGTCTCCAATGTCGTTTTCAGTAACGGCTGGATCGCCGACCCGGACGGCCGCGTATTTATTTATTATGGTTCCTCGGATACCCGCATTCAAGTCGCCACGACAACCATTGAACGACTCCTGGATTATATTAAAAATACTCCGGAAGATGGACTGAGGTCAGCCAAATGTGTCGAACAGAGAATAGAATTGATCGACCATAATCGGCAATTCATGGAGAAATTTAAAAAGTGATGTTTGACACATGAGTATTTAATATTTAAAAGTAGAATATTTAAGGATTAAATAATGCAGAAGTCTATCTTATTAATACTTCTATCAGCTATTGCACTTTGCGCTCAGATTCCGGATTTCAGGGATGATTTTGAAGACGGCAAACTGGACACACTCTGGAATGAAGATCTTGATACACTTTGGCATGCAGATTGGTATCCGGGTATTTTCACTCTGACCGAGAGTGAAGGAATCCTGCAGATAGCTTATTCACGTACCGTGGATGATGGCGATTGGCCTGCATTTTACTTTACACCACCCGAAAATATTAACGTTGCGGTGAATCCCAAAATAGTTCTGGAGATTAAGTCTGACGTCCAGATTAATTTTGCAATCAAACCGGTTTATACCAATGGCAGTGATAATTTTCAATCGATCGGTACCATACCCGGAACCAATACCTGGCAGACTTTAACAATTCCGTTGAGTAATTATGGTAGTGCCTATTGCAATATGGTGGTTTTTCATTTTGACGGCGGAACAAAAGTCTCTAAACAGGGCCTGGTCTGTTTTGATAATTTCACGATCGCCGGATTTTCGATCGGTATCCAGGGATTAATCGCTAGGTTCGATCCCATCAATCAGTATATTGATTTAATCTGGAGTAGTGATAACGAGGCGGCCGTCGATCATTATAATGTCTATCGCGATACGCTGAAAGGTTTTGCATGTCACTCGACCAATTTGATAGGAACATCCGATGTTAAAACCTTTCGTGATACCCAGGTGAGTGTTGACACTTATTATTATAAAGTTGCGGCCGTCGATACTTTATCAGAAGAACACGTTCCTTCAATGGAAATGGCTTGTCGAACCTATACAATAGGGGCGATTCCGGAGGTCGAGGTCGCCGAGGTTAGTGCCGATACCGTAGGGAAGTACGATAAACTCGAAATATATCTGGACCTGACTGAAGCCTCCTATGGTAATCCATATGATCCGGATGAAATCGATATATATTCCCATTTCTTTTCTCCGGCAGGTGATACGATCCGGATCAACGGATTCTTTGATAATTTTTTGGATATCGCGGAGTGGAAAATTCGTTTTGCTCCGCCGGATGTGGGTCTTTGGGAATATCAGGTTTTTGCCAGGGATATTGACGGCACCGGTCAGAGTGACAGGCTTTATTTCACGGTTGTTGAATCACCATATCACGGCTGTTTGAATGTTTCCCCGGTCAATCCGCATTATCTGATTTATCACGATGGAACGCCATTTTACGGGATCGGTGCTTATTATCCCTGGGGAATCTGCAACGACGCCGACGGACTGGGAATTTTAGCCGAATCAGGCGGCAACTTGTTCGGCTATTGGAATGGTAATTATGACGGAGCCGGTAATGGCGGCGGGGTTTACCAGATTGAGTCGATTCAAAGTGGAATCGGCTATTATGATCAGCATAAGTGTGCCCGGGTAGACGAGATTTTAAATTGGGCGGAACAACGTAACCTGGAAATGATGTTTGCCGTCTGGCCGCATGATATTCTCGATCAGAGTACCTGGGGCTATAAAGGCTGGGATGACAATGCCTATAAGACTGTGTGTAACGCGGTCAGTTTTTATACCGATTCACTCTCTTGGATTTATCAGCAGAAATTATATCGCTATTTAATCGCCCGCTGGGGCTATTCACGCAGTCTGGGTATCTGGGAGTTGGTGAACGAGATCAATGGTACCGACGGCTGGGTGCGTGGCGATCAGACCGGGGCTCTCCAATGGGTTCAGAAGGTTCACGATTACCTGAAAGAATATGATTATTTTGAACGTCCTACCACCATTTCTAAAAGTGGCGGTTCTGCGAATTACTGGTCGGATGGCTATCAAATCTGTGATTTGCCGAATGTTCATCTCTATGAAAAAGGTTGGAGTGCCCCTTATATCAGTGACCCATATCGAAGTAGTTATTGGACATATCGTAATGTCGCACGGCAGATCTGGACGAATTTTGAGAAACCGGCGATTTTCGGAGAAGCCGGTGCCGAACCTAGCAATATGTACGCGCCGAATGTGGAAAAGGGTTCGAGCCAATACATTGAGATCTATCATAATGCTATCTGGTCAGCCTGGTCGAGTGGTCTGGCGGCCACACCAATCTGGTGGGAAATGAATGATCGCGAGATGATGACGGATGGTGTCTTTGCTCAAATGAAAGCCTTCTCAAGAGTTGCCTCAGATTTTGATTATACCAATCTAAATCTGGTTCCAAACTCTGCCAGTGCCGATACAGCCGATATTTTCGTAATGACGGCCGATTCGCTCGGATTCGGCTGGATTAGATCGTATAACGGAAATGCCATATTTGGTCGCTGTATCAGGATTAGCGGATTGAAAATCGGAACTTACCAGGCCAGCTGGTATGATACCTGGAGTGGAGATAGTACTAATGCCAGTAACTGCGTATCGGCCGGTGGTATGATCTATACCAATATACCGCTAATGCCAACACCGCGCAAAGATATCGCGCTTAGATTAACTAAATCCGAAAACGGAACTCAACCGGCCACATTGAAAATATTTATCGACAAACCGACTATAGTATCTCTCCCGATAACAAATTATCTGATAATTTGCTATGTTAGTGATCCGGAAAATCGGCTTTGCGCCGACTCATTTCAGATCGCATTAACCCTCGAAGGTCCCGGCACAATCAGCAATCCACAGGTAACTACCGGCAACGGCGTGGCTGTTTTCAATTATATTCCAGAACAAGGTAAATCCGGACCGGTGATCTTTACCGCCGCGAGTGAAGGATTGGCCAGCGTTTCGCTGACAAACACCGTTTTAAGTGAAATCGAAGAGGAAAGAAACAACTCGTTTCCGACTAAATTCGCACTGAATGCCAATTATCCCAATCCATTTAATGCCAGTACGATCATCGAATTTTCTCTGCCGATGACAACCGAGATCAGGATCGATGTCTATAATTTAACCGGGCAGTTGGTTGAGACGCTGATCAGAGGACGACGACCGGCCGGCAATTATAAAATAACCTGGAATCCGGTCAACCTGCCTTCCGGTATCTATTTTTATAAAATTACCGGCCGGGATTATACGGCTAGCCGGAAATGCATGATCCTGAAATAGAGGCCAGATCATCCAGGTATAAATTTTCTTAAAAACTACTTATATTCATTATTTGTAGTAATATAGCTGAGTTCTATAACCTCCTGATTATCTAAATAATTTTCTCCTGAAGAAATCAATTGACTTTTAAAATCTGAGGTTTTATATTAAAACGTTTCGATAATAATTATGAGAAATATGAGTACCATCAAGGATATCGCCAAAAAAGCCGGGGTCTCGATCTCGACGGTTTCGCTGGTCCTGAATAACAAAGGCTATGTCGCCCCTGAGACGCGCCAGAAGATTCTCAGCACAATGCGGGAACTTGATTACAGACCTTCACGTTCGGCCCGTAAGTTAGCCACCCATAAGAATGGGAATATCGGATTTATTATTTGGGAAAATCATTTCTACGAAGTTGAGATGTTTTACAGCCAGGTTTTCTTGGGTATGGAATATGCCGCGCGCAAGAGTGACAGCTATATTCTGCTAACGACCGTCAAAGAACAATTCGATTCTAAAATTGATTTGCCGCGTTTTCTGAAATATAACGACGTAGATGGTGTAGCATTAGCCGGTAGAATACCTCACGAACTGGTTTTTTATTTGGAAAATGAACGCATTCCTTTCGTATTAATTGATTATTCGATTCCCGGTAAAAAGTATAACAGTGTTCAGATCGATAATTATAACGGTGCCTATTCAGCGGTTCAGCATCTGGTCGAATCCGGGAGGAAGCGGATCGGTTTCGTCGGGGGCACATTTTTCCATCCCTCAATCAAGGAACGTTTCCGCGGTTATAGAGAATGTCTTGAGTCCTATAAGGTCATGGACGGCGCCCAAATTAGTAAATACACGTATACCGATAATGTCGAAACTTCGCCGGCCATAGGAGAAAAGGGAATCAGTAGTCTGCTGAATAATGATCCTAAGCCGGATGCGGTTTTTTGCTGTAATGATACGACGGCTATGGGAGTGATTAAGGAAATTCAAAAGAGACAGATTAAAATACCGGATGATATTGCTGTTATTGGATTTGATGACATTCCCAACACGGCTTATAGCACTCCCAACCTGACTACGGTGAGAGTTCCCAAACTGGTACTGGGGAAAGAGGCTTTTAATCTCCTCAACGAGGTTATCGCAAATCCGTTGGAGCCGCCGCAAGTCCGGATCATCGCCACTACTCTTATAAAGAGAGAAAGTACCGGTGTGTAAGTATAATATTGTCAAAAAGAGAAGATCAGGTGCAAGATAGCCAGTTTTTCAAAGACGTAAGCGATAAGCATATATTTTTAATAGGGACGAATTACTGGCCTTCATCGTCGGCGCTTCATATGTGGACCGAATGGCAACCGGACGAGTTAATCACGGATGTCAAAAGAATGAAAAGGCTGGGAATGAATTGTTGCCGGCCTTTTTTATTCATGCCGGCTTTTCTGGAAAATGAGCATCGAATCAATCCGGTCATGCTGGAGCGTCTGCAGTATTTTTTAAAGATATGCGAAGAAAATGAACTCTATACTTTACCGACTTTTATAGTGGGGCACATGTCCGGAGAAGACTGGGATTTACCATGGCTAAAGGGTAGCGATCTCATAAAGGACCGCCGTCTTATCGAGGCGATCAGATTTTATATCGTTACGGTAATTCAGGCTGTGAAAAAATTCAAATATATTCTGGGTTGGTTACTGTCCAATGAGTTGCCGAATTTTATTGGGAAGCAAAATCCCACTGATGTAACCGCCTGGATTCAGGAGATAAGTACCGCAATTCGGAAAGTTGATCCAATACGGCCGATCAGTATTGGCGACGGTGCCTGGTCACCTGAAATTCTGGCGGAGCAAACCGGATTTCACTTAAGGAAGTTGAACCCTTATCAGGATTTTGTCGGATTGCATTTTTATCCCCGCGGAATGAGTCCCTGGCACCATTCGTATACCACCGCTTTTCGTATCCAGTTGGCAAAAGTATGGGATCGGCCGGTTCTGGTTGAAGAGTTTGGCACTTCGACGACTTTATGTTCGGAAGGCAACCAGGCGAATTATTATCGAAACGTATTTTTTAGCGCACTCCTGAATGGATCTCAGGGTGTTTTAAACTGGTGTCTGAACGATTTCGATTTTAAGGAAAAGCGGCCATATTCTCACCATCTTTTCGAGGAACGATTCGGGATCGTAAGAACCGATCAGTCCCTGAAACCAGCCGCCTGTGAGTTTGAAAAATTAAGAAAAATATGTGATGAACTGCTAAGTGATAAATATCTAAAAGTCGAATCTGAATCGGGACTTTTTATACCATCGAATTATTATTACTCTTATCCATATACATTTAAACCTGAAGGTGAAAACCTCTATGATTTTTATTTAGAATGTTTTTCATTGTTGAAGCGGGCTAATCTGGATATCCGAATGGTAGTCGAACCTGCCCAGGAAATTGAGAATCACGGTCGCTATTCACATATTTTGGATTTGAAGCCGAAAAAGTTACCACTGTTATTCCTGCCAGGTATGAAATTTATGACGAAACCAACCCGAATCGCCTTTGAAAAATATATCCGAGATGGCGGGGTTGCATACTTTAGTTTTGCCAATGACAGTTGGATAATAGACTGGGATAAACTGGCAGGAGTCATTACCGATTGTAAATTCGGGGTGCCTGATTTCCGCGCAACCACTCATTTATCGGTCAGGGTTGAATATGATTGGGGACAATTTCGGAAAGGTGAGCAAATATCTCTGCCGCTGTTAAATAATCACCCGGCCTTGAGCTATTGTCCAATCATTAGCACGACCGCCAGAGTCATTATGACTGACCAATACGGGATGCCATTTTTACTTGAAAATCAGGTCGGAAGGGGCAAGGTCTATTTTACACCGTATCCACTCGAGGCGCTAGCATTGAAAACCAGTAATGATCTCGTAAAAGTAGACATTGGCAGAATATACAAATCAATTGATCAATTAAATGTCGGACAATCGGAAATTAGCATCGACGGCAACGGTCTGGAAGCCGGAATTTGGGAAAACCAGACTAAATTCAGGATCATTATCCTGAATCATTCCTGGCAAGAACGAAGCGGAATGATCAAGTTCGCTCAGCCGCCTGGCAAGCTACTGTCAGACTTAATCGTCGTTAATAAAGAACAAGAATGTGTTTATCGACTCTCTTTGCCACGCAAAGGGATTGCATATCTAACAATTCAAAAAGTGGTTAATAGTGAATCAACACGAACAAAGGAGGCAAAATGAAAAAGACTTGTTTGTTAACCTTAGCAGTCGGGCTGATCTTGTCAGGCTTTGCATTTGCAGATAATTTGATTGGGAATGCGAGTTTTGAGGATCAGAGCCCGGCTTTTTGGAGTGCATTGAACGGGACGTTTGGCGCGGCAGTGAATATTTCCTCGACGGAGAAGTTGGCCGGATTTCATTCA
>Ga0172371_10000044_pt1 | contig 152296 bp, 162 predicted proteins | sample Lak12m_FD_114543 | JGI IMG/M metagenome (GOLD analysis project Ga0172371, IMG submission 114543) | Freshwater microbial communities from Kabuno Bay, South-Kivu, Congo - kab_022012_12m | ecosystem: Environmental > Aquatic > Freshwater > Lake | place: Democratic Republic of the Congo...
CTGGCTATAGCGATATAATTAACTAGGAAAAAAATAATGATCAATATCGCTACCATCCACCAAAGTGGGTTATAGGCAAAAGCGTAGTACCATTTTTCAGGCAAAATGAGCTGAAGGATATGAGAGCCATCGAGTGGCGGTAGTGGCAGCAGATTGAAAAACATTAGAAATACATTTAGATAGACGCCAAGCTGCAAAGCTAGAATAATTATCTGTCCAAAATCAGCTTGATAGTGTCGCAGTGCGGTGGCAACTAGTGCAAGTAGAAATGCCATCAGTAAATTACTCATTGGCCCAGAAAGAGCGACCACCAAACTGTCCCAACGATGGTTCTCAAAATTGAGCTCATTGACCGGAACTGGTTTCCCCCAGCCAAATATTGGTAACGGAAAGCCAAAACTGCGCAGTATCCAAGTGGCAGCCAGAAAGGTGGTGCCAACCTTGTCCCAGTGAGCGGTTGGATTGAGCGTCAAGCGGCCAGCCAGGCGAGCGGTTGGATCACCGTAGATGCTGGCTACCAAAGCATGGGCATATTCGTGCCACGAAAAGCTAAACAGCAAAACTGCCAACCCAAGAACAACGGTCAGCAGATAACCTACCCACGACGTATTGGTTAATGCATCCATTTGCTTATTGTATTATTCCTGATATATGGAAGACAAGGGGAAATGGCACAATGGCAAATCACCCAAACAGTGTGAGCTTGTAGCTTTGTGATTTGCCTCCACCGGCAGAAATGGGTAAAATGCAGCTAATGTCAGAAGAAACAAACACCAACGGTCCTGACGAAATCGTAGAAAAAACTCTTAAATGCAAAGACTGCGGTGAGGAGTTTATTTGGACTGTCGGGGAGCAGAAGTTTTTTAAGGATAAAGGGTTTAAAAATAAACCTGCCCGCTGTAAAAACTGTCGCCAGATCAACCGGAAAAAAGTTGACGCCGAGTTTTTCAAGATTAAATGCTCCGGCTGTGACCAGATCGGTGAGGTACTATTCCAACCGAAAGACCCAACTGCCGAGATATTCTGCCGATCGTGTTTTGAGAAGAGAGTACTCAAGAATTCTCCGGAGTAGTAACGCGGGTAGGCTTGTTGAGCGTCCGACGACAGCGGTTGCAGATTATCAGCCCCTGCCATTTTTGCAGGTTCGGCAAGATGACCCGCTTAGTTTTATGCAGGGATTTGGGTCGGTTATAGCCAATTGTGGCGCTCTTGCCGCAAATTTCGCAGTTCATTTCTATCTGAGGATACCGAGAAATGGCAAAAAAATCAAGCAATTTTTCTCCCCCTTCTAAGAAATGACCAAGCCAGCTAGAATACGCCTATGGAATTAATCGGTGGCCGATCGTATCTGACAGAATCTCCTTGGACAAGAGATAAGCTACTAAAACAAACCAGCGCCGCCGATCTTTTGATGATTGAGGGGGAGATTGAGATTGGTCAGCTTCGGGAGGTGCTTAGCCAATGGTCGGGCAACCCATTTGGCAGGCTTCGGCTTCTCTATATCAACCGGGCAGAGGCGATGTCGCTGTTGTGTCAGACAACCCTACTAAAAGCTCTTGAAGAACCCTCACTATGGGGTGCGATACTACTTCACTGCGCCCGACCAGATAATCTTTTGCCTACAGTCAGATCTCGACTGCACCTTCTTGGTGAGCTGGTTCTTCGTCAAGGACCAGCGAAAGAGACGGCCTTGCCGGTGATGGAGGACAAAGATGCGACTACTTCTTTACGCGCGTTTAAGGACCGGCCGAGCGCTTTGGCCTTTTTTACACAGTTAATCGCTGAGCTTAAGGCAAGAATTTTGCAGAAGCCAAGTTATCAACTGGTACGACAAATTCGGCTAGCCGAAAGTGCCGCTGTACGGCTAGCGCACAATGCCAACTGGAAGCTAACTATCGACAGGTTCTTGCAAGATTGGCCTGAAAAGGGTAAAGAATAAGTACTATGAACGTGGCGATAGTCTTCTTTGTGGCCCTGGGCGTATTTTTAGTACTGCTTAGCCGGCGGGCGTGGCGAAGTGGCCTTCGCTTCAACAAAATATGGGCAGGTCTGCAGAATGCCGGCCTTCTGTTTGTGGTGGGGCTGGTTTATCTGGGCAAAATGGCCATACAGCTAGGCCAAACCATAGGGCGGGTGATAAAAGTAAGAAGACCAGCACGAATTCCTCGACCGGCAGTTTCGCTGCCAAAACCCACAGCTCTATTTAGCCAACCTAGCTCGCCTGAACCCTCTTTCTGGGATGAATCGGCACAGAAAAGGCCGGAGCTGCTTTCCCATCTGGAAGAAGGAGAAGAGCTATTGAAGCAGGATAAGCTGGAAGAGGCGGAGGGCTATCTTTTGAAGGCGGCGATGAAAAATCCCCGTGATGGACGGATATATGCCGATTTGGGGCAGATTTATCTTCGCTCTAAATCTTACTCTGATGCGATCGAGGCCTTGAAAGTGGCGGTTAAACTAGATAAGTATAATCCTGCTCGCCACTATGATCTGGCGAGGGCGTACTGGGGTAATAAGGACGGACAGCGGGCGATTGCTAGCATTCGGGAGGCGATCGGGCTTGATCCGGTAACGGAAAAATACCGCCATTTTCTTGAAGAACTGCTGAATAAGAAGTAAAATAATTGAGGCTGTTTTTTTGTCTGATTGAGTGATTATCGAGTAATTGTGGGACGAGATTGAATTGAAAATTGCAAAATGTAAATTGATAATTGATCCACGCCACCCTAGCTCAGTGGTTAGAGCAGCTGTTTTGTAAACAGCAGGCCGTCGGTTCGAATCCGACGGGTGGCTCAAGATAGAGTAAAGGCTAAAGATCAAAAATCAAAAACTAGACGAAAGACCGAAGAAAGAGACAGGGGCATAGTTTGTAAGTGACGGGCAAGACTTGAGCTGCTAATTCTGGCACTAGAAACCAATACGCTAGAGCAGGAATTGAAAATTTGCGTATGAGAATCTAAAATTAGCCGTATGCTGGGGTAGCGAAGTGGCCAAACGCATCTGACTGTAAATCAGACGCCCTTGTGGCTTCGTAGGTTCGAATCCTACCCCCAGCACCACGTAGGAAAAGTCAATGCCTCGCGGCGCGAGACGCGCCGCTCGGCGACCAAATCGTATGGAATTTTCGGGGCAAAAAGAAATTCCCGATTCCTCAAAATATGGTTCGAGCCGATGTTTTTCAGAAATGTTGGCAATTCGGAAAGATTCTCTGATTCAATCAGTTTTGCGGCTTGATTTAAGGATTTTACGAACTCGCGAGCCGGTTCGAGCCAAGATAACCCTTTTTGCTCAAAGTCGCCGATTTTTTCGGTGAGCATCATTTTTTCGGAAACCAAACTTTGCTTTTTGGCGGCGTATTCTTCTGTGGATAAAGCGTCTGATAGAAACACATCGAGCAATTTTGCTAACTTTGTTTCATTTTGCACTAATTGATTTTTGAGATTTACTACCTCACTTTGCGCTTGCTCTTTCGCCTGTACTTCTTGTGCGTCCAACGCCGCCAAAACTTTTTCCGTGTCTTGGCTCGACAAAGAAACTTTTTGAAGGAAGTTTTTGATTTGCTTCGTTAGTGCTTCCTCACGGAGGTAGTGCTTTTCTCGGCACAATCCTTTTTTCTTGGTGCAACGATAATAATTATGGCCTTTTTGGATTTCAGCGGTGATACTTGCCCCACAAGAAGCACATTTTAACAAACCAAGAAAAGCAAAATTATGTTTTCTGACTTCCTGCACTTTTCCCCGCTTGCTCATCACTTCTTGGCATTTATCAAAAAGTTTCTTTGAAATTAACGGCTCGTGTTGTCCCTCAAAAATTTCCCCATGATATTTCATCAGGCCAATGTAAAAAATATTTTGTAGAATTTTCTGAATGTTGCTGACAGCGATTTCTTTATTCAGATTTCCTCGCAAGCCTTTTTCTTTGCACCAATTTGCGAGAGATTTCAAAGTATATTCGCCAGTGGCGTAAAGTTCAAAAAGTTTTTTCACTTTTGGCGATTTAGTTTTATCCCCATCAATCATTCTTGTTTTGGGATTATTCAGATAGCCCACTGGCGCCCAACCGGGCCAAACTCCGTTTCGTATCTTTTGTCGCAAACCTCTTTTTACATTTTCTCGCAAATTGTCTACAAAATATTTTGATTGGCCGAAAGCGATGTTTAGCATAAACAAACCTTGAGGAGTTGGTTCAAACCAAAAAGTGGGAAATTTGAGGGACTTAATCAAGCCACAATCAATCATATGGATTATGCGTCCGCCGTCAACAGAATTACGAGCTAGGCGATCGGGGTTCCAACTTAAAATTCCGTCCGCTTTTCCTTGCTCAAGAAATGACAACATTTCGGCGAACTTTGTTCGCCCAGGTTCTTTGGCAGTTTTTGCCTCGCAAAGCGAGGCGACAATTTCAAGTTTTTCTTTGACGGCAAATTCTTTTAGCTCAACAAGTTGAGCTTCTATGCTCAATACCTGTCTATTATCTTCCTCTGTGCTCTTGCGAGCGTAAATAATGTATTTCATATGATTTGATTAAGATTTTGAAAAATTTTTCTTTTCTGATTTTAACGGAATCGGGAATTTCTTTTTGCCCCGAAAATTCCATACGATTTGGTCGCCGAGCGGCGCGTCTCGCGCCGCGAGGCATTGACTTTTCCTACGTGGTGCTCCATTCTTAAAATAGTTCGAACGCATTTCGCCGCCTGCGGCGGCGAGGAAGCCCTCGCAAAAAATGAGCGGCTTCGCCGCGAACCGAAAAACTGCCAAAGAACCCGTAAAAACATCGGCTCGAACCATATTTTGTAAAAGCAGAAAAGAAAAATTTTTCAAAAACTGAATAGAAGATTTAGGAGTCAACAAGACAGCTGATTTTTTGTTTTTGGCACAAACTATTGACTTTTCTATGGTTTTGTGTATTATATAATTGGCACCTAAGAAAACGGGTGGCCAGAAAGGAGGATTGTTATGGACCATAACAATCTTGCAGGTCAGCGGTGTCCCCACGGTCAGTGCGTTCACGGCAGGTGCCTTGACCATGGACCGGAGTGGGAAAATGTCGGTGAGAAGCGGCAGGAGCCGAATCCTGGGTTCTTCGGACTCAAGAAGACCTATTGGACAAGCCGATGCTGTGGCAAACCGATGTCGCGGTACAAGGTGGTACAGATGAGACGGTGCAAGAAGTGCGGGCGTACGGAAGATTACGTTACGATCGAAGACCTCGCGCTCTGTCTCTGCTGTGGCTACCACTTCGAAAACGTCTCGTACGACTAAATGTAGGCGAGATGTCTCAACGGGGGTTGCGGGAGAAATCTCGCACCCCCTTTCTCTTTTTATTGTGAAATCAAAAATTTTCATAAAAGAATCTGCCGCCAAAGCAGTAAATTTTTCAATCATTTTTCATTGAAAAATTTGCTGGAATGATTTATACTTAAATCACTTAAAAACTTGAAATTGTCCGGTTCGCGGCGAAGCCGCTCATTTTTCGCGAGGGCTTCCTCGCCGCCGCAGGCGGCGAAATGCGTTCGAACTATTTTAAGAATGGAGCACCAATAAGGAATTGTCAAATTCGCCTCGTTTGCTCTGGTGGCTCGGTGACCAAGCTTAATTTTGGGAGGAGGAATTAATTGGTGGTTTTTGCTGATGTTAAGGAGCGGCGAGAGACTTTTTTGTGTCGAAATTCTAGGGAGATACTGTTTTTTGTCATCAGCTCTTGATTTTTAAGATGTGAAATAATACAATGCAGATACATCCTTTCAGGAGGGCGAGATGGTAAGGGAAGTGTTACTGGGAATGGCGAAAGACTTTCCTCTATTGGCGGCTTCCTACATTGCGTTCATGCTGTTTACACTCCCTGTGCTGCATGTTCAGAGAGGGTATCGGCTGGCAGTGTTAGTGAATGTCGTGTCTTATCTGACGGCGGTCGTATGCGGAGTGGCTGTCGTGACCAGTAGTCAGTATACTGGTTGGGCAATCGCGCTTCTGGCACTGATGCCTCTAGAGATTTTCCTAGTAACTTACGCAATTGTGCAAATTGCCCGAGCCAGAATGCGAAAAAGTAGTAGATGACTCGGTCTGCCTGCGCCTCTTTCATAGAAGCGCGGGCAGGCTTTCTTCTTGATCGTTGCTAGCTTTATATTTCTGTTTCTATTTCAATCCTAAGTCAAAGTTCGTCTTCTGGCATTGGTTCAACAGTTAATAAAATGCATTTGATATTCCTCGCCAAAAAATATGAATGGAATCATACATAGAGGCTTTTGACGAGATAAAAAAGTATTCTTTGCCTTTTCTTGAGTCCATATTTGATTTTCGTCGCCTATGGTCATTACTAAAGACATTAATCACTGGTAGAATGTAGGGAAATTTTTTAGATAATGTCCCTAAAAATATTTTTTTGTTGACATTTATTTGCAGACTGCCAAGATAAATAAAAGGGGATGAAGAAGCAAAATCAAATTCTCATTGTGCTAGGGCTGGTTGCCATTGCTGTTGGCTTTGGTCTGTTTATGTACTTTGGTCTGAAAGCTGGCCAACCAGCACCGACTAGTGAAGCCCCCACAACCAATTGCGGTGTGTTGCCGCTTGATGTGGTTTTAGTTATCGATCGCTCGGGGAGTATGAGTGAACAGGACAGTAATGACTACCCGCCTCGTTCGCGGATGTCATATGCCCAGGAAGCAGCCAGCAATTTGGTTGATAAACTGAACGAAAATGGTGGTGTAGGGGGAAGAGGCTATCCCCAACATCACTTAGGAGTTGTCAGTTTTGGCGGAGATGACGAGAGTGGAGTGACAGTAGACGTCCCACTTGGCAATAGTGATGCCACAGAGGTAAAGGCAGGCATAAACGCTCTGCGCCCCAATGGCGGCACGCCACTGAAAACCGCCATGGCCAAAGTCAAGGAGCAATTGACCACTAATCAGCGCGAAACATTTAATGGCAAGCCAGTTCAGCATATTGTTGTGTTGCTTTCTGACGGTAAACCGGATCCGGAAGCTTTTCGCCCCAGCGATCAGGAGATCACCGACTACTTAGCCAGTGCCAATAAGCTTTACGCTATTGCTCTAGGTAAGCTGGAGGGAGGAGCCGTCGGAGTTGATCTGACGTTAATGAAACTGCTGGCCAAGCCGTCGACCGCTTACCATCAAGTTACAAGGGCGAGCGAGTTGCCGGCGCTGTTCAATGATATCTTCACTGAGATTGCCTGCAAATCGGCCGATTTATCTTTGAAGAAAGAAGCAAGCTCCGCCAGTCCAGCAAAGGGTGACAAGGTTACTTTTTCTATAACTGTGCAAAACGATGGGCCGGACGAAGTAGCGATTGTGGCAATCAAAGATGAATTACCTGCCGGACTGGAGATGGTTAGCAACGACGGCACCGAGTATCAAAATGGAATTTGGAATGTAAGGGATTTGGCTTCGGGGGCGAAAAAAACTCTTCAGATTGAAACCACGGTGACGGCAGAAGCTGGTAGCCAAATTACTAATGTTGCGGAGATAAATGAGGCTGATTTGGGTGACCCCGATTCAACCCCAAACAACCAATTGGCAACAGAGGATGACTACGCCTCAGTTACTGTGACGGTGGCAACGGCTTCTGTTACCCCAACCCCCACCACCGATACCACCCCGCCCACGACGGACAATACTCCTACAATAACACCAACGACCACCACCACAACAACAGCCACACCCAGCGCCCCTCCAGATACCGGATCGGGTGGTGATGGTTGGCTGGCATTGATCGGCGTTGGGCTGATGGGGCTTGGCTATCGTTTGACCAGATTGCGCGCGTCCAGCGAGCCATAACTGCTATGGCTCGCTCACTTGACGGTATCTCTAATCAGCCGGTAAATATCGTTTTCTATCCAATTAAGCCTGGCTATCGCTGGGGACTGATGTTGCTTCTGGTGGGGGTTGGTTTATTCGGTTTGGCCAGCTGGCGGGTGGTAGGATTTCGTATTGAGAACCAGCGGATTCTGTACCCAAGCGCCGCTCGAAACGAACCGGCTACTACGGGCGTTGAATCTGAACAGCTCTTTTCGCCTTATTTTTACGAAACAAGCGCGCCAGTATTGGCTGATCCGGCCAGCTTAAGTTTACCTAGCCAAGGAATCCAAGGAGAGATCGTACCGGTCGGGCTGACAAACCAAGGTGCAATTGCCGCTCCAGAGGAAACTGACCAAATTGGCTGGTATAGTTTGGGTGCTAGATTGGGGCAGGGGGGAATAGTCGCTCTTGTTGGACACAAAGATGATGTCTGGTTTCGTCCGGCTGTGTTTGCCCAATTGGACAAAGTTGTGCCGGGAGATCTAATTACGCTAACTGATGAACTGGGCCGCAGCTGGGATTACGTAGTTGAGCAGAGTGAGGTATATCCTACCAACGATCTGCCGCTTGACCAACTATTTCAGAGCGACAATCAGGCGCGATTGGTGATTATCAGCTGTGCGGGGCGTTGGTCATGGCTAAGGGGTAGTTATTCGGAAAGAATTGTTATTAGTGCCGTGCCGCGGTAGAAGAGGCAATAGGGGATATTGTTCCTTATTATCTGGTTTGTTAAACTTAACAAAGTGCCGTCTTAGCTCAGTGGTAGAGCATTTCCATGGTAAGGAAAGGGTCTCGGGTTCAAATCCCGAAGACGGCTCAAGATAAATCAAAAATAATAGAGTATAAGTACAAGTTAAAATTTTCAAGTAGCAATTGACAATAAATTTTTGATGAAACAACTTCGATCGTTGACAGCAAAAACGAACGAAGCGACATTCTGGTATGTGCCTGTGCGAGAACAAACTGTAAGAAATGGGCCGATAGTTGTTGCAGGTAGGGGCAAAATTCAGGAAAAGGAAATCTTTTATGACTAATGGGTGCCCGTAGATGGGGATACTTCAATTGTTGAAGTAAACTTTATGTCCACGTGGGTACGTGAAGGCTAAATTCAGGCAACAGGGCTGTTGAATTTTAAAGAGTTATGAGTTATTATGCTTGTATCTTTGTACGAGGAGGGGGTAGTGATAAGAGTGACGTTAGAAGCGGTCGGGAATTATTTTCCGATACTGGCCACTCTGGCTACGATCTATGTTATTGAGCTGTTTGACCACAAGGGCTGGAGCACCGGAGATTTGATGGAGGTTGGGCTGGCGCTGTATCTGGCTTCGCTTTCTGCCGCCTTTGCTCTAATGAGCAATCAGTATGGTGTCTGGCCACTTCTCTTCATCTCGGCCGTCTTTCTCCTTCTGCTCTTCGGAGCGGTCTGGTTTTCTTACAAAGTAGGACCGCCAGTCTTCAGGGGAAGAGGCGAGCAGTCTGTCCAAGAGCCAATTTTGCCCCGTCACTCGACGGGGTAACTTTTTGTCTCTTGTGCTGAGAATAATAGCTGAGGTAGAATAAACAAAATGGCAAAGAAAAAAGCAAGAGCGCAAATTGTGATGGAGTGCTCCATTTGCAAGGAGCGAAACTATTACACAGAAAAAAACAAAACCAATACAACCGATCGGCTGGAACTGCAAAAGTTCTGTTCTCGTTGCCGGAAAAAAACGCTGCACAAAGAAGGTAAATGAACCGATTACTGGCAGTGGTGGGACTTCCAGGATCGGGAAAGTCTTTGGTTTGTAAGTTTTTTCAGCAGAAGGGCTGGGAAATAGTCTATTTTGGTGCAGTTGTTGTAGAGCAACTCAAGCGGGACGGGAAGGCAGTCGACGAGACCAACGAGAAACAGTTACGTGAAAAACTGCGCCAAGACGGGGGAATGGCGGTGTTTGCGAAGTTGAATCTGCCGAAAATCAGGGCTACCCTTGAGAAAACAGATGTAATCATCGATGGATTATATAGCTGGGAGGAGTACTTGGTTTTGCGAAAAGAGTTTGCTCAACTTAAAGTGATTGCTGTATATGCCCCGCCTACGCTTCGCTATCAACGGCTGGCGGTCAGACCGATCCGTCCCCTAACTGAAGACGAAGCAAGGTCGCGGGATTATGCTCAAATCGAAAATTTGCATCAAGCCGGCCCGATCGCTATAGCAGATTTTATTATTTGTAACCTCTCCACTCCTGAAAATCTAACCAAGCAACTGGAGGGGGTACTCAAAAATGGCAAAAACTAATCATCGACAGGGTTGGGATGAGTATTTTATGGACTTAGCCCATATTGCCGCTACCCGCTCAACTTGTGATAGGGGAGTAAAGATAAAATTTCTGCCCAATCGTTGCGGTGTGGGTGCGGTGATTGTGAGAGATAGAGTAATTCTTTCCACGGGGTATAACGGCTCGGTGCGGGGAGCCGAACACTGCGATGAAGCCGGACATATGATGGAAGATGGCCACTGTGTCCGCACTGTTCACGCGGAAGCAAACGCAATTATTCAAGCGGCCAAAAATGGTACGGCCGTGGACGGGGCAACTATTTACTCCACCGCTAGCCCGTGCTGGAACTGTTTTAAGCTTATTGTTAATGCTGGTATCAAGCGGGCAGTTTTTGAGAAATTCTATCGTGATGAGCGGGTAATGAAGCTAGCGGGTGAGATTAGCTTTGAGCTTGTGGAGCTTACTAAGCAAAAAAAGTAAAATAGGACTGTATACATAGGAGCTTAGTTAAATGGTATAACGGCGGTCTCCAAAACCGCGGTCGTGGGTTCGATTCCCGCAGCTCCTGCAAAATGGATCCTATATGGATGTGGATAGCAAGGATAATTAGAAATCTCCGTATTCTCTTTCACATCGGCGATAAAGTGGGAGGAGATAAATATACCCAAAAGGCGGAAGGAGACATAAACAACTATATAAACGGTACTTCAAAGCCTGCTATCAATCCAATAAGTCAAAACGCAAATCTTGATAGAGACTATATAAGATTTACGATAAAAAATAACGGAAGTAGTGTTTTTAAGAATATTATTTTAGATAAAAACTTAAATGGTTCGACAGGATCCTCTCATATTGCCCAAAATGGAACTACAGAGATTTGTATTCCTCGCACGTCTGAAGGATACATAGCGAAAAATAATATTGTCTTGAATGGCGAGAACGTGAATGGTGAGAAGTGGCAAATTGTATTTTATCCTGCTGCAAGGATGCTGGGAGATCTAGAGAAAAAAGAAAAGGGATACAGTTTTGATTTTAGTCCACCGGAGAGATGGACAACTGATACAAATAAGTTGAGTTAGTTAGACGCAAGCCAGCTATCGTGTGGCTTGTTGACAGCGCGAAAGGTGGCTGGGTATAGTGATTATAAGGAGGGGATGGAAGAAGAAAAGCCGCATCTAGCCGAGAAGAAAATTGCTGGGCTCTACGATGACGAGTCGGGTTTTAACGGTTTTGGTGTGGCGATTTTTCTGGTGGTGGTAGTTGAAGTTGTTTTGCTTTTCTTCCTAAATCTTTATCAAAAATCACGAGTGGAAGCGCTGACAAAGGAGATAGACAGCAAGCGGACCGAGCTTGCTTCTGCTGATAATGCTGCCATTAACCAGCAGATTGAAGAAGCGCTCTCGGGTAGTGTCCAGTTGCAATCTGTTTTAGGGCAGAAAGTCCGCTGGTCGAAGTTTTACAGCGCGCTTAATGCGGTGACACCGCGTGACGTTCGCCTGACTAATCTATCCATTTCACAAGAAGGAACGTTCCGAGCAGATGGTCAAACGAGCAGTTTAACCTCGCTGGCCCGAGCGCTAGTCGCGTGGAGAGACGGATCGGCGAAAGCCACCACGCCCCTTTCTTCTGTGGAGCTAATATCAAACAGTTATGTTGCTCAAGGCAGTGGCCGCGCGGTTGGCTTTTCAGTTAGCGGTCAGATTAAGCTAGGAGATCTGAAGTAATGAAAAAGGGTCTTAGACTCGGGGTTGTTCTGTTCTTGGTAGCGGTGGCAGCCTTCTTCGCCTTCGTCCGCCCTCAGATGAGCGCTCTTTCAGAGAGCCTGCTAACCGCCAAGGCGCGCAATGAGGAGCTTAGCTCCTATCAACAGCGTCTGGCAGATGTTAGCTATGTTCAACAACAAGGAGAATCGGTGCAGGCAACCTTGAAGGCCTTGTATCTGGCGATGCCATCCAGCTCCCAGGTTCCAGAGGCTCTGGTGATGATCGAGTCGCTGGGCGCTAGCACGGGAATCAATTTCTCCAGTGCCAGCTTTGGTCAGGCAACAGAGAGCGAGCTACCTGTTTCACTGGCCTTTTCCGGAGATCTCACTTCAGTCAGCCGATTTATGGATGGCATCTACGATAATATCCGAACCGTGGTTGTAAAATCCCAGACCATCTCGGCCGACGAGTCGGGAACTTTAAGTGTTCGCTTAGAGTTGGGTCTAGTTTATCGAGGAGGAAACAATGGCCAATGACTATTCCGCAAAAAGATTAGAGGGTCTAATAGGCTTGGGCTTGCTGATTCTTACGATTCTGGGATTTCTGCTGATGTTGGTACTAGCTCTACCAAAGCAGCCACAAGTTAGCCAAGTGGCCCAGCCGCTCTCAACTATTCCTCGCGATTTCTTCAGTAGCGACAATGCAGTAACTGGGCAGGTTAAGAAGCTTGCCGTCCCTTCGGGCTTGCCAGTCGAAGCGGATGAGAACTCTATGGGGCGGGATAATGTATTCAATCGGTATTGATGGATGCTGTCGCTGTCGGTTCGCCAACGCTTAGCTGGAACACGAGAGCTAGTTGATCTGTTGATCTCCAAGGGGTTGATCCCAAAAAAACTACGCCATAGTTTGGCTGACCGTAGTGTCGATGAAGTTGAGCAGTATCTTATCTCCCGAGGATTGGTGGGGTCCGACAAGCTGGGCGAGATCTATGCCGAGTTTTATGGAATTCCTCATGTTCGGCTGATCAATCGTCCGGTTTGGCCAGAAGCGGTTAAACTGTTGCCTGAAGAGGTGGAGAGACGTTTTTTAGCTGTTCCTTATGAGCAAGATAAGATCGAATTGTCGCTAGCGATTGGGGAACCGGCGCGTCTGCGCCGGCAGGCGCCTAATGTTCTTACTGAGCTTGCGAAGAAAAAAGGTCTAAAGATTACTCTAGCTATCGCACCAAAAGCCGACATTTTGGCCGTCTTGAATAAGGTCTACGGTACCTGGCAAGCCAAACCAGCTCCTACTGCGGCCGGTTCCTTGCCACCAACCAAACCGGCTCCACCCAAGCAGGAGACAGGTGTGCCGATACCGATCAAAACCCCGGCCACTCCTTCACCACCAACCGTGGATAAGCCCGTTGCACCGCCCCTGCCTTCAGTTGAGGCAAAACTACCCAAGAAGCCTTCCATTGCCCCCGTGGCCAAAGTAGAAGCAACCAGTCCAGTGGGGACAAAATCTCCTCTATCGGCTCCCAGCGAGTATCGCTTCAAGCAGGTTGACCTGACGGCGGTAAATATCGAAGAAAGCGTCTTACGAAAGATTCCCTATCTAGTAGCACGAAAATATCAGATTATCTGTTTTGGGGAGGAAAAGCCCAAGGGTGGTTTTGAGCCGCCGTTGATCAAGGTTGCGGTGGTGGATACTAACAGCCCGGCAGTGCGGGAAATGTTGAGCTATATCGAGCAAAAGAACAAAATTACTGTTGACCGTTATGTCACACCACGCGCCTCGTTAGAAGCGGCCCTGCGCCGCTACCCAGAAGCGGACGCGGTTTCCTTACGGGAAGAGATGACCGTGCCAAATCCGCTGGCGCAGGCGAGCGTGGCCCCAGCTAAACTAAAAGAGGAAAATGCCCCAATACAGCCAAAGGTAGCTCCGTCAGGCTTGACAAAACGAGTGCCGATTAACGAACCGAAAGCTGCTGTTGGCGCTCCATCGCCCCTCCCGGCTCCCCATCCCTCGCCGGTTACGCCACAAGCTGGAAAACCAGCCAAAGAAATCGAGCCGATTGCCCCACCGACTGAAGGTGCGGTAATATCAATCTCGGCCGAGGCGATCGCTCAAGACAAGGTTTCCGGTACGCCGGAAGTGACAGAAGCCGACCGTGATCTCGATAACCTATTGAATAAGCCAATTGTTTCTGTGGCTGATCTGGTGGAAGTCTATAAAGGTGGAGCGATCCCCGAGATTGTGGCCGCTACTATGTTTTTGGCTATACGAATGAAGGCCAGCGATATCCATATAGAAGCCGAGCAGGAAGCAGTGCGGGTGCGTTTCAGGATTGACGGCGTTTTATACGACATTATTCAGGTACCGGTCTTTCTTCACGCACCGTTAATCTCGAGAATCAAGATTTTGGCGCGGATGAAAATTGATGAGCAGCGGATTCCTCAAGATGGCCGCTTTGATGTGGTGGTTAGCCAAAGGCAGGTGGATGTGCGCGTTTCCACTTTACCCACAGTGCACGGTGAAAAGGTGGTAATGCGTCTGCTGGACAAAAATGCCGGTATTCTTACCTTGGAACAGTTAGGAATAACGGGGCGCAACTTTGATGTACTGGTGCGTAATATCGAAAAACCATATGGAATTATCCTAGTAACTGGCCCAACTGGTTCAGGAAAATCTACCACTTTATATGCCGTTCTGACGCGTATCAGTAAACCAGAGATTAATATTGTGACCTTGGAAGATCCGGTTGAGTACGAGCTGCCAGGACTGAACCAATCGCAAGTTAAGCCGCAGATTGGTTTTACTTTTGCCGAAGGTCTGCGCTCTGTCTTACGCCAAGACCCCAATATCATCATGGTTGGTGAGATTCGTGATCTGGAAACAGCGGCGATGTCAACTCATGCTGCCCTAACTGGCCATCTGGTTCTCTCCACCCTACACACCAACGACGCGGCGGGAGCCCTGCCCCGATTGATTAATATGGGAGTTGAGCCGTTTCTAATCACTTCTTCTATCAACGCCGTGGTCGGCCAGCGCTTGGTGCGCAAGGTCTGCGAGCACTGTCGGGAGCCGATGCAGGTGCCGGCGTCAGTCTTAGACTTCGTTCAGCGACAGTTAGCCGCTCTGCCCCACGGTCAGCTCAAAGACATTAATTTGGAACAGATCACTTTCTATCACGGTAAGGGTTGCGATCACTGCACCAACGGGTATCGCGGCCGGATCGGCATCTACGAGGTGATGGAGATGAGCGACGAGATCGAGGAACTTTCTGTGCGAAAAGCGCCGGCCTCCGAACTGAAAAAAGCGGCTATTAAAGCGGGGATGATTACCATGACACAAGATGGGTTGATTAAGGCGCTCAAGGGAATGACAACTATTGACGAGATCCTGCGAGTAACCACCACCGACATCAAGGAGGTGCCGGAGGGATGAGCTCGCAAATAGGGGCAGTTTGGCATCACCCAAGTAAGTTGTGTATGCTAGAGAAAGAAACAAAATAGGAGGGAAATGGCAGAATCATTGACGACGCAAATGAGACAGATGCTCGACCTAGCGATTGAGAAGCAGGCGAGTGACTTGCATATCACTGTTGGGGTGGTGCCAACTTTGCGCATCGATGGCAAACTGGTGCCGTTGACGGACTTTCCAGTGGTGACGGCTGAATCTTCAGAAGCGCTGTTGCAAAGCATTATGAGTAACGAACAAGTGGAGCGATTCCGTCAGCGCCGTGAGATTGACTTCTCTTTTGGTTATCAAGATATGCGTTTTCGAACCAATGCCTATTACCAGCGGGGTAATGTCAGTATCGCTCTGCGTTTGATCCCAGTAGTAATTAAGACAATGGAGCAGTTGGGCGTTCCGCCCATCTTGGAGCGTTTCACCGAGCCGAGCCAGGGATTTGTTATCATCACCGGCCCAACCGGACACGGTAAATCTACCACCTTGGCGGCGCTGATCGAGGCGATTAATACCAAACGCTCCGAGCATATTATTACAATTGAAGATCCGATTGAGTATGTTTTTGAGCATAAAAAGTCGATTGTTGACCAACGGGAGGTGGGGGATGACACCAACTCTTTCGCCCGTGCTCTGCGTTCCGCTCTGCGTGAGGACCCCAATGTTATTCTGGTGGGTGAGATGCGCGATCTTGAAACGATCGAAGCGGCGCTGACCTTGGCAGAAACGGGCCATCTGGTCTTTACCACCCTACACACCAACTCGGCGGCTCAAACGGCTGATCGCATTGTTGATGTCTTTCCGCCTCATCAACATCAACAGGTACGAGCCCAGCTGGCCAATGTGCTGTTGGGGGTGGTGTCGCAACGGTTACTGCCCAAAGTTCAGGGTGGCCGTGTATTGGCGACGGAGATAATAGTGGCCGATTCAGCAGTGCGCAATACCATCCGCGAGGGTAAAACTCATCTATTACCGAACATTATCCAAACATCGGCGGCGGAGGGGATGATCTCACTCGATAAAGTGTTGGCTGAGCTGGTTTCGCGTGGTGATGTCACTATCGACACGGCGCTGGCCTGGGCGCTTGACCCGAAGGCGTTTAAGATGATGGTTTATTAATGCGCTAGTGAAGGAGAGATGGATCTAGACTTCTGGCCATTTAATCGAGTAGCCGTCAAACAGCGGTCGTTTATTGCTCGCCAGTTGGCAGTGATGGTTGATGCCGGATTGCCGCTGACACAAGCGTTCCAGTCGCTCTCCGATCAGGTTCAGAACAAGCAAATTAGCGAGGTTATGCGCCAAGTTCTTAATGATTTAGAGAACGGCTATCGATTGGCTGACGCGCTAAAAAAGCATCCGCGGGTTTTTAGTCAGGTGTTTGTGGCGGTGACGGCGGCGGGTGAGGCAACGGGTAAGTTGGGGGTGACAATGCAGATGCTAGCGGATGATCTGGAGAGAGATCAATCAACCCGTAGCCATATGGTTGGGGCTCTACTCTACCCAGGGTTTGTGGTGGGGGCGATGATTGTGGTGGCGATAATCATGGTGACGCGGATTGTGCCGGCTCTGCAACAGGTATTCAAAGAGAGTAATCTGGCTCTTCCTTGGACAACAAGACTCGTGGTGGCGGTGACAAACTCGCTCCTACATTACTGGTTTTGGTATCTGCTTGGCTTGGCCGGCTTAGTTGCTTTGCTAGTTCACTATTTGCACTCAAATGATGGCCGTCGGCGCTTTGACGCTTTGGTACTAAAAACCCCTGTTGTGGGCCAGGTGATGCAGAATGTAGAGATGGAGCGCTTCAACCGGATTCTCGGTATGATGATTGCTTCTGGCGTGCCGATAATCCAAGCCATCGAGGCAGTGGCCGAGGTGCTGGATAATATGGCTTATCGCGAAGTGATGGTGGCGCTGGCGCGCAATGTTGAGCGGGGCGCGACTATGTCGCAGACTTTGGTCAAGTACAAGGAGATCCCCACTCAAGTAACAGAGATGATCGCGGTCGGGGAGCAGACAGGGCGACTAGACGAGATACTGGGGCGCCTTGCCAATCATTACCGAGAAGAGGTTGATCAGGGAGTGAAAAATATGTCTTCACTGTTAGAGCCGATAGTTTTTGTGATTGTGGGGTTGGGTGTGGCCTTTTTAGTAGTTTCTATAATCGTGCCGATCTACGGTCTCTCTGGGGCGATTCAGTAATTTGTTAGAAATAACAAATTGGCCCCACTTGACAACTGTCCTGTAACCCTGAATTATAAGATTAATGGTCTTACTATCACGGTATTTGCCAGTGGAGGGGTCGACAGGATCATCTGATGAGATTGCTCATCAGGGCGTCGTTTGCGGGTTGAATATTCACTCACAAACAGACGCCATAAAATAAGAAAATAAGGAGGAAGATGAAAAAAGCTTTCACCTTAATCGAGCTCTTGGTAGTTATTGCCATCATCGGTATCTTGGCTGCGTTGGTTATCGTTTCCCTAACCGGGGCACGCAACAAGGCGACTGATACACAGTACAAGAACAACTTACGCACTCTAACCACTGCTCTTGAGCAGTATGCCCTTGATCAGGTAACCCCAGTTTATCCAGCCAATGCTAGTTCTGGCACGCACGAGGCCTTTACAGCTATAAGCCTAGGAACGGAACTAAATCCCTACTTAACCGGTGGAGCAACCTCTCAAGCATGGAACTTTGGCACTCAGTCTGTTATGTATGAAGCTGGACCAGCCAATTCTATAGCCAATTCTAAGTGGGCTTCGTATGTACAGTTAAAGACGACAGGTGACAGTGGTCCGAGTACTGTTGCTGGTGCTGCTGATGTTACGATCAATGGTATAGCCATGACCGGTGTTGGCATGGCCAACCAAAGACTTTTTGTTCAATACGGTCCTCAGTAATCTATAGCACTAAAGCTAACTAGAAGCCCGCCGCTGGCGGGTTTCTAGGTTTTACTATCTAACCAGTAGGAGTGTCCTTCAGATTTGAATTCAAACTCGAAAGATAGTTTTTATTCTGATGGGGGGTTTGACAGAATAAGAAGAAAAAAGAACAATGAAGTAGATGAGTGAGGGGGTGGTAATCAGCTTTCTTTTCGGTTTGATCTACGGCTCGTTTTTGAATGTGGTCATTTACCGTTTCGACGATTGGCTTTCTATACTTAAGGGCCGCTCATACTGTCCGCACTGCAAACAAACACTAACTTGGCTTGACCTAATTCCGCTCGCTAGTTTCTTGATTCTAAGAGGCCGCTGCCGTTACTGCCAGAAGCCAATTTCTTGGCAGTACCCAGTAGTAGAGATAGCGACGGCAATTCTTTTGGCAGCTGGCTACTGGCTGATCTTCTCCACCGATTTACCCCTTTGGCGCCAATTGGTAATGTCATTTGGCTACCTAATTACGCTAGGCGGTTTGGTGACAGTCTTTTGGTACGATCTCAAGGAAATGATGATTCCCGACCAGCTAGCCAACATCTTGCTGGCTGGCACGGTAATATACTCGTTTGCTTGGCGTGGTGAGTGGCTCTCGCCAATTTTGGGCCTAATCATCGGGCTGGTGCCGATTGCTCTTCTAGTTTATCCTAGCAAGGAGAAGTGGATGGGGCAGGGCGATGTCAAGCTTTCTGCCGCTTTGGGGTTGTGGCTAGGGTACCCGTTGGCAATTATCGGCATTGTGGCCGCTTTTATCCTAGGAGGCGCCTTCGGAGCTGTTGGTTTAGCAATTCGCCAGCTGAAGCTAAAACAAGCAGTGCCGTTCGGGCCATTTCTGATTATCGGGGCGTTAATCGGGCTATTTGCCGGCGAAGCGCTAATTTTATGGTATTTGGGGTCGATCGGGTATGGCTACTACTAAAAGGCGGGCTTTTACTCTTATTGAGTTGCTGGTTACAATCAGTATTATTGGTTTGCTAACATCGTTGATGGTGACGGATGTCAACCGTTTTCTTGGAAAAAATCGCTTGGCCGAAGCAACCCAACTTTTTCAAAGCAAAATAGATCAAGCCAAGATTCTTTCGGGCGCGAGGGATACCAACGATCGCATTCCGACTCTAACCAACCCAACCGATCAAGAGACGGGTTACTACGCCGTTTATCTGCCCGGCGGAACAGATCAGGAGTTTTTTTATCTATTAAGAGTCTCTTCCCCCCTGCCCCATATTCAAGATGCCGATCATCCCTGTACTCTGCCAGCTGCTCTGTCAGATCCCGCCTGTCAGGTAGAAAAAATCTCGCTTGGGCAGGGGACTAAAATGCGTTGGTCGAACTCGTCTATCAATAATCTAGTTGCCTTCGTCGTGCCCACACAAAAGCTGGTTAATCTTTTCTGCGCGACTAACTGTAATTTGGTTTCATCATGGCGGGAATCGCCGGGCGGTTTTTACAAGGCCTTTATGTCAGTAACGGGGGAAACAAAGCGAGCAGAGGTAAAAATTACTAACTACACCGGTCAGATTAAAGTAACATATTATTGATGAGGAGGGGATTTAGCTTAATTGAAGTTCTAGTGGCACTATCGGTGCTGGCTTTGGTGGGGCTGGCAATGGTGGCTTTGTCGAACTCACTTTCTCAAGGAACATTGCGCTCGGCCGATCAAACAGTTGGTGGCTGGTTAGCCAGCGAAGGTTCGCAACAGCTGGAAGGCGTTATGGGACAGAATTTTATCAGTGCTAACGGCGCTTCCAGCTGGCTGAAAGCGGCTTTTAGTGACAACGGCGCTGATTACGGCTGGTATAAACTTGTAGTAGCCGCCGCTAACCGCCAGCTGACCAGTGTGCCTCTGGCGCGCACTCTGACTAAGGAGCAGTTTCTTTCTCAAGGAGAGAGCTTGACGGTGGGTAATATGGCGATTCGGCGGCTGATATGTATTGAATCGGTAGCGGCCAACGATGAGCCCAGAAGCGATGTGATTCCCTGCAATATCGATTCTGCCGGTAGTTGGTTGGAAGATGGCCTTCGTCAGCCACCCAGCTTGCCTGCCAGTCGCAAAGAGGATCTCTGTCAGAGCAGTGATCTTTACTGTCAGATGACTTTAGGCAGTCTGAATACCCAGCGGCTTAGCTCTGCTTCAACTGCTCTGAAGGAGTGGAAAGCGGTTTATGCCGGCAATGCAGTCAAGGTTCGTTCGGTGGTTGCTTGGCGCAACAAAGATCAGATCGAAACGGCCGAGCTGGCCACTTTGCTAACAAACTGGCGGGAGGGACGATGAGAAAACGCGGTTATACCCTAATTGAACTATTAGTTTCCGTGGCGATTTTTGTTGGTCTATTGGTAATCGCTATTGCCACCTTCGCCCGCTCAACAGCGGCGATTAACTCCACTGCCGATCTAAGGGAGAAAAGTCAGGCACTGCGGCGGGTGGTCGATGGGATCAGTAACGACTGGCGCTATCTTTATCTCAAGAACACTAATAGCCGGCCCGACTCTTTTCGCTTATCAGGAGAAGCTGACGATTTTTACGGTTTTGCCCTACCGGCCACCAGCAACGACCTGTATTTAGTTCTGCGCTATCCCAATGAAAGCAAATTGGTTGTGAAGCATTACCAGATAGCGCAGGTTGCGGGGCGCAGTAGCATTACTCTCGACGAAGCACGGGGTTGTGTTATTGACCCAAGTACTCGCTTATTGACAGACGGGAGAGGCAACGCCTGTGTTGGCTCGGGGGCGCAGGATCTTCTACCTAGCCGCTGGGCGTTGGATAGCACGGGGTTGTTAAATCAGCCATTCACCGGCCAGAAAGCTGCGCCCAACAAGGTCGGATATCTGAAACTTAATTTAACCTTAAAAGCTAGCGAGTTAGGAACAACCAGCTGTACTACACTGGCGGCTGGCACTTGCTATGGCGTTGTTACCTCATTTACCCAGGGCTTAGAATGAGACAAGGTAGTGCTTTATTAATTGTGATGATGGTGATGGCGGGGCTGGTGACGGTCGTCTTTGGCTCGCAAAGAGTGGCGCTGGTCCAGTATAACCAAGCCACAGCAGAGGAAGATAGTCTATATGCCCTATACGCTGCCAAAGCCGGAATCCAAGACGGGCTACTGCGTTTTCGCACCGAGCGCAATGTGGAAACTTCCACCAACAAGGTTTTCCGTTTCAACCTAACAACAGGGGAGAGCGTGCGAGATAGCGCTGGCATCTTCACCGAGGTCGCCCAAGACACGCCGGTGGCGAAGCTAAACGCACCGGACTACAAATTTAGCTATCGGCCTAATCAACAGATATACGATCTGTCGATCTCATTTCGCACACAAGCGCAGGGGGCAGAGGATCTAACCAGCGTCTCGGCCAGCATCCTAACCAGAGGTGAGACGCTAGAGTTGTCCGGCTTCCCCCCGAATCTAGCTAGTGGGGCTTATTATCTGCGTTATAAATTACGCCAGACGGACGCTGCCTGCCAAAACGGCTCGGTTCAGATCCAGTCGTACCGCGTTTTGAATGATGGGACGGTATTTGGTTACGACCAGCGGTTGGTAGATATGGCTTCTGGGGAGGTGGACTCGCGCACTAACGGGAGTAATTTGGCAATATATGATCCGGTTGGTTCATTATCCAATACCGTGCGAATACGTGCCTACAACTGCGATGTAAAATATTACCTAGCAACCGCCCTAGGATCCGATAGTCCCGGTTCAGAACCAGAAGCGCCGCAGTTTGATAGCCAGAAAACCCTTATTATCTCTACTGGCTACTACGGCAAGTCGAAGAAAACATTGGTGGCCGAGATCAGCCGAACAAGTGGCCAGTTGTTGGGTATTTATGACTACACAATCTATGCCGGTCGCAAAATCGGCAGTCCGTAGCCAGGGAATTCTATCTATCTTCTTGCTAAGCGCAACTTGATAGGGTATGGTCGAATAATGAGTCAGGTAAACGCATGGACAGACGGTGCGGCGCGAGGTAACCCCGGAGTGGCAGCGATCGCTTTTCATCTTGAGATTGACGGCGAGAGACCAATAAATTATGGTCAAACTATCGGTAAAGCAACCAACAACCAAGCCGAATATCAGGCCCTAATCGCTTGTCTAAAATATCTTCTTGGAGCTGAGCAGCTATTGGGAGCAGTTACGATTCACTCTGATTCAGAGCTGATGGTGAAGCAGTTAAACGGTGAGTATCGAGTAAAAAACGCCCAAATTATGGAGGTATTTCAACAGGCCCAAGCACTGATTGAACAGTTAGAGAGAAAGGGGAACCCTGTTGAGCTGTTGTCGATTAAGCGGGAGATGAACCGCCAAGCAGACAAGTTGGCTAACCTTGCCTTAGATGGCTCGCCCACCAATGCGACGCCTGCAAATTCTACCGCTTGATTGGTTCGTGCTTTTAGTTCCGATTATTCTGGGCGTTACCGGAATAATTACCGTTTACTCAACAATGGTGGCCAGCGGCCGGACGAGCTTAGCAGTTAGCCAGGGCGTTTTCCTTCTGCTGGGGTTATTGACGATGTGTCTGTTTCTTTATCTGGACTATAGAAACTTGCGCGCTTTTGCTTGGCCGATCTTTTTTGGCTCGCTGGCGATACTTGTTCTGCTAATACCGGCGATCGGCTCCCATCTGCCATTTACTCCGGTGATATATGGGGCAAGGCGGTGGATTAGCTTTGGTTTCTTCCAGCTTCAGCCGGGTGAGATCACCAAGTTGGCGGCGGTGATTATCGCCGCCGAGCTGGTAGCCAGGCGCTTGGATAGAAAAAGTATCGGGCGGCTGGTAGCCTACCTACTAGTGGCGGCGCTTCCAGTTGGTTTGATTTTAGCTCAGCCAGACTTGGGTACTGCCGCGGTAGTGGCGGTAATATTTTTGGCGGTACTATTAGCCTCGGGACTATCTCGCCAGCAGATAACTGCTCTAATAGCGTTTTTTCTGTTGGTAGGTGCTTTATTGTTTGCCAATCTACACGACTACCAGCGGGCGAGACTGGAAACATTTCTCAACCCCGCCAGCGATCCGTTGCGATCCGGTTACAATGTACGCCAATCGCTTATTGCTGTCGGTTCAGGAGGATTGCTGGGCAGGGGGTTTGGTCAGGGCTCGCAGACCGCCCTCAACTTCCTACCAGTTGCTCATACCGACTTTCTTTTCGCCAGCTTTGCGGAAGCAACCGGCCTAATCGGCTCGTCAGTGATAATCGCTTTATATAGTCTATTGATATGGCGGGCAGTTGCCATCAGTCAACAGAACTCCGACCCATTCGCCACTTACCTAGCACTCGGTATTGCGGTGAAGATATTTTTCCAAGTTACAGTGAATATCGGAATGAATATCGGCCTGTTGCCCGTTACTGGCATTCCCTTGCCGTTTATGTCCTCAGGAGGAACAGCGCTGATTATCGACTTTGCTTGTGTGGGGATACTGCTAGGCATCTACGCCAGACACAGAAAGTCGTTTTTTGTCTGATCATGCACTTATGTGCTAGCGAGTTATGCAACTAGTGAAGTTTTTCCCTGCATTTTTGCTTTGACTTTCATTGACCAAGTTATCAATTTTCGTTATGATTAATGAGAAATTTGCCATGAGCGATAAACAGCTAGTGATAAAAATTGGTTCAAAACAGTTTCTGGCCAAGCCGGGGGCTAAGCTCGTGGCTGATCGACTCAACAAAAAAGAAGGGGAAGCCTTCGAGCTGGCCGATCTACTAGACAAGGAGCCGGTAAAGCTCAAAGTTATTGCCCATACTCTCGGGAAAAAGATTCACGGGTTAAAGTTTAAGAATAAAATTCACTATCTGCGCCGCTATGGCCATCGTCAATCCCAGACGATTTTAGAGGTGCTGAGTGTCGGTCGCGAAAAAGCCGTGACAGAGAAATCCAAGGCAAAAGAAGAAAACCTTGCTTCTAATTCTGAAGAAGTGGCTAAAAAGCCGATTGCTGCCAAAAAATCAGCCGCTGCCAAGCCGACAGCAAAGAAGGAAGTAAAAAAAGTTGCAGCTAAAAAACCTGCAGTAAAAAAGACTCCCACCAGAAAGGCAAAAAAAGATGAAGCTTAAGGGTTGGGGAGCTGGTTATTTTATCAGCGTTTACGAAGAAGCGCGCAAAGTTATCTGGCCAACTCGGGAGACGGTATTTCGCCACACGATTATGGTTGTGGTTAGCGTAGCGATTGCGATGTTAATTTTTGCCGGACTTGATTATGGCCTTCAGAAGGCGGTAATCTGGGCATTGGGGGTATAGCAATGAGCGATCAGACCGAAGAAACAAAAAAGCAAAAGCCGATAGCCAAAGAGTCGGAGAAATCTGCCGGCAAACAGGACAATGAAGCGGGTTGGTATGTGATTCACTCGCACGCTGGCTACGAAGATCAGGTGGCAGAGAGCATTATGCAACGAGCCCAAAATCTTCAGCTGAAGGACTATATTTTTGATGTGATTGTGCCCAAAGAAAAGCACGTGGAAATTCGCAACGGTCGTAAGCGAGTTACAGAGAAGCGTAGCTTTCCGGGGTATGTTTTCGTCAACATGGCTGTCACTGACGAGTCATGGTATGTGGTGCGCAACACCCCTAATGTTACCGGTTTTTTAGGTAGCGGCGTTCACCCTGTCCCTATTCCCGAATCTGAAATTGTGGCGATCCGCTCCAAAATGGAGAAGGATGAGCCGGAGCATGTGGTAGACCTGCGTGAGGGCGATTTAGTGCGCATTGCTGACGGCCCCTTGAAGGGGTATGAGGGCAAAGTTAACGAACTTGATCCCGATAAGGGCAAAATTAAGGTTTCGGTGTCGATGTTTGGACGAGAGACGCCGGTCAATCTCGATTTTCTTCAGGTTAAGAAGGTCTGATGGCAAAAAAAATAAAATCTCTAGTTAAGCTGCAGATCCCCGCCGGTAAAGCAACACCGGCCCCGCCAGTTGGAACGGCGCTGGGGCCGCACGGTGTGGCGTTGATGGAATTCGTTAATCAATTCAATGAAAAAACAAAGACGATGGGCGACGCAGTTGTGCCGGTTATTGTAACAATTTACGAAGACCGTTCATTTAGTTTTATCACTAAAACTGTGCCTGCCGCCAATCAGCTATTGAAAGCGGCTGGGGTAGAGAAGGGTGCTGGCAACCCCAAGAAAGATAAGGTAGGCAAGGTAACTGCAGGCCAGGTCCGAGAAATTGCCGAGAATAAACTAGCTGATCTCAACGCGCGAACCCTAGAACAGGCCGAGAAAATCGTTCGCGGCACTGCCCGCTCCATGGGCATTGAAGTAGAGAAGTGATTCTTAACCTTACTCCCACCCACTGCACGCTCTCTACGGGGTAAGGAAAATTACGCTAAGTGCGTAATTTTCTTGGTTCGAACGCACGAGAAAAAGCCGCCCTTGCGAGCAGCCCTTTCTCAACCCTCCTGAACAATCACTTGTCTGCCTTAGGCATTGTTGGCCAGATCGTATTTTAAGTGACCTGGGACAAGCTTTGTCCAGAAAGCGGGCCTTACCGTTAGCTACGCCTTCTGGCTTTGGCATTGTCGGTAATATACCATATATTAGAGAAAATGTCAAGAGGTAAACGGTGGTTTTATCTAATTAAACAAAGCCAGATCATTTGGCTATCTTCGCTTGAGGTGCTAGGTCCGGCCAGCTGGCAGAAAATCTACCGTGCATATCCAAGTCTGACAGCGTTTCTAGCCGATAATACTACCGCTTGGCAGAAATTAGGATTATCCCAGAACCAAATCAAGGCCCTACAAACAAAACCGAACACTATCTTGGAAGAGAAACTGCTAGTTTACCACAATATAGAACTAATTACAATTGATGACCCAAATTATCCGACGTTACTTCGAGAGATAAACGATCCACCACTCTGGTTATTTGTAAGAGGTAACAAATCAGCATGGGAGGGCAAGTGTTTGACGGTGGTGGGAAGCCGAGCACCCAGCAGCTACGGGCGGATGGCGCTTGAGAAGATCCTACCTTCAGAGATAATCGGCCAGCTGGTAATCTGCTCGGGGTTGGCATACGGGATTGACTCTTTGGCCCATCGCCAGTCTCTGGAAGCCAACGGGCGTACAGTGGCAGTTTTAGCTGGCGGACTTGATAAGATATATCCCAGCTCTCACACTAAGCTGGCAGAGCAGATTATAAGCAAAGGCGGAGCATTGTTAAGTGAGTATCCACCAGGTTCAGCGCCGCGGCCTTACCGTTTTCCCATACGGAACCGGATACTGGCCGGACTCTCACCGGCCACAGTAGTGGTAGAGGCGAAAATTCGCTCTGGTAGTTTAACCACAGCTCGCTCTGCGATTGATTACAACCGTGATTTATTTGCCCTGCCGGGGGATATTACCCGCCCTACTGCCGAAGGACCCAACTTTCTACTAAGTAAGGGAGCGATCGTTCTCTACTCTAGCGCCGTATTGGCCGATTATTACAACTTAACTTATGACGTGAAAGAGCGTAGAATTGACAGCACTGGGGAGAAAATCTTACACTTATTGGACGAAGAGGCAAAAAGCCTCGATAATTTAGTAGAAGAGATGGAGATACCTATACAAGAGGTATTGGGGTTGTTAACAGAACTGGAGTTAGCTGGCTTAGTTTATCAGACAGAAATAAATTATTATGCGAGGAAAGGTTAAATGAGTGAAAAACTTGTGGTTGTTGAAAGTCCGGCTAAGGCAAAAACAATTAGTCGGTTCTTAGGTGATGGATATACGGTGCTGGCCTCATATGGCCATGTTCGTGACTTACCCACCAGTAAGCTGGGTATTGATGTTGAAAAAGGCTTTCGACCCGAATATGTTATTCCCTCTAAGTCTCGTAAGACGGTGAGGGAGCTCAAGGACGCCGCCAAGTCAGCCAGCGAGCTGTATCTAGCCACTGACCTTGATCGCGAAGGTGAAGCGATTGCTTGGCATCTGTTAGCGGCGATGGGGATTAAAAAGGATTTCCCCGTGAGACGAATTGTTTTTCACGAGATTACCCGTCCAGCCATTGAACAAGCCCTGAAAAATCCTCGCGGTATTGACCAACATTTAGTTGACGCACAACAGGCCAGACGAATTCTTGATCGCTTGGTGGGCTATAAACTTTCTCCTTTATTATGGAAGAAGGTCTATCGTGGACTCTCTGCTGGCCGAGTTCAGTCAGTTGCTGTTAGATTGATTGTGGAGAGGGAACGGGAAATTGAGAAATTTAAGGTAACAGAAAGCTATACTGTTGAGGCAGAGCTAGTTGTTGGTGGCAAAACTTTCTCGGCAGTTTTATTAGACAAACAGACAAATCGAGCCAGAGAGTTCACTAAGAAAGATGAAGCAGTTCGGGCAGCCAAAAAACTGTTGGGGCAGAAGCTAAAGCTCGACTCGCTAACCAGAACAGAGTCTCAGACCAAACCCCAACCTCCGCTGATTACCTCTACTTTGCAACAGTTGGCGGCGCGAACTCTAAGCTTTAGCGCCAAACGGACAATGAAAGTAGCGCAGGAACTTTATGAGGGAGTTGATGGGGTGGACAGCGGTGAAGGTGGTTTAATCACCTATATGCGTACTGACTCCTACCAGTTATCCGAGCAAGCGGTCCAGCAGGCCCGCCAGTTAATCGAGAAAGACTACGGCAAGTTATATCTACCAGAGACGCCACACCGGTTTGAGCGCAAAATTAGAGGAGCGCAGGAGGCACACGAAGCTATCCGGCCGACCAATTTCTCGCTCTCGCCCGATAAGTTACCGGCCGAGCTGACTCAAGATCAAAAAAAGCTCTATCGTTTAATTTGGCAACAGGCGATGGCCTCGTTGATGGCGGCAGCAAAAGTTGAGACATCGGTGGCCCAATTTGGCGCCAAAGATGAGGATCAGCTACAAGCCCGAGGACGACGCCTAGTGTTTGATGGTTTTCTCAAGGCGGCGCCGGTAGAGGAAGATCGCTATGTTCCTCTGCCCGAGATGAAAGAAGGTGACCAGGCCGAGGTGAAAAAGTCTGCTGAAGTGGTTCATCTAACAGAGCCACCGGCGCGATATTCAGAAGCGAGCTTGGTTAAAGAGTTGGAGAAGAGAGGAATCGGCCGACCTTCGACCTACGCGCCCACTATGAGCACTATCGTGGAACGAGGTTATGTTACTAAAAAAGCCGATCGCTTCTTCCCTGAAACAGTGGCGCTGGTGGTAACTGATCTGCTGGTAGAGAACTTCCCGCGAGTGGTTGATTACGATTTTACCGCCGATATGGAAGAGAGTTTGGACGATATCGCCAAAGGAGAGAAATCTAGCGATAAAGTGCTATCTGAATTCTATCAGCCTTTCATAAAGAATTTGGAAGAGAAAGAGAAAACGATCGACAGAAAGACCGTTATCGAGGAGAAGACAGACGAGAAATGTCCGAAGTGTGAGAAACCGCTAGTGATCAAACTGGGTCGTTATGGTAAGTTTTTTGCCTGTACTGGTTTCCCGGAGTGCGACTACACGGTGCCGTTTGTAGCGGCCGAAGGGGAGGGAGACGAGCCGTTGGTTGATCCGACCGAGACTCGTCCTTGTCCCAAATGCAAACAGCCGCTTCAGCTTCGTCAAGGTAGATTTGGAGCGTTTTGGGGTTGTTCAACCTACCCAAAATGCGATTTCACCGAACCGGTAATAATCCCCTGCGAGGCCAAGTGTCCCAACTGTGGTAAAGAGATCAGCCGGAAATTTACCCGCAAAGGTAAAGTGTTCTGGGGTTGCACGGGATATCCGGAGTGTAAAACCGCGTTCTGGGATGAACCAACCAACAGAAAATGCCCGAAATGCCAGAATCTGATGGTAAAGAAAGCTGGTTCGCTCAAGTGTAGCCAGTGCGATTACCGCCAAGCCGAGGGGCCGAAGAGCCAGCCAACCGCCAATGACTAAAGTTCTGCCCCGTTCTGTGGAGCGTCTCTCCCAACTTTTAGCCTCTCTGCCCAGTATAGGCCCCAAAACAGCCAACCGGCTGACTTTCTACTTGTTGGGAAGGGAAAAGGGAGAGTTGAAGGAGTTCGGCGAGGCGCTATCTCTATTGAAAGATAATCTTATAATCTGTCAGCGCTGTTATATTGTCACAGAAGAAAACCCCTGCCCAATCTGTCAGGATGAAGACAGGGAGCAGACAAAAATTGCCGTTGTAGAAGAGCCGCTGGACGTGATTGCCCTAGAACGGGCTCGTTATAACGGGCTTTACCACGTTTTGGGCGGGCAGATCTCCCCCTTAAATAATGTCGGGCCAGACGATCTGCGGATCAAAGAGCTGATAAATCGCCTTGAGAAGGAACCGGTTGAAGAGCTGATTATCGCCACCGATCCCTCGCTAGAGGGTGAGGCAACCGCCTTGTTTATTCAAGAGCGGATAGAGGATAATAAGGGTAAGGGAAAAATCCCCACCAAGCTACAAATCAGCCGTTTGGCTCGGGGGTTGCCAGTGGGGGGCGATTTAGAGTACGCTGATGAGCTAACGATCGGCCGCGCTCTGGAAGGGCGGCAGATAATGGGGCAAAATAATAATGGAAATGAATCTTGAAGAAGACTATATCTGTGATCAGTGTGGCTTAACCACGCCGGTACCAAACGACCACTGCCCTAGCTGTGGGGCGCCGATGGCCAGTCCAACTGGCAAAAAGGAACCACGCTCCAACGAAGAAACAGAGGAGAGCGATCTTGAGGTGGAGGATAGTAGCGGCGACAGCCAAGGCACTGGAGAGGAGTCGCTAGAGGCCCTGCGGGAAGAGGAAGACCGTGAGGGCGATGAGCCGTACGACGACGGCGACCAGCTGGAGTCGTATTAGGTTAGATGCGGCTTTACAATACTCTCTCTGGACAGAAGGAGGAGTTTAAGCCGCTTCACCCAGGGAGGGTGGGGCTTTATGTTTGTGGCCCGACAGTTTATGATTACGACCACCTCGGGCATGCTCGAACATATCTGACTTTTGACCTTTTGAACCGCTATCTTCGTTTCCATGGTTTGACGGTAGATTACGTTCAGAATATTACCGATGTTGGTCATTTAGTAGATGACAAGGAATCGGGCGTCGATAAAATTCTCAAGAAAGCTCAGGAGCTCAACCAAACTATGGCTCAGGTGGCGCAGTTTTTTGAGGCCGAGCACCGCCGTGATCTTGAAAATCTAAACATTATTCTTCCAGAGAAACTACCCCGTGCCAGTGAACACATTAGGGAAATTGTCGCTTTTATTGAGGACCTGGTTACTAAGGGGTTTGCTTACTCAACAGAGCGCGACAATGTCTATTTCTCTGTGGCGAAAAAAGCTGATTACGGCAAGTTGAGCCACCGTGGGATCGCCGAAATAATTACCGGCACACGAATCGAGCCGGCCAAGGACAAGCGTTCGCCGGCCGATTTTGCCCTGTGGAAAGCGGCGCCATTGGGTGCAAAGGAGATGGTGTGGGATTCTCCTTGGGGAAAGGGCTTTCCCGGCTGGCATATTGAGTGTACGGTGATGAGCCAGAAATATCTGGGTGTAACTTTTGATATTCACGGATCGGCCGTCGAGCATATCTTTCCTCATCATGAGAACGAGATTGCCCAAGCAGAGAGTGCGACTGGCAAGCCACTAGCTCACTTCTGGGTACACGGTGGCATGCTGACGGTTGATGGCCGAAAAATGAGTAAATCTCTTCATAATTCAATCTTGATCCGCCAAGCCCTAAAGGATTACTCCGCCAATGAACTGCGGCTGGCTTTCTTTATGACACCGTACCGCCGCCCGTTTGATTACACTAAGGTGGTGATGGCGCAGGGGGTGGCTTTAAGAAAAAAGATATTCCTTGCTATGGCCGGCAAGCTGGCCGACAGATCGGATCCGGCCATTTGGCAGGAAATTATCGAAGCGCTTGACGATGATCTAGACTCGCCGCGCGCTCTGGCCGTTTGGGGTGAGAATGTCCGCCGGCTTTCACACGAGGACAACGACAAGCTTTGCCAGATATTTGGGCTGAAACTGCGCCAGCTTTCCCAAGACAATTCAGCTGAAAAATTGGCCGCCGACCGAGAAGAAGCCCGCGCTCAAGGTGATTATCTTGTGGCCGATAATCGCAAGGATGAGCTGGCCCAGCGGGGTTTCGAGGTGGTCGATCAGGGAGAAAAGACCCTCTATATTTCACGGTAATACCAGTTGACAGATAACAACTGGTTTGATATACTGCCATCAGATTGGCGGGGTGCAATTTGTCGGTTAGATCTTGGCTGGGATTTGGGAGAGTTGCCATTATCGGTCACCTTGGTGATTGGGCAATTACCCTCCTTCCCTTTTCCTGGCTAAGATTGAACCGACAAGATTAACAGCATAAGCTCATAGGAGAAGCCATGAAAGTCAAGGGAGCGAAGGTAGCGGCGCTTTTGGCGCTGCTTACCTGCGTCGTCGTCCAGAGCGCATCCGCTCAGATAGTGGAGGCGCTATACTTCGGGGCATCGGTGGTCGCCAACAAGGCGATTGCTGATAGCCAGCGGGGCGTCATCTCTTCTTGCCAGCTGGTCTTCAATGTCTATTTGGAGCCAGAGGGCGAGGGCGAGGCGCGCTACGTAAACAGCTGGTATCCGGCCAACGGCACCGCCGCTTGGTTCGGCGATCGCATCGTGCTTGAGGTGGTGCCGGTCAAAAACGGTCCGCCATCTCGAGACCTCCAGCTCTATCTGAACCACCAGCTTCTGAAAGGGAAATGCCGCAAGGTGGGGAAGGAAGGTGTGGAAGGAGGATACCCACGCCTGTGGGTAGGCGCCGATCTTCTGATGGGTGCTAATACTCTGACGGTAAGATTCAGCTCGAAGGAATTCGCCACCACGGTGATCCAGAGAGCTGATCTTGTTGCTTTTCGGCGGATTCTTGCTGATGGCAACGCGCTTCGGCAGCTAGCTGGTAGCGCGCCAACGGCCTTCCCGTCCGCGCCGATCTGTTCGGCGATTGTGGATGGCAAGCTGGAGGTGTTTGCCTCACCAGAAGAGGCGCAGGCGGCAATTCAGATGCTTAATGCGCCGCCGTCGCAAAACAGGCCGCCACCAGTTCGGGTCAGGCCTCCTGCCAGAGAGAAGGCAAGGAGGGCGGCTGAGAAGAAGGTGGAAGAGCCAGCGCAGCCGAAACCTCCTAGGTCAGATATGCCCGCAGGTACGGCAAAGCCTCCTCGATCAGATAAGCCGGAGAGGGATAGTGTCATAGTACAGCCTCCTGTTGAGCTGCCGACCGTAGAAGTACGGCTGGTGGCTTACGAGCCAGCTCAGAAGCCGACAACGGCTTTTCTGCGCGAGAAGCTGGAGGAGTCTACCGCGTTGTCGCCCGAAGATCTGTCGGTCACGGTGACCGACGGCGGGGCGATGGCGTTTCAGTTTATCTCCCCCGAGCCATTTACGGTTTTACTGATGGATGGGGAGAAAGTAGTCAGTTCTGCGACCGTAAGCCAGGTGGGAGGGGTTTATGAAGCCCTCGTCCGTTTGGTCTTTGATCGGCCGCCAACTCGCCATTTACTGATAAAGCAGGGCGAGCGGCAAAGAGTGATCAAGTTCAAATTCAAACAAGCCACTCGTCGGGTGGCAGGAGGTGAGATGTGAGGGTACGGTTTGCGGTGCTGGCATTGGCGGCTTTGTCGCTGGTGTCGGCACCCACGCGGGCCGAGGTTGGTGCGTCGCCGCCCAAGCTGTCCTATCGCTTGGGCGCTAAAAGTGAGCAGGGCTGGGTTTGGTACTCTGCCAAGCCCGGCAAACCGGGGCAGTGGAAGTATGAGTCGCTCGCCGGGCGTGCCCTGCGGGTGGATCATCTCGGACGTCCCGCACAGGTGGTCAAGTGTAAGAACTTGATCTACCGAGGCGATGGACGGCCTGCCGCACCGCCGGTTGCCAGTCGCGATGGCATCGTGATCTCTCAGCCGAGAGTGGTGCGAGATGACCCGGCGCCTCGACGGCATGTTCAACGGTCGCGGCCCCAACGGAGCGGGCCGCGACCGTTGCCGCAGGTGGAGTATCGGCCCATCGTAATAATGGGTCCGCAGTATGTCTCCACCGGTGGCCCGATGCCCCCGCCCACGGTGATCTCGCCGGTGGTGAGCGGCATTCCGGGAATCGCCTTCGGAAGCCACTCCCACTTTGTCATCTCAGGAGGGGCTTTCGGCCAAACGGGCTCACTCGGACTTACGGCTAGCCAAGGTCTTTCTGGCTCTCTTGGCCAGTCCGGCTCCCAGGCCAACAAGTAGGTCTAGTATCCGCTGCCCCCCGCTCTTCTGGTTCGCCAGAGGACGGGGGGCGGTTTTCGTATAATTCACTTTTCAGGTTAGGGACTGTCCTTCTGGTTCAAACTCGAACCTGAAGGACAGTCCTTCAGGGAGAGTCCTTCGGGGAGAAACTGCAGGATTTGAGGTGAATGAGTTCTCCTCAAATACCAAGAAAAGAAGTAAAATGTTGCTATGGATTTAGGAGAAAAGAAGGTTGAGCTGGGCATACTGCTTGGCATTCAAGACAAAAAGGAGCGTTTGCAAGCAATTGAAAAACAGATGGCCGATCCGAGTTTCTGGGCCGATCACCAGAGCGCCGCCAAGGTGTCGCAGGAGATGAAATATCTACAGGAGATAATTAAACGCTTTGAAGAAGCCAAGACACCTGAAGATATCGCCAAACTGGAAGAAGAGCGACTCTGGCAAGGCGAGTATGACAGTGATAACGCTTTTTTGTCTGTTCATGCCGGTACCGGTGGTACGGAGGCACAGGATTGGGCCGAGATGCTTCTACGGATGTACACTCGCTACAGTGAGAAGATTGGCGATAAGGCAGAACTTTTAGAATACAGCGCCGGCGAGGAGGCCGGTATAAAAAGCGCCACGCTATTCGTTGGTGGCTGGCGCTCATACGGCCGACTAAAGGGAGAGAACGGGGTGCACCGGCTGGTGCGGATGAGCCCGTTTGATGCCGACAAGGCCCGTCACACCTCATTTGCTTTGGTTGAGGTTCTGCCAGAGCTGAAAGAAACCGAGCAGGAGATTAAGAGCGAGGAGGTGAAAATAGATGTTTTTCGCTCTGGCGGACACGGTGGCCAGTCGGTTAACACGACTGATTCGGCGGTACGATTGACACATTTGCCAACAGGAATTGTTGTTTCTTGTCAGAACGAGCGATCCCAACAGCAGAATCGGGCGATGGCGATGAAAATTCTTCAAGCCAAACTGCTAGTCTGGCAACAGAGCCAAAAAAAGGAAGCCGAGACAGCACTCAAGGGCGGGGTAGTAATGGCCGCCTGGGGAAATCAGATCCGTTCCTATATTCTTCAGCCCTACCAACTGGTAAAAGATCTGCGGAGTGGCTATGAAAGCCCGGCGGTTCATGAGGTTTTAGATGGTAAACTAGATGAGTTGATTAGCGCCTATGCCCATTGGGTGGCGACTAACGAGCAAGAAGACAATTCAAGAAAGGAGTAAATGGCGATACCTAATTTTGGTCAGATGAAAGAGATGTACCAGCTTCAGAAAAAAGCCAAGCAGATGGAGAAGGAGCTGAAAGAGCTGGAGATTGAGGCGCGCTCGCCCGACGGTCGGGTCAATGTGGTGGTCAGCGGCAATATGAAGTTGCTCTCGATTGATATCGATGACACACTGCTTGAAGTCGCGCAGAAGGCCTATTTAGAGAAACTGCTCAAAGAAACTATTGATCAAGCAATGAGCCGGGCCCAGAGCGAATCCGCCCAGCGACTTCAGCCGTTACTGAAGGGCATGAATCTGCCGGGAATGTAATGATTGTACTCGTTGGCCTCGGTAATCCGGGCAATAAATATGAGCCAACTCGCCATAATATTGGCTTTCGAGTATTAGACAATTTAGCTATTAAACTAGCGACCGAGCCATGGCAGAACAGGGAGAAATACGCCCAAGCGCTTACCAGCGATGGCCAAGTTCTACTGATTAAGCCGCAAGAGTTTATGAACCAGTCTGGCCCAGCTCTAGTCCAAGCTCTACATCAGCGCCCAATCGAGGCGGAAAACCTTTGGGTTATTCATGATGATGCCGATCTGCCTTTTGGCCAGATAAAAATTAAGCGAGGCGGTACAAGCGCCGGCCACCATGGTATAGAATCAATCGATCAGACTCTACCCTGCGATTACTGGCGGATCAGATTTGGCGTTGGCCGAGGGAAAGGCGAACTGGATGAGTATGTTCTATCTCCCTTTAGTGGCGAAGAGGCCGAGCGTCTTGAGGGGATAATTGACCAACTAACCGAGAAACTGGTAGAATATATCCAACAAGGGATAACTAGTGAAACATTGAATTTATGACCAAAGATACTAAAAATATTCTGGACGAAGAGAGACTGGCGCAGGAAGAAAGTGAGGCCAGTCTGAAACGCGAAGCTGGCGATCGAGTCGGCAAGGGTGTGGTGCAGTATGAAGACGAAGAGGTAGAAGAAGCTCTCGAGGTGGAGAAAGGAGCCAAGACTCTTGCCACTAAACCCGCCGAAGTGGCGGCGATCCACCCCGTCAAAGCCGAACCGGAGAGCAAGCTTGAGCGACGCAAACAGAAAAAGGCCCAGCGCCAGGAGGAAAAATCGGTCAAAACGCCGGTTAAACCCAAATCGAGCCATTCTGCTCGTTACCAAAAAGTTAAGGAAAAACTAGATAAGGGTAAGCTTTATCGTTTAGAGGAAGCGATTGAGCTGGTGAAAGAAGTTTCGCAGTCTCGTTTTGACGGCTCGGTGGAGCTCCATCTTAATTTAGCCAAGCGCAAGGGTAAGGGAGTGGCCAACGAATCAACTCGCGGCTTAATCCACTTGCCGCACGGCACAGGGAAAAAGGCCAAAGCTGTGGTACTCGACGAAGCTAAAATTGAAGAGATCGCCAAAACCAAAAAGATAGATTTTGATATTGCCATCGCCACCCCAGCTTTAATGCCAAAGGTGGCCAAAATAGCCCGTATTCTCGGACCAAAAGGCAAAATGCCCGAACCAAAAACTGGCACGGTTACTGATCACCCTGAAAAAGTTCTGGACGAGATAGAGCGGGGGCGGTTGGAATATCGACTTGACGACACTCGCAATGTCCACCTGCTGATTGGCAAGGTCTCATGGGATAAGGAGAAACTTCTTGAGAATGCTAGAGTGGTTTTTAATATCTTCCCCAGCTTTAAACTCTCTAGCGCGACAGTAACTCCCACAATCGGTCCGGCAATCCGGCTTGATCTGACACAGCTGAAGTAACAGATGGGTCGCTATATCGTCCCGATTTTATTCTGGACGATTATCGCCGCCGTGGCGATGCTTTTGGCCGTTTCAGCTGGCAAGCAAACCAAAACACCCAACGAAATTCTTTCGCCATTTCAAACCGAGGAGGCTCTACCGGGCGGAACTGTTACTGATAGTAACGGACAGCAGGCTTCTCTTGATGATCTGATAAAGCCAAACACGCTGGTGGTTTTTTGGAATATCCACTGCGATGAGTGCCAACAAACTCTACGAGATGTTCAAGATTTCACCGAAGGACAGCCTGGAGTGAACGTACTTCTAATAAACCAGCGAAATACTGCCAAGGAGGTACTGGAAAAACTGGCCGAGTATCAGATTACCCTACCAAATTATTTCGATCAAACAGGTGAGGCCTTTACCGCTTGGCAATCAACGATGCCTGGAGTTTTCTTTGTTGATCAAAAAAAGAAGACCATCTTACGCTTCCCCGGCCGTCCCAGTAAGGAGCATTACGACAGTCTTGGGGAAGTGTATTTTAGTATGAAAGTAAAATGAATTTTGAGAGATTATTCTACAACCTAGTGCCTGGCGCTTACTTTGTTGTTGCACTATTGATAATATTCCAGGAGCCTCCAAATAGAATGTTAAAAATATTAGAGTGGGCAAAAAGTTTTGATTTAACTTTGAGCATCTTTCTTATTGCAAGTATTATTATCGGCTTCTTTCTTCAAGCTATTTTAACCTGGTTGAAGGAACATTCTAGCGTACACTATGAAACGCAGATATTCAAAGAGTGTGGTGCAAAAGAAGAGGAATTCCCTCTGAAGAACAATAAGCTTAGAACCGATACCAACCAGCTATATAACGCACGGTATTTTTCAGATAGATGCGCCTTTTGGGGTCATATGTCTGTTGGCTCAATTCTATTGTTAATAATATACATATTAAATCTTGCATTTCAAAATGAAATTAATCCCGACAGAACTCTGCTTGTTTGTCTACTTCTTGTTTCCTTGTTTGGCTATTTTTTCCGACGTTATTACAGAAAAAAGGAGATCAGAACGGTTATCGGATAACCTACGAAAAAGTCTGATTGACTTCCGCCCTAACTAAGAACACTATGATAGTATTGTTGAGGTGTATCTCCATAGTCTTAGACAAATCAGATAAACACCTGTATTACTCCGACGGAGGAAGTGCCACTTGGCGGATTATTGCTGTTAACAGGCCAGAGAAACGTTGGACATATAAACACAATAAGAGAGGGACGTGAAAATTTGACATTTTGCTTGCCCTAGGGGATAATAATTAAGTCGAAGAAAGCAGGTGGGTCTAACCCATAAATCCTGCCGAGGCAGGAACAAATTGCCCCGCTTCTAGCGTGGTATTAATTTATAAAATGGCTTTACTTAGAGCACAAAAAGTCGCGTTAGTGGATGAACTTGTTGAGGAGCTGAAAAACTCCCGCGTTGCACTATTGTTTAGCTACTCGGCCCTTGATAGTCAGGGTAATCTGACATTGAGAGATAAATCATACGAGCAGGGCGGAAAAATTAAGATGCTCTCCAACAATCTACTGCGCTTAGTTCTAGAGCGACTAGAGTTTGCGCTTGATCTGCCGGAAAAACCACTGGCTTTGGCCTATCAGTTTGCCGATGAGATCAACGCGGCAAAGACTCTGGTAGATTTTGCTAAAGAAACTGAGAAACTTGAGGTCATCGCCGGCTGGATTGATGGGCGTTTTTTCAAGGCGGAAGAGATTAAAACACTAGCAGCCCTGCCGGGGCAAGAAGTGTTGCAGTCCCAGCTGATCGGCCGTTTAGCTGGTTTATTGCAGAGAATGGTCTACGGCTTGAATTTCCCCTTGCAAAAATTTGCTTTTGTTATTAAGGCCGTGGAAGAAACACGGACAAAGGATAAATAGAAAGGAAGCAATGTCAGATAAAGTAAGTTCCATTATTGAATCAGTTGAGAAGCTAACGGTTGTTGAGCTCTCTGAGTTGGTTAAGGCGTTAGAAGAGAAGTTTGGCGTTTCTGCAATGCCAGTGGTAGCGGCGGCAGCCGCGCCAGCCGCTGGTGGGGCAGTGGCCGAAGAGGCAGAGGAGAAGAGTGAATACAATGTCGTACTAGCCGCCTCAGGCGATCAGAAAATCGCTGTCATTAAGGCGGTACGCGAAATTCGCCAGGACTTGGGCCTGAAAGAGGCAAAGGACTTGGTTGATGGCGCGCCTAAAGAGTTGGGGACCTTCAAAAAGGAAGAAGCCAACGAATTCAAGAAGAAGCTGGAAGAAGCCGGCGCTACCGTCGAGCTTAAGTAAAAAACTCTCAAAGAAGTAACAACCCCGCGGGTACTGCCGGCGGGGTTGTTGGGTAGCGCCATTAATTGGCGCCAAGGAGGTGGGTGAGGAACTCGCTCCAGCGGATGTTATCTCTGGCAGGGTGTTTATTGGGCACGTAAAGCCAGACAGCACTTGTTACCTGGTTCGGGTCGTGGGGAGGACCGTAGAACAGCTCACCGGAAAGTGTAACATATAGCTTTCTGGTGGTGTCTGAGCGCAGTCGATACGCCTCGGTAGTTGAGCCGTTGCGGCGGCGGATTGTAATCGCTGGCACACGTGCGTGTTGAAGCTTGGTTGCAAGCTGTATCGCCAATGCACAAAGTCGTGTTGTGTCATCTTGAGCCGGTGCAGTGTTGAGGCTGAGAGTCATTTCGCGCTCCTCTCTAGAGAAACTCAAGAAGTCGCTTGAGCTGTTCGATGATAGTCACTGAAACATCTGGGAGATGACCGTTAGTCTGGCAAGGTATGGTCACGACTGCCAACTCAACCCCGTCAGCAATCTTGACCAGTGTGTTTCTTAGCTCTCCCAAGGTGGGTAATTCTTGGGCGATCGGTTTGCCCATCTGTAGTCCTGGAATCAGCAAAAAACAGCGAATACCCTGAGCTGATTGACGAGTTGTGAGCCTACCCCCCCAGATCTTGGAGCAGTAGTGGCCCCTGCTCGCTGGTTATTCGACGAGCTGGTACCCTGCTTCTAATAGCCTTCTCGCGGTGATCTACCTGAACGACGGTGACTAATACTAGAGGAGTGTTGGCTAAGAACTGCCCAACTGTAGTCATTGTGGCCTCCTATAGGTTAAAAAACGGCTCGCATACTATTGCTGTTGTTAGCTTAACGCTTTAAGTAAATTTGTCAAAACTACCGCAGGATATGATTTTGTGCTTAAATATAGCAGGTCACCCAAAATTTAGAAATGAATAAAAAAAGAAAAGTTGCTCTACGAAAGCATCGGCGCCGAAATGGCAAGCAGATTAAGACCGGCCGGTCTTATTAGCTGATGGATAAACAGGGGTCATTATTTAGTTCGACTACTACTGTAAATCGCCCGTGGCATAAAAAGCGCTATTTTGATCCTTCATCAGCCGAGCCCTTTGAGTTGTCACGCACTAAAATTGAGCTGTTCACTCGCTGCCCGCGTTGTTTTTATTTAGATCGCCGTGCAGGCGTGGAAATTCCGCGCGGGCCAGCCTTCACTCTCAATAGTGCGGTAGATACTTTATTAAAAAAGGAATTTGATATTTACCGAGATAAACAAGCGCCCCACCCACTTATGATATCTTACAAGATTGATGCCGTGCCGTTTCAACATCCTTCTATGGACGAGTGGAGGAAAAATTTTGTTGGAGTGCGCTATTTAGATAAGCCTACAAATCTATTGGTCTTTGGGGCAGTTGACGATATTTGGCAAAACAGAGATAAAACCCTTTCAGTTGTTGACTATAAATCAACCGCCACCGAAAAAGAGTTGACTCTTGATGATGAGTGGAAAGATTCCTACAAGCGCCAGATGGAGATTTATCAGTGGTTATTGGAGAAGAATGGCTTTTCAGTTTCTTGTACCGGCTATTTTGTTTTCGTTAACGGGCAGACAGGAAGGGACTCATTTAACAACAAGCTTGAGTTTGAGATGGCTATTTTACCGTATGAGGGTAAGCGCGATTGGATGTCGGGGACGCTATTAGAAATAAAAGATTGTCTAATGGCTGATAAAATACCTGCCGCCTCACCGCAGTGCGAATACTGTCAATACCGTGAGAAAGCAAAGAACTCCGGCGCGTAGCTTCTTTTGAACTGATTACCCTGATAAAATAGAGCTATGGAGAGAACCCAAACGGTTGTCTGGTTAGCTCGACACGGAGAAACCAACTACCAATATCAGCCAGAAATCAAGAATGATCAGGCTAGAGAGCTGACTGAGCAAGGCAAAAAGCAGGCTCGAGCGATCGGACAATACTTGAGCAATTTCACAATTGCACAAATTTACTCGAGCCCCTTATGGCGCTGTCGCCAAACGGCAAGAATCATCGCTGATTGCTTAGATTCGGTCCCAAGTATCGAACAAGGACCTAAGCTAGCCGAACTGTACGAAGAAGACATGCGAGCAAGGCAGGGCAGAGCCGGGGAGAAGCTTCTTGAAGAAGCAGTTCAATTGCACAAGGGCTCTCAAATTGTAGCAGTCACACATCAGTTCCTAATTTGCTACATCGTGGAGGATTTCTATTTCGGCAACCCATTTGGCCATCGGCCTGAGTGCGGCGAGCTTTATCGTCTACTGTTTGCTGATAGTCGATTAGTTGACATTGCTTTACTGCACCCGCCAACAGATAATGAAGTTTCTTCTGGGAAAAACAGCTAACGGATCATCCGCCCGGCTTGGTCAGCTCGATCTACCTCACGGCAAGGTGGAAACGCCCGTATTTATGCCAGTGGCAACGAGAGGTGCGGTAAAAACCTTAGCGCCGTGGGAGCTAAAAGAAGCCGGTGCCCAGCTGGTGCTGTCCAATACCTATCACTTGCACATTCGTCCTGGTGAGAAATTAATAAAAGATAGGGGTGGAATTAGCCAGTGGATGAGCTGGTCAGGGCCGACACTGACAGACTCGGGTGGATATCAGGCCTACTCACTAGCCCGAGAGATTAATTTAGCAAAAACGACAGATAAAGGGGTGAAGTTTAGCTCGTATCTTGATGGTCGGTCTATCTTTTTTACCCCGCAAGAGGCACTACGAATCCAGCTGGATATAGGCTCTGATATTGCTATGATTCTCGATGATTGCCCTGCCTATCCGGCTAAGCTTGGCCGACTGGAAGAGAGTGTACAACGGACTGCTTCATGGGCGAAGCAATCAATTGATTATTGGTACTCACAAGAGAAGCTTAGCCGCTCGCGTGGAATCTTTGGTATTGTCCAAGGCGGAACAGACGCCCAATTGCGCTTGCGCTCGCTAGCAGATATTCAAAATCTGCCATTTGACGGGATTGCAATTGGTGGACTTCCTCTGGGAGGAATGGAAGCGAAACAGAGCAAACAGGAAACCGGAGCGGTAATAGACTTGCTTGAGAATGAACTGGATAAGCAAAGACCTCACTATCTGATGGGGGTGGGTGACCCAGTTGATCTAATCCGCTATATTCACCGCGGTATTGATATGTTTGATTGTGTTTTGCCGACTCGTCTTGGCCGTCATGGGGGTTGGTGGACTAAGGATCTGGCGCGCTGGAATATTCGCCGACAGGAATTTAGCAGTGACAGCCGGCCGCTGGATGAGAAATGTAGCTGTCCAGCTTGTCGCAATTTCTCTCGCTCCTACATTCGTCATCTCTTTATAATTCAAGAACCACTGGCGGCACGTTTACTGACAGGGCACAATCTGCGCTTTATATTTGATCTGTTGAAGGATATTAGGGAGGCGATTGAGGCTGGCGAGTTTGTCAAGCGCTATCAATACTGGCTTAAGTAGGGTATCTCGATTATTCTGCTCGATTGGTGTTATATTTAAGTTATGGTAGAGAGACGGCGATCATGGGAGGGGGAGCCGCCTGTTTCCCCTGAAGAAGCTGAAATCCCGAAAACGGAGGGTAGGCACGATAGTGGTCGGGGTAACGCCGACACAAGACCTCCCTCAGTTAATGAGACTCCTTTGCATAAAACAGAAGAGGTGACTTCTTCTTCTCCAGATGTGCCCGCTGCTGCCGAGCCAATACGAGATATCGGGATAAAAGACCCGGAAGGGTTAGAAGGTAGGATGGCCGGCATTATTGAACAGAATAACCCCAGAGAAGAATGAGTGTTATTGCTTGGATTGCGATAATGTTTGGCATTGTCATTTGCGTGCCTCTTGGATTGAGGATGTTTCTAAAATACTGGCAAAAGAAAGATGTTCTTTTAGATATAAATACCCTGACGTGTCTTTTAGTAACCTTGCCACGAGATAGCGCGCCTAAAACAGAGGAGGCGGGCACCCCAGTTAAAGACTTTAAAGATCTTATCTCGCCAATGGAGCAGCTGTTTGCCTCGTTGACTACCACGATTCACCAGCGTCATTTTATTGACTGGCTCTTTAGCACCCCGGCTCATATTAGTTTTGAGATTACTTCTGTAGGGGGAACGATCGGTTTTGCCGTGCTTTGCCCCAAGCGTATTAGAGAGATTGTTGAACGGCAAATTCATAGCTATTTTCCCTTTGCCGAGCTGATATACGGAGCGCCGCCAAAACTTTTCGAGGGAGATAGAAGAGTTACGATGGGTGCGGTATTCCAGCTGGCAAAAAGCTTTGTCCTGCCAATTCACACCTACCGAAACTTAGAAAGTGATCCCTTGAATGCCTTAACGAATGTTCTGACCAAGCTAGACGATAAATCATCTGCTGTAATTCAGCTTTTGATTCGACCGATAAGTGACGGTTGGCGGACTCATACTCATATCGCTTCGAATAATGTTCGCGATAACAAACTTCATCTTGTCAACCGTTCGCCGGCCGGTCGGACAATCGGCTTGTTTCTAGATGCTCTCAAACCCATCCCACCTGAAATCGGTAATAAACCGCAGATTACTCCCCAACAAGATGTGGTGATGAAGGCGCTTCAGGAAAAGGGTAGCAAGACTGGTTTTGAAACAATCTGCCGAGTGTTGAGTGTCTCAAATACGGAGCAAGAAGCTGAAGAAAACTTAAAAACAATCATTGCCGCTTTCTCACAGTTTTATTCACCTGAATTTAACGGATTTCGTTATGACCAGAAACGGGGCGAAAAGATCGCCAATGACTATCTTCTGCGCTACTTTGGTCATGCTCCCAAAATGATTTTGAACATTGAAGAGCTTAGTAGCATATATCACTTTCCTAACAAAAATATGCACACGCCTGGTGTAAAATGGCTTACTGCCCGTTCTATGGCAGCCCCAGCCAATCTACCGATCGAGGGGATTGTTATTGGCCAGAATGATTATAGGGGCGAGAAAAGATATATCCGCTTGCAAGAAGAAGATCGTCGAAGGCATATGTTTATGATCGGTAAAACCGGTACAGGTAAAACAACTCTATTCGAACTGATGATCGAACAAGACATGCAAGCCGGGAAGGGTATATGTTTTATTGATCCGTTAGGAGATGCAATCGAGTCGTTATTGAAAAAGGTCCCGACAGAGAGGGCGGACGATGTTATATTATTCGACCCTTCTGATGGTGAGTTTCCTCTCGGTTTGAATCTTTTGGAATATACTAAGCCTGAAGAAAAAGACTTTCTGATCCAAGAAGTTATTGAGATTTTTTACAAATTATTCGATCCTAACCGCACTGGAATTGTTGGGCCGCAGTGGGAGCACTGGGCGAGAAACGCCGCCCTGACTGTAATGAGCAATCCAGGAGGCGGCAGTTTGATAGATATCCCTCGCTTGTTCACCGACGATACTTTTCGCGAAGAATCGGTTAAGAATGTGCAGGATTCAATCGTTCGCGCATTCTGGCAGCAACAGCTGGCTAAAACGGCCGATTTTCACAAGTCAGAGATGTATAACTACTTCATCTCAAAGTTCGGTCGCTTTATGACTAATACCTTGATGCGCAATATTATCGGGCAGAAAAAGAGTTCCTTCAATTTCAGGCAGGTGATGGATGAGGGCAAGATCCTGTTTGTTAATCTTGCTAAAGGAAAGATCGGCGAGATCAACGCCAACCTTCTAGGGCTGGTGTTGGTGGCGAAGATTCAGATGGCAGCCTTTAGCCGAGCCGACATCCCAGAAGAGAAGCGTAAAGACTTTTATCTATATGTCGATGAGTTTCAAAACTTTACGACGGATACTTTTGCTACTATTTTAGCGGAGGCGCGCAAATACCGGCTTAATCTTAATATTACTAATCAGTATTTTGCTCAGCTAACGGAGCATATTCGCGACGCGGTGATCGGTAATGTTGGGACAATAGTCTCATATCGGGTTGGGGCGGAGGACGCGGAGTTTCTTGTAAAAGAAATGCCGGAGCTTTCGGCGGAGGACCTTACTAATCTCGATCGCTTCCGAGCTTATGTCAAATTACTGGTCAACTTGACACCGACGAAGCCGTTTAGCTTGGCGGGAATTAAGAGTCCGAACAAGGGGAGCGAAGAGATGGCGATGTGGCTCAAACAGGCCACCAGGCATAAATTTGCCATGCCCCCAGTTAACTTATCAGTTTCGGCGATGCCTAAGGAGGAGACTTCTGATAGGATAAGCCAATGACAATCATTCTCATTAACGCTTTGTTTTTCGCCGTTTTGATGGTTGGTTTCACAGTTATCTGGCGGCGCAGTGTTTTTTTCAGAGATGATTCGAGTAGTTTGGAGGAAGAGGGTGGCGACTATACATTAATTTCGGTGTCAGTTCCGAAGAACAACGACCGCACGCCTCAGGCGGCGGAGCAGATGTTTGCCGCTTTGCACGGTATTTTTCGCGAGGGCCAGAAATCCCAGCCACTTTTAAGCTTCGAGATAGTCGCCAAAGCAAAGACAATTGTGTTTTACTTATATATCCCCACAGATTTGAAAGATTTTGTCATTAGTCAGATTTATTCCCAGTATCCACATGTTGAGATAAAAGAAAGAGCCTCAGATGAAGATTATGTTATTGCCAATGAGGGGGCGGCTACCGCCAGCGCTCTTCTGGCGCTGAAAAATCCCTCTCCGTACCCGATTAGAACATTTCAAAATTTTGAGGTTGATCCATTGGCGGGGATTACCGGTGTTTTGAGCTCTTTGTCGGATCAAGAGCAAGCTTGGATCCAGTTTGTGATCCGTCCGGTTTCCGATGACTGGCAGAAAGAGGGAGCGGCGACCATCAAGGAGATAAAGGATCCAAAAAAAGTGGCGGCTTGGAGTGAGCTTTTCTGGAAGGAGATAAAAGAGATCGTTTTAACGGTTGGGCGCAATTTAATTGGCGGAGCAGGCGAGAAAAAGGAGGAAAAAAAGAAAGAAGAGAAAGAGAAAGAGATGTCCGGTTGGCAGAAGCAAGCTATATCTGGCATAGAAGAAAAGGTAACGAAGCTGGGCTTTAAGACTAACATTCGTTTACTTGTTTCAGCAATGGATGGTAATTACGCCAAGGCTAAGCTGGAACAGCTTGCGGGAGCATTCAAACAATATAACGCTTTGCATCTAAACTCATTCCTAATCAAGACGATAACGGAGGGTGAGGAGGGGATAGAGCAGTACAAAAAGAGGCAGCTCAACGAGGGGACGGCGATGTTGTTTAGCACGACCGAGCTAGCATCGCTGTATCATTTTCCTTCCCAAACAGTGGCTACCCCGACCATCTCGTGGGCGGGATCAAAAACCGGTGAGGCTCCAGCCAACTTACCAACAATTGGGTCAGTGGCCGCGGATGAGCTGACCGTATTTGCTCAAACTAATTTTCGCAACGAATTGAAAAAGTTTGGCATAAAAAAGCCCGACCGCCGGCTTCATATGTACGTTATTGGAAAGACCGGAACTGGTAAGTCAACAATGATGGAGAATATGATCGTTGATGATATTTTAGAAGGCAGGGGGGTGGCAGTAGTCGATCCGCACGGCGAGCTTATCAAACATGTAATGGAATATGTGCCCGAAGAGAGAATTCAGGATGTAGTCTACTTTAATCCCGCCGACACAGAACACCCGATCGGCTTTAATCTGCTGGAAAATGTCGATCCTAACTATAAAAACATCGTCGCTTCGGGTGTGGTTGGGGTATTCGAGAAGATATTCGGCAGTGTCTCATGGGGGCCGCGACTAGAGTATATCTTGCGTAATGTTGTCCTGGCATTACTGGAGTATCCCGGCTCAACTTTGCTGGGAGTGATGAGAATACTAACCGACACCTCCTATCGCCATCTTGTGCTTAATTCAGTCAACGATCCGGTAGTAAGAGACTTCTTTGTCAATGAATTTGAGAAATACGATCCCAAGTTTCGCACTGAAGCGATCGCCCCGATTCAGAACAAAGTCGGGCAGTTCCTCTCCACCTCCTTTATCCGTAATATTATCGGCCAGCCACACTCCTCGATCGACATAAACGACATTATGAACTCGGGCAAGATTCTGCTGGTGGATCTTTCTGTGGGCAGAATTGGAGAAGATAACTCGGCTCTGTTGGGGTCGATGATTATCACTAAGATTCAGCTGGCGGCGATGAACCGAGTTTTGATAGACGAGGAACAGCGACGCGACTTCTATTTATATGTTGATGAGTTTCAAAATTTTGCTACCGAGTCATTCGCCACCATCTTGTCCGAGGCGCGCAAATACCGGCTTAATTTAACGATGGCCAATCAATACACCGCACAGATGCCGGAACAAGTTTCAGATGCGGTTTTCGGCAATGTTGGGACAATTGTGTCATTTAGGGTTGGCTCCAGTGACGCGGCGACTTTGTGCAAGGAGTTCGAGCCAGTTTTCGACCAGAATGATTTAGTTAATCTGGACAACTACCATATTTATCTGAAAATGGCTATTAACGGGGTAACTGCCCAAGCTTTCTCTGCTCAAACTCTACCGAGGCGTGAAAATCCTTCCAACCTAGCAACTGAAATCGTTGAAGAGAGCCGGAAGAACTTTACTAGAGCTAGAGTAGATGTAGAGGACTACATCTCTGAATGGTCTGGACCGGTTGAGCTGGCGGCTCTGCAGCAGAATCAGCAGGGAAGAAAAAATAAGACCGAGGGTGGGGGAGAGGTACAGAAAAAAGAGTCGTCTATGAAACAAGCGGAGACTGTCGATCTCGGTGGGCGGGGGAACGTTGAAGGAAAAAAGCCAGCGATGTCTATGGGAGCGGGGGAGAGCCTGGAAATTCTCAAAGATCGATTTGATCGGCCGTGGTACGGCGTTAAGAAGTCTTTAGTCGAGGAGCCGATTGCCAAAGAAAGCGCAGAACCAGCAGCGAATAATGGTGGGGCAGGTGATAGGGTAACAGGCGAACCGGGTCAACATCCTCAACCAAGCCAGCCCATAAACGAGCCTAACCAGCAGGAAACGGCAGAGCCACTGATTACTTGGGAGCAGTCACAGCAGCTGGGGATGCCGCAGATACCGCAAGAGATGATTACTCCAGCCAGAGAAAAAGAAGAAGATCTGATCCCAGTTAACGAGTTGGACGAACAGGGGTAGATCCCTGTTATCTTCGGATAGTAGGGGAAGGGGAAATAGTACAGGGTTCATACCTGTTATTTCGTTTTTTTTCGGGGGAGAGCGGGGAAGGGGCCCATTTGATGAAAATATACAAGAAATACCAAAGAGCCAGTAGAGAGCTTGGGCAGAGAGTAGGGGAATTTAAACTGAAATTGAACACTTATTTTTCAGTTCGCTTTTTAGCCTAAAAAACGTGTCGGAGGATTGAAATGTCGCACAATATACATTGTGCGACATTAGTAATGCCGCTTTTCCCTGTTTTCTTGGGTAAATTTGGTTGTACTATCAAAATTTCTTCGATCCCTCTCCCCTGTTTTATGTCAATATGTCTATCCTTATTACCCCACGGATTCTTCTAGCTCATTGTCGTCTCGCTGGATTCTTGCTAGTAATTAAATTTTTTCCGTGTGGCAGATTCATAGCGCTTCAAGGAAAATGTTTACGGTTAAATTTGGCCGCCAAGCGCTGATAATAATTTAGATGATAAATATATCAACTAAGCATTCTAAATTCACAAAATACTGGGCGGTAGCATATGCTAAGCATTGAAGTTCATAACTCCTTGAGAAATTACTGACTAAGCTAGCGTTATCGATTTCTGTTCTGCCAGATAATTAATAACGGGCTTGCGGTAAAAATTGAGGAGTAGGTTCCAACTGTAACCCCAACTAAAAGTAGACTAACAAACGGTCGAATACTGTTCCCCCCCAAAACGACTAATGAGGTCAGGGTAAAAATTACAGTTAAGCTGGTAATAATTGACCTGTTAAGAGTTTGGGCTAAAGAGAAGTCAACGATCCCCTCAAAGTTATTTTTGACATGTTGACGTCGCAAAATCAGGTTTTCCCTGACTCGATCAAATACCACGATCGTATCATGCACCGAGAAACCCATTATTGTCAGTAGAGCTGTAATTAAAGAAACATCTATCTCCCAATGAAAATAATGAGCCAGAACGGTGAAGACTCCAGCGCTAATTACTAGATCGTGTAACAGGGCGGCAACGGCAGTAACGCCAAATCGCCAGGAAGAAACGGGGTCTCGAACCTCGCGAAATGAATAAGCTAAATAAAAAATAATTAGTAACGAGGCCAGAACAACCGCCCAGACGGCTTTCTTGGTTAGGTCGCTACTAATTGTCGGGCCAACTAGTTGGAATTCGTTTTCTGTAACGGCGCCAAAGTCATTCTGTAAATTGGTCAAAATCTCTTGATGCTCTTCGTTGGTAACAGTTTTTAGGCGCAAAAAATACTGGTTATCCCCCGTTTCAAGAACGGTCGCTCCCCCACCTCCGGGATAACTAGTCAGTTTTTCTCTTAGAACAGCGATATCAACAGATTGTTCAAAGGTAATGGTTGACTCCGCTCCTCCCTTAAAATCGATCCCAAGCGGCAATCGCCAGATAACTAAGGCGATGATACCAGCGGCCATAATCATCCCTGATACAATCAGCCAGAGTAGCTTTTTTCTCCCCATAAAGTGATAGTGCTGTTCCATAACTAAATGTGTTCTAGGCCGGTGACCAATCGACGGTTAATTTGTAGCAAACGAAGTAAGGCACGGCTTAAGGTGATGGAGCTGAACAAGGAAACAATTACTCCTATGGCTAGGGTAATCGCAAAGCCCCGGACCGAGCCAGTGGTGGTGAAATATAGGACAGCGCAAGTCAGCAAAGTGGCGGCGTTGGAGTCACGAACAGAAGGCCAGGCGCGACGAAACGCTTCTTCTAAGCCGTAATGTAGATCTTTACCGAGACGCAACTCCTCCCTTAAACGTTCGAATATTAAGATGTTGGCATCAACTGCCATGCCGATAGAGAGAATAAACCCAGCGATACCGGCTAGGGTCAGAGTGACGGGTATAAGCTTAAATAAGCCGAGAGTGACCAGGGTATAGCCGATAAGCGCTAGTACAGCAACCAGCCCGGCTAAGCGGTAACTTATAAGCATAAACAGAGCCACAAGCGCCAGGCCTATTAATCCAGCCACCAAGCTTTCTTTAACCGATTGTTCCCCCAATGTCGCGCCGACAGTTCTCTGCTCCACCAGACTAATCGGTACATCCAAGGCGCCGGCGTTAAGTAGATTGACTAACTGTTTGACCTCTTCGGTGGTGAAAGTCCCGGTAATGACTGCATTGCCACCGGTTATTTTTTGCTGGACTGTCGGGGCGGACAAAATCTCCTCGTCGAGAAATATGGCGATAGGTTTACTGACATTTCTTTCTGTTATTTGACCAAAAAGCTTGGCACCATCGGCATTAAACTCCAACGAAACTTCTGGTTTATTGGTGTTGGCTTCAAAAGAAACGCTGGCTTTTTTTAGCTGTTTTCCGGATAGACCGGTAGGGATCCAGCTCTGTTCATTGGCGCTGTCCTGCTCGCGAAAATCAAGCTGAGCCGTCTTACCGATCAGATCTATTGCTTGATTGACATCGGTAATGCCCGGTAACTCAACAATTACCAGTTGATTATTGCCGGCTTGCCCTGATTGGATCAGTGGTTCGGTGGTGCCGGTAGAATTAACCCGTCGTTCAATTACTTTGCGGGTTGAGTCAACTGCTGCCGTGCGATCGGCTTGGGCGGTGTTGCTCAGGTCGAGTTGATAGACCAATCGAACACCTCCTTTTAGGTCAAGTCCTTGGCGTAGCGTGACTGATCTTTTAAGAAAAGTTTCTGTGGTTGGGGCAGCTATATAGCCCATCACGCCAACGACAGCCAAGATGATTACCAAACCAATCCAAAAATTGCGTCGCATCTCCCCTTTCTAAAGCAGGTCCCCTCTCCCCTGCTCTTCTAGCTGCTCGACCAAGGTTTTTACTTCTTGTGTCTTGTTTTTATTACATATCAGGATCGCGTCATCGGTGTCAACTATAACTAAATTCTCTAATCCTACAGTCGCGATCAAACGCTCCTGCCCAATAACTAAACAGTCCTTACTTCCAAGGTCGTGATGCTCGCCACGGAAGGTTAATACTCCAGATCCTGTGTCGGAGTGCGAGGAGAAAACTTGGTGCAGTGTCTCCCAGCTACCAACATCGCTCCACTCCATTTGGGCTGGGACAACAGCCCGATGCCGAATTTTTTCCATAATGGCCGTATCAATCGCTTTGGATTCGAGCTTATGATATATTTTTTTATCTGGCTTTTTAACATATGCTTTTAACTCTTTCAGCATCTTCGGCTCTAGATCGGCGAAGTGTTTGAGCATCGTCTGGGCCTGAAAGATGAAAAACCCTCCGTTCCAGAGGTATTGCCCGCTTGCTAGGTAGCGCTTGGCTTTTGAGAGGTCTGGCTTTTCCACGAACTTGGCGATGCGCCAAACAATTTGATCGTTAATCGTGTCGAGCTCTTGACCTAGCTTAATATAGCCTAAACCAGTATCGGGCTTGGTTGGTTTGAGGCCGATAGTGACAACGAAATCAGGGTATTTTTCACTTGTCAGAAATGCTCTCTCAAGTGCTTGGTGAAAGATCTCTGGTAGGCCGATGTACTGATCAGCAGGCAAGCTGGCGATGACCGCCTTATCGTCAATTTCCCTAATGCGCCAGGTTCCGAAAGCGATGGCAGGGGCGGTATTTTTTCCAACCGGCTCGCCGAGAATATTCTCTTCTGGGAGATCAGGTAGCTGCTGGGCGATTACTTTTTGCCATTTATCGGCGGTTATTACCCATATTCTTTCCGGTGGCACGAGACGGACGGCACGCTGATATGTTTGTTGCAGTAGAGACTCCTGGCCAAAAAATGTTTGGACCTGCTTGGGTGCATGGTGACGAGAGAGGGGCCACAGTCGTGTTCCAGATCCACCTGCCACAATTAAAATATGGCGCATCAGATCCTTAAGTCTTCTGGGATATCAGCCATGTCAAGGCCACATTTCTCTAAAGTTTGAGTTAGTTCTGCTGGTAGTGGGGCAATAAAACACTGTTTCGGCTCTGGCAGACACAGCCGAAAGGCGTGGAGCCAATGGCGCTTTAAACCAATCTGCTGGGCCAGCTCCTTGCTGGCTTTGTTGCCATAGCGCCGGTCACCAATAATCGGCGTATTCTGGCTTTGCATATGTACCCTAATTTGATGTGTCCGACCAGTAATGGGCTTGGCTTCTAACAGGGAAACTGTTTGTTTACCGATGGAAGCGGTTGCTAGCCGGCGAAATTGGGTAATTGCCGGCCGGCTTTTAGGTTCATTTAACCAAGCAACTACCTGTTTGTCTTGCTTATTGTCGCGTCTAATTGCCAACTCAATTGAGCCACTCTCCCCTATCTCGCCGGCGACGATTCCAAGATATGTTTTATCAACCTGTCGAGCTTGCCAAAAATGCTTCAGTACTTCTTGAGCGGGTGGAGTTTTTGCCCAAATCAACACACCCGAAGTGTCTACATCGAGACGATGAACTACCCCCGGCCTCTCTCCGGCTGGCCACTGACTAGAATCAAATAATTTTTGTCTTTGTAGCCAGTCCTGAATTGTTGGTTCTTTGGCTGGTAGTTCTACTGCATAACCAGCAGGTTTATTGATAGCAAGAAATTGGTCGTTCTGGAAAATTATTACTGGCTCCATATGACTATTTTAACCTATTTCAAGGGCTTGTCCAAATAAAATTATCAGCAAGCCTTGTCTTTTTTTGCTATTACTTAGATAGAATGCAAGAGCATATTTTTCACCGCATTTACCGGCAGTTAAACCCACAACAGAAAGAAGCGGTTGACTGGGTCGAGGGTCCGCTTATGGTAGTGGCTGGTCCGGGTACTGGGAAAACTCAAGTTGTGGCGATGCGTATTGCCCAAATTTTAAGACGTACTCAGATGGAGCCGCGCAACATTCTCGCCCTGACTTTCACAGAAGCCGGAGTGATTACGCTTCGCGAGCGAGTCGTCGATTTGGTTGGCCCGGCTGGTTATCAGGTGTCAATTAATACTTTTCATAGTTTTGCCAGTGAGATTATTTCTAGCTTTGGCTACTGTTTCGCTTTTGCTGATGAATTAAAACAGATTAGCGAAATCGCTCGCTTAAAGATCTTAAAGGAAACCATCATGACTAGCTCTAACTTGCAAAGATTGCGCCCACCCCGCTCACCTGCTTTTCTGATTACAAAAATAAGCCAAGCCATTAAAGCCTTGAAGCAAGAAGGGGTTACGCCAGATAGATTATCAGAACTGGCCGTTGCCGAGTTGAAAGAGCTGGACGAACTTCCCAAGGCAAAAAAACTTCTGCGTCAAGCTCAGATAGAGCGCAATATTGAGCTGGTAGAAATATACCGTCAGTACCAACAAAACCTCTCAGCAGATGGTTGGTACGACTATGAGGATATCATCAACTTTCTCGCCGATGGCTTGCAAACAAACAGCGAGGTTCGTGCCTACTGCCAGGAACGCTATCAATATATTCTTGTTGATGAGTTTCAGGATAGTAACAATACTCAGAATCGTATTGTCGAGCTACTTGCCGGTTTTTTTGCCACACCCAACCTCTGTGTGGTGGGTGATGACAAGCAGGCCATCTACCGATTTCAAGGTGCCTCGGTGGCGAACATGCTCCATTTTTTTCAGCGCTATCCCGATCTTAAGCTGATTATTCTAAAGAAAAACTATCGAAGTAGCGCGGCTATTCTTAATAGCGCTGCTTGCTCTATCGCCCACAACCAGCATCAATTGGCGAATTTTTTGCCGAAAGTTTCTCAGACAAAATTAGAAAGTGTTAGTCGAGCTGGTCCGAAGCCCTGTCTGCTGGCTCATACCAGCGAGACTGACCAACAAATTTGGCTGGCACAAGCCATTGCCGCTGGGCAGAAAAAAGGGCTACTTTTGAAGGATATGGCTGTTTTGACGCGGACAAACACTCTTGCGCGGCAGATTGCTGTGTCTCTTATTAAGTCGGGGATCTCGACAAACGCTAAAACTACTGAAGATTGGCTGGACCAGCCGATAGTTAAGCATATGCTTTTGATATTAAATGCGATTAACAACCCTGCCGAGAACTCAATAGTGGCTTTGGGGCTAAAGGTTTTGACAGACGCCAATGAACTTCCCGAGCTCTTGGCTGTAATTGAGCAGGCCGAGAAAAACAAGAAGCATGTTGTTTCCTTCTCAAGCCGAGGTGCTAGTAAGTCGCTTGCCAGGCACCTTAGTCAGATTCTAGCTTGGTATAAGCAGGCGACAGTAGAACCATTGGCAAAGCTAGTCGACGAGGTAATGCGCTACTATCTCCAGCACGGCTCCTCTATCTCGTGCTCGTCATACCAGCTTGAATCTCTTGCCCAGCTGATTCGATCAGCCACCACTGCCAGCGCAGCCGGTTTATCTCTTGATCAGTGGCTGGAAGATCTCGCGCTGGCTAGAAGCTATAGGGTTTCTCAAAGCCAGGGACTTAACGCCGATCCGGAAGGAGTTTTTATCTCAACGGTGCATGGAGCCAAGGGGATGGAGTTCACTAGCGTGTTTATGGTCGGTTTGAGCGAAAACTATTGGAGTTCGGGCAAAACTCGAGAGGTTATTGTTTTGCCAAAAGCGATATTGTCTTTGAAAGACTGGCAAGACGACCTCCTTGAAGATGAGCGCCGCTTATTCTATGTCGGTATTACTCGGGCGCGGCGATACCTCTATCTTTCTTACGCCAAACATTTGTCAGACGATAGGGAAACCCTGCCCTGCCAGTATTTAAGCGAAATAGAAACAACCCTGCGCGCTGTTTCCCAGCCGGCTAAAGACAACAGAAGTCTTGCCAGGACTAGCGAAATTCACCAAAGTGCCGAGATTCTATCAGCACAAGAGCTTCGACAGATTCGCCAGATAGTAAAAGAGAGACCTTTCTCGGCCACCGACCTGATTGCCTATTTAGCCTGCCCGCGGCGCTACCTGCTCCAGAGGATCTTCCATTTTCCTAGCCCGCCCAACTACAGTTTAATGTTTGGCAATGCCATTCACCGCGCCCTAGAGCGCTTTAGCCGCCTGCATAGGGCTAGGAAGCGGTTACCCTCAAAGCGTCAACTTCAAGAGCTATTTATCGAGGCGTTGAGTGATGAGCCACTGGGAGACAATTTAGAAGTCGCCTTGAGCCGAGGCAGAAGTATCTTGGCTAGCTACTACGACAGATATTCAAGCGCTTGGCAACCAAGCGTCTCTTTAGAGTATAACTTCCGAGCGCATCATGTCGTCGTTAACAAAATTTGGATAACCGGAAGGTGTGACCGCATTGACTTAATTGATCCAGTCAGCCGAAGCGTTCGGGTGGTTGATTACAAAACTGGTTCACGAGCAAAAAGTGTTAGAGAAATTAAAGGAGAAACAAAAAACTCTCGTCCTGATCTGTGGCTGCAGCTACTCTTTTATGCCGTTCTAGCCAAAAACGATCCCTTCTTTCCCTACAAAGCAAAAACTTTTTCACTGGCTTTCGTTGATGATCAGGAAAAATTCCCCTTTCGAGATTTTTCATTTTCTAACGAACAGATAAGAGAGATGGAGAAACTAATCAGTGCAACTTGGCAAGAGATTATCAGCCGCAAAGACTTCCCCCATCTGGGGAAAGACGACGATCCGGGCTGTTGGCTCTGCCGCTTGCTTGGCTAAGAGAGTGCTTTATTAAGCGCCTCGACGAGAGTATTTTTCGACTGCATACCGATAAACTGGCTAACAAGCTGGCCGTCTTTCTCCACTACGAAAGTTGGAATGGAGCTGATTTGGTACTGTTCAATCAGACTGTGATTAACTGGGTTATCCAATTCAATCTTTCTGACTTCAATCTTCCCGGACAACTCATTCTCAATCTCCTCAATTACCGGCATCATCATTCGACAGGGACCACATGTATTCGAATAGAAATCAGTTAAAACTACTTTTGTCATCTGCTCCTTTCTGTGAACATTATAACAGCGAATTTTCGCTTGGCTAATCGGCTAGCCCATCTCGCCGTCTCTGGTAACAAGAAAAAAGAGCCGGTAAATATTAGATCGCCAGCGAGGGCGTTGCGCCAGAACGGTAGGGCCATCACATAGCAATTTATTAACCCACCCCAAGTATGGGAATACAGACCTGTTGCCTTCCAAACGCCGAAGTTGGTGATAAGAAAAAAGGCGACCGAAGAGCCGAGTGCGACCAGCGCAACATGGACTGGTCGAGCCCGAGTCGATAATCTCTCCCCGAGCCACACAGCTAGCAAGATGGATAGGTAAACATAAATCATGGTTCGATGAGCACCCAAAAAGAGGTCCGACAGGGTCATCACTAATAGCGGAGCGAGGTAATTCCAAGGGCGAGAAAGGCGGTATCCCCCATAAATACTAGATGCTCCGACGGGAGTAAAGTTGGCCGGGTGAGGAATTAGTCTGAATATAACTGCGAGAGTGTAATAAAATAATGGCCAATTCGATAAACTAGTTTTTCTTGGCATTTAATGACGGTAGCAGAAAAAATGATGAAACAAAAGTTTTTGAGAATAACAGAATGTCCAGAGTGGTATCGGAAACGACGGGAGGGGTCGACCGTTTCCAATACCACTCTGGACACTAATTCACATTCAAACCAATATTAGCATATATTATCTTATTCGTCAAGGAGTTTTATGTAGGATATTACAAATCAGTTGATCTGCCATATTTCTTCTTGTCTGCCCGCTAAACTTGTTGCCGCTCGGGCGCAGATAAAGAGGTAATCTGACAACCTGTTTAAATACCGACTAATCTCAGTCGATTTTCTGTTGAGCCTATGGTATGCTCGTTCGGCGCGGCGTGAAACTGATCTTGCCAAATGACTAATGGCGGCGACTTCTGTGTCTGGGGGCAGAAGAAAGTTGTTTAACGGAGGGAGGTCCTTCTCCCACTCGTCAATCACCTTTTCCATATTAGCCACCCGTTTTGTAAGAATATCTAATTTTATCGCAGATTTATCACGACTGGCTATCCAGCTACCGATAAGTAAGAGATCGGCTTTTAGCTTTGTCCAGGCGATTATCGAGGAGTTGGAACTTTTAGGCCAACGAGAACTCAGCAGGGCCAGAAAAGCGTTGGTTTCGTCGAGTGCGCCGAGACAATCGAATATTGGATCCGTCTTACTGAGTCGCCTCTTTCCTGGCAACCCGGTATCTCCCCCGTCTCCCTTTTTGGTGTATATCGACATTAACTAAGAGCATCCCCCTGTCGTTGAGCCGCAAGAAAGACAAGTATAACATGTGCCTGTTTTTGTGGTCATTGAGCCACAGCTTGGACAGGGCGGAGCGTCGCTGGAGGGTGAGACGTCGGTCATATCGTGGCCTTCTTCCTCTTCCTCCGGTTCCGTATGACCGGCGACAATTGGAATGGGACTGGTCTGGCTAATTGGTAGCGGCGCTTGATTGCTTGCCACATGATTGGGGGCGGCAATCCCTAACTCTAGCTGATCTTCGGGCGAGAGAAACTTCAGACCAACATATCGGCCGATATAATCGACGATAGATTTGGCAAGTCGAATCTGTGGATTGGTTGTTAGCCCATAAGGCTCGAAGCGAGTATTTATCAGTTTTTTCAGGACAACTTTTAGCGGAATGCCGTACTGAAGTGAGACGGAGATCGTAGTGGCAAATGAATCAAGTAAACCGCGAATTACGCTTCCCTGCTTCGACATAGTGATGAATATTTCTCCCGGCGTCCCCTCATCGTAGAGGCCAACGGTGATATAGCCCTTGTATCCCGAAATCGAAAACTTGTGAGTAATAGATTGTCGCTCGTCTGGCAGCTGGCGGCGGATCGCCTGGCCAGCGCTGGCTGCGGGTGGCATCTGGGCTTGATTTGACTCCTCTTCTTTTTTCTCCCGCCGAGCGTTTAAGGGTTGACTAAGCTTCGATCCGTCTCGGTAAATGGCGATTGCTTTTAACCCTAATTTCCAAGACTTAGTATACACTTCCGTCACGTCCTCTACGGTCGCTTCATTAGGTAAGTTAATCGTTTTCGATATGGCACCAGAGAGAAATGGTTGAACGGCCGCCATCATATTGACGTGGGCCATAGGTGATAGAAACCGTTCGCCTTTACTACCACACTTACTGGCGCAATCGAAAACTGGATAATGCTCTTCTCTTAGGTGGGGGGCGCCTTCAATCGTTTGAGTGCCACATATTTTCTCGTTACTTTCTTTGATCTGTGCCTCACTAAAGCCTAGGCGCTTTAGAAGAGAAAAACCGGGCGTGGCCTCATCTTCTATTGAGATTTCTAACTTGCGTAGCTCATCTTCTCCTAGCACAATCGAGTTAAAGACGTAGTTTAAGTCGAAGGCGTTAGCGAGATTCTTCTCGACTCTGTCGAGAGCTGCTTCGCTTATTCCCTTAGCATGTAAAGAACCTCGGCCGACTGGCGCGTCAGTTTGCAGAGTTCCAGAACCCATAACATATGCTAAGATGTCGGAAGTTTCAGATTCTGAGTAGCCAAGAGCTCGCATGGATTGCTTTATAGCTCCGTTGGCAATTTTAATCGAACCGCCGCCAGCGAGCTTTTTCAGCTTTACTAGAGCGAACTCCGGCTCAATGCCGGTCGTGTCGCAATCCATCAGCAAGCCAATAGTGCCGGTTGGGGCAAGTAAGGTAGTTTGGGCGTTGCGATAACCAAACTGCTCTCCTAATGCTAATGCCTCATCCCAGTCTTGCTTCGCTGCTTCGACTAGACTATCTATACCCGAAACCAGAGGTAGCTTATAGGCCACGCTGTGATGGTGGCGAATAACATCTAGCATTGGGGTGCGATTGGCTAGATAGCCTTCAAACGGGCCTTTGACAGCGGCGATCTCCGCAGAAGTTTTATAGGCATGTCCGGTCATAATAGCCGTCAGAGCACCGGCGATTGTTCTTCCCTCATCCGAATCGTAAGGAATGCCTTTAAGCATCAACAAACTACCCAAATTGGCGTAGCCCAAGCCCAAAGGCCGAAAATCATGAGAATTTTTTGCCACCTGTTCGGTTGGGTAGGAGGAAAAATCAACGATAATCTCTTGGGCAATGAGGATGATGCGGCAGGCTTGACGAAAACCATTGATGTCGAAATTGCCCTCTTGATCCAAAAAGCGCACAAGATTAATCGAAGCGAGATTGCAGGCGGAATTGTCTAGAAACATATACTCACTACAGGGATTAGAGGCATTAATCCGGCCGCTGTTGGGGCAGGTGTGCCAGCCATTGATCGTTGTGTCAAACTGCAGGCCTGGGTCGGCGCACTGCCAAGCGGCTTGGGCAATTTTATTCATTAGTTCCTTGGCTCGGAAGGTTTGATGGGGCTCGCTTGATGTAATGAAGCGAGTCTGCCACTCTCCATCCTCCTGCGCGGCGCGCATAAACTCATCAGTTACGCGAACAGAGTTGTTGGAGTTTTGACCGGAAACAGTCTGATAAGCCTCGCCATTAAAATCTGCCTCATAGCCGGCATCAATTAGCGCGGCCACCTTTTTCTCTTCTTTGGCCTTCCATTCAACAAAGTCAATAATCTCGGGATGCTCGATGTTGACCACCACCATTTTGGCTGCTCGGCGAGTCGTGCCTCCCGACTTAGTTGCGCCGGCTGCTCGATCAAACACTCTTAGGAAGCTCATCAGGCCGGATGAATACCCGCCTCCTGAAAGCCGCTCGTAACGGCTACGAAGTGGGCTGAAATTCACCCCTGATCCAGAGCCGTACTTAAATATATGTGACTCGGTTTTTATCAACTCGAATATCGAGGGTAGGGTGTCCTCGATTGCCAAGATAAAGCAGGCCGAGCATTGGGGGTTTCGATAGGCCGTTTCTGTCGGCTGAACCTTGCTATGGGCAAAGTTCCAGTAGTAACTGCCCCCTTGCCCGACAATTTTATATTGATGGTGCAAACCGCAGTTAAACCAGACCGGCGAGTTAAAAGCCGCTTTTTGGGTAACCAATAGATGCGTCAGTTCGCTGGCAAAAATCTTTCTATTTTCGCTATTGAAGTAACCAAACTTTTCTCCAAACTGTGCCAAAGAATCAACAATGCGATAAATCGCCTGACGGGCGCTAGTCTCTCTCCCCTCTTTGGTGGGCACGCCGGCTTTGCGTAAATATTTGTAGGCCAATATATCCGTTGCCAGCTGGCTCCAAGATACAGGCACTTCAATCTCACTAATCTGGGAGATAACATTGCCCTTCTCGTCGGTAATTAATGAATTACGGCGCTCCCATTTCTCTTGTGCGAAGGGATCAGATCCGTCCTTGGTAAACAGATATTTAAATTTTAGTCCGCTCGGTTTACTCTTGTTGGCTGATGGCTCAACAGATATTTCTACTGGACGCAAGCTAATTTCTGGTTGCCTGTTGTGGCTTTGTTTTCTGGGCATATCCCTCCTTTAGCTAGTAATTAAAAGCAAATTTTGCTGGTTTCTAACACTAACCCACCCTAACATAGCTCAAGGAACTCTTGTCAAGTGCGAGCTTCTCTATTCTTGACAGGGTGGCTAAGGCGCAGTATAATTACCACGAACAATCCGCCGTATGGCGGTGAATCTTCACAAGAAGGAGAGGTTGTATGAGTACCGATATAGCTGTAAGCGAAAGAGAGATCGCTGTTCTGCGTCAAGCTATCCCCAAAGCTAGCGAGGCGAGGCTAGTAGGAGATGTCCGAGCTCTGCAGAATCTGGGCCTGGGTGAGGGGTCAGCACTTGTGGCGGCTGCTGATCTAGTTGGGACATATCACCTCAGGGTAGATACCTTGGACAGGGTTTACAGGCGCCTGAACAGCTTCGCCGGTACGGTACTTTGCTGTTCGTGGTTAACGCAGTTAAGAGAGTGGGGCATTCGGGCTTCCTACGATCAAGTTCTCGACCTAATGTCGGCACTTGGTGTATACTGCCCCCCAGATACGAGTAGAGAGCCGACTGAAGCCGGTCTGGCAGGCCACTATCTGGGTGAACAGTACGGCGCCTACCTAGACTGGGTGATTGAGATTGCGGGGCGCCTTCAGGCAGAGCGTTGGTGCAACCATCCGATTAAGGTGCTGCTTTCGCTAGCAGATCGGCGCTATGGCGGGAGCTTAGTTGGGGTTTATCAACGCTGTGCTAATGACCCAGAGGCGCTAGTCACTCTGACCAAGAATGCCTACCGCGATCTGGGGGGCTTTTACAGAGAAGACATGCAAACGCTCGATCTCGATGACGAGGCAGATCGACCAGATCCGAGGGAAGACGATGACTAGTCCAGATCTGCGCTCGCTTCTTGCCAGCGCTCGGATATCGGAGTCGTTGGTGCTTCTTGCAGAAGGGCCAGAGGGCGTAAGAAACCTTCTGGCTCGATACAAGAGGTTTGTCGGCGCTGAACTTCATCTAGGCAAAGAGCAATCTGCCCTAGCCCAGATTTATGGGGCGCTTGACACGATCACAAGAATGAGTGACGAGCAGCTAGAACATTCCCTTAACGACTTGCGAGTCAAGCGGTCAGTAAGCAACTACTTCGATCTTCGAGGTCCAGAACGGGTTGCCGTGCTCAAAGAAGAGCTTGAAGGGGCGAAAAAGCAGATAGCTCTTCTCGAGGATAAACTGCGAATCGCCAACGAGACGCTGGCGCGACAAACTGCGGTATTTGCAAACTGCGGGTCTGGGAAACGGCTCTTTTGTCACAGTCCCCTACTGATGGGCATTGGAGCGAGGGGAAAGCCCTTCGTTGAAACCGCTGTCTATTTGGTTCAAAGTGGTATGTTGCTCGTTCGGTTTGTTCGCAAAGTCGGGCAAGACAACACCAGCATCCAACGCCTGCGAGAAGAGTTGACGCCGTTATTGCAAAATAGGCGCGTTGATCCGAACCGCCCATACGGCTATCCAGGTTCTCGTTGGCAAATAGCCGGTAGTTGTGGTGGGGTTATCCCAACTCCTCCTACCCTGCGTGGGCAATTTGAGCACGTCCTCCCTACAGCCAAGGTTCAGCTGTTACTGACCGACGTGAGGAAATGGGAGGACATGAGCGAGGCCGCCGGGTATTCCTTAGTGATTCTAAGAAAGAATAACCGTAAAGGTGGTCTGGCGTACCTTCGCCAGAATCCGTACATATTCTCGCACTGGCCGATTAGTAGTGAGCTATTTCCGCCGGTTGTCTGGTGATTCCAGACAACCGGCTTTTTGTTTAATAAGAATTTCTTATGAAAATAAAACAAATTGATTATTGATTAAGGGATAGAATAGGGATAGAAAATGAAAAGTATTTTTACATCTAACCTTCGGCGAATGTCGTTTGCCACGTTGCCTCGTCCGCCTCTGCTGCTAGCGCAGCTTTCGGCGGATGTCATTCGCTACACTGCTTCGACCATCGAAAGCTGCTAACGCAGCTTTCTCCTGATGAAAGCGGGGATGTCGAACTCTGAATCGTCGTCCTTGTCTTTGCCACTGGTTTCACTGGTTTTTTCCCTTTTGAGCATCGGTGAGCTAGAGGCACCCGGCTCATTGAAACTAGGAAAATCAGGAATCTTTGGAGCGGCTGGTGTTGGCGAGGGAGTGCTTGGCGAAGAGCCAAAAAACGGAACATTGCTTGGCGAGGAGATCTGGCCGAAGCGCATCTCCCCCACACCAGTGCGAGCCTTCGGTGGTGCTTTGGGTGTTTCCGTCTCAAAACCAGTGGCGATAACAGTGATTTTTATCTCACCCGACATCGCTTCATCAACAATGGCGCCAAATATTATATTGGCCTCTGGGTGGGCTGCTTCGGTAATGGCCTTTGAGGCCTCTTCTACTTCATACATAGTCATATCCGGCCCGCCGGTAATGTTGTAAAGAATGCCCATAGCGCCATCGATCGATAGTTCTAGCAGCGGTGAATCAATGGCTTGTCGTGCCGCTTCAATGGCCCGACTTTCGCCAGAAGCACGGCCGATGCCCATCAAGGCAGAGCCGGCATCGAACATAATCGTCCGAACATCGGCGAAGTCGACATTAATAATACCCGGAACGATAATCAGATCAGAGATTCCCTGGACGCCTTGGCGAAGGATATCGTCAACTATCCCGAATGCGTCAGGTAGGCTGGTTTTTTTATCGATAACTTGGAGCAAGCGGTCGTTGGGGATAGTAATCAGAGTGTCAACCTTATCGCGTAGTTCCTCAATACCAGCTTCTCCAACTTTTTTACGCCTAAGGCCCTCGAAGCTAAACGGTTTTGTGACCACTCCAACGGTTAAAGCGCCCAGCTCTTTGGCAATCTGGGCGACCATAGGAGCGGCTCCAGTGCCTGTGCCACCCCCTGCTCCGTAAGTAACAAAAACCATATCAGCACCCTTAAGCACTTCGTATATTTCGTCTTTATTCTCTTCGGCGGATTTGCGGCCAACCTCTGTATCGGCGCCTGACCCCAGCCCTTTAGTAGTTTCTTTACCAATCTGTACCTTGATTGGAGCCGGATTATTTATCAGCGCTTGGGCGTCAGTATTGATGGCAATAAAGTCCACGCCTCTCACGCGAGCCGCAATCATTCGGGCAACGGCGTTTCCTCCGGAACCGCCGACACCGCACACCTTTATACTAGCGAGGGTATCTAAACTCTCTTTTTCCATTCGGTTTTAGTTGGTGAAGCTACGAAAGATGCCTCCAAAACGGTTGAATACCCCCCCTATTTTTTTTATTCCCGTTTGCCAATTGGCGTTTGTTGGGCTGTTTTCCTCTAATCCCCAGAGGGCAAGCCCAATGCTGGTAGCGTAAACCGGATCATCAAGTTTGTCAACTATTCCAGAAATTTGTGCTTCTGGCCGACCGATAGTGGCGGGTAGGCGGAGGTGTTTTTTGGTCAGCTCGGTCAAGCCATCGAGCTCACTTCCACCACCCGTAAGGATAATACCGCCAGGCAGTAAACCGTCTCGCCCAATCTTCTGCAGCTCTTCCTTGATCATCTGGCAGATCTCAATCATTCTGGCCTCAATTATCTCGGCAACTTGTTTGCGTGGCACACGATCGGTTTCAGTGGCGTCTAGAGTGGCTAGATTAATCGTTTCTCCTTCACGGACACTTGTCGGCAAACAAGTACCGTGTCTTAGTTTAATAGTTTCCGCTAAATCGAGATTTGTTCGCAAGCCGATGGCAATGTCGTTGGTAATGTGTGTTGAGCCGACAGGAAGATTGGCGCAGTGTAATATCTTGCCCTCCTCATAAGCTACGACACCGGTCGAACCCGCACCAAGGTCGGCTACTACTACTCCTGTCTCTCGCTGTTTTTTGGTAGTTACAGCTCGTGCCGAGGCGAGCGGGCTGAATACCAGCTGACTAATGCCGATACCTGCCTGTTCAGTTACCCGCGAAAGATTACGCAGGGCGGCCGAAGCACCGCTGACGATTAAGGCCTCAACTTCAAGTCGGACTCCGGTCATGCCGATTGGATCGCGGATCTCGTTGAGGCCGTCAACTAAAAAGTGATGAGGAAAAATGTGAATTAACTCCCTATTTTGAGGAAGAGCGACAGCTTTGGCGGCATCGATGACTCGCGCGACATCAGTAGCGTCAATCTCACTATTTGGTTTAGAGATAGCGACTACTCCCTTGGCCGGAGTTGATTCAATATGCGCTCCGCCGATCGATATTACTGCTCGGCTCAATTGATGGCCAACCATTCGTTCAACATTTTCTAGGGCGTTGGAGATGGTGCTAACTACCTCCTCTACATCAACCACCACACCCTTTCGTAATCCAAAATGCGGTACTACCGTTAGCCCAACAACATTAACTCCTCCAGTTTCAGAGATATCTAAGGCACAGATCGCAACCTTCGAAGTGCCAACATCAAGCCCAACTGATAAGTTATCCCTTGCCATAGTTAATTTCTCATTGATGGTTATACCCCAGCAGATGAAGCAAACCGTGTCCTACCAAGTGGTTTATCTCCTCTTGCAGGCTAATTCCACCTTGCCTGGCTTGTTTGTCTGCCAGTGACGCGCAGACAACAATCGAACCGGCTGAACCCGCTCCCTCAACTTGAGGAAAACTCAACACATCGGTTGCCACTGGCCGGTTAAAATAGCGCTGATTTAGCTTTTTTATCTGTTCCTCCTCGGTAATTATTACCTCTATGCACGGCATAATGTGCCGTGAAGGTCGCTTACCGGCGACCATGGCAATTGGTGCATCGCCAAGCGGTCTTTTATCGACCACTATATCTAATTTATCAGCGCCTTCTAAGCGCCGCAAGATATTGGATAGATAATTAGATAAGGCGCCCCTTGAAACTGTGAACTTAGTCGATTTTGAATACTCGATTTTCAGGCGAGAATTCGCCATCAGGATTTATTTGAGAAGCTGGCGTACTTGCTGGGCTACCTGCCCCATATCAGCCTGCCCCCGCAGCTTCGCTCCCAGCTCCTTCATTACCCGGCCTAAATCTTGGCTAGTGGCGGGATTCTGTCCTAAATACTCTTTGATCGCCTTACCGACCTCAGATTCCGAGAGCTGCTTTGGCAGATATATCTGTAACAGTGCAATCTCTTCAAGCTCTTTCTCGGCGCGATCCATGGCCTTAGCCACTTTGAGAGCTTCCGCTGCCTCTTTCCGTTGTTTTATCTCTTTCTGTATATGAACAATGATTTGGTCGTTACTTAGCTTGTCGGTTTGTAAGTTAATACGAAGATTGGCTAGATTGCTCTTAAGAAAACGTAGAGTGTCCCGGCGAAAAGTATCGGCTTTTTTGACTGCTTCAAGTATATCCTGGTCAATCTGCTCCAGGAGCGACATCAGTAGCCCCGTTTCTCGCGCCGTCTAACTGCGCGCGCTTGGGCGTTTACCCGCCTTTGGTTGCGGGAGGGTGATTTTTCAAAGTAACGTCGAGCCTTTATCTCTGTCATTAGCTGCGATTGTTGAATATCGCGAAAGAAGCGACGCAACACCACCTCGCTGGAAACTGCTTTTAATTCTCTCTGTTGATTCATGTTATTATAATTTTACACAAAATGATGGTAATTCTCAAATCCCTGTATCTCTAGTACATCGCTTGAGCAGAGCGACCACCAAGTAAATGCAGGTGGAGATGTGAGATCTCCTGTCCGCTATCCTTGCCCACATTGAAAATTAGGCGAAAACCCGTTTTGTCTATTCCGTATTCTCGTGCCAACTCCTGGGCAAATTCGAATATCTCTTGTCTTTCGGTCTCGTTTAAATCGTGTGGCGATTCGCGGTGAGTTTTGGGAATAATTAACAGGTGAACGGGTGCCTTAGGGTGAATGTCTTTAATGGCGATAAAACTCTCGCTCTCCCCCACCTTCTTGGCTGGAAGTAGCTCGGCAATTATCTTACAAAATAAGCAATCTGGCATTAAAATAATTATTAGTTTTCAGGCATGAATTTGCAATAGCGTACAAGGCCGATGGCTGAATTACTGTAAAATTAAGTCGCATCTCAAGTATTCTCTCAATACGAAGGCGAATTGCTAAGGTACTTATTCTTGTCCCGCATTCTTTAATACTTTTAACGGGATGAAGGCCAGGAATCTAAAATTAGTTATGTCCGCTCCCGTAGCCGGAAGTTCGGTGATAGTCGTGCTCGTGTTATTGTTATTATTGTTTAACCCACCATTAACAGTAGCCGTTCTTGTTAGTTCCGTTGTTCTACCAAAGGGATCGTAGGCAACAACACGAATATCGGAATGATAGATGGTTGTATCCCAAATGGTTGAATAGACTCCGTTAGAATCTGCGGTATAATCGGTATCGATTAAGACATTATCAATATAGAACTCTACTTTTTCAATATCATTTGGCGAGGTTGGTTTTACTTCAATTGTATATGTTGGTGTGGTAATAACTTGTCCATCGGTAATGTTAATTGGAACGCTTTCACCAGGTAGATTGGCAAACTCGGGGTTTGGGTGGTAACCGGTGTCGTAGATGTCGAGGGTGTTAAGAGCAACACTAGAAGCGTTTTTGCCTCCCCAATTATACATTTTTCCATCGTAAAATAACGACCTTTGGGCATATCGTATTGTTCCTCCGCTCGTTCCTGTTGACCAAGAGTCTGTAGCGATATCATAAATATCTAGACTATTTATTACTTGGTGTGCAGCATTGTCGCCTGCCCAAAAATATATCTTCCCACCGTATTCAGCGCCATCAAAATACGACCGCGCCGTTCCGCCAGCTGTTCCAGTTGACCAAGTATTAGTGGCAATGTCATAGATATCCATGGTATTGAGATTGGAATTACTCGCGTTTAAACCGCCCCAATTGTAAAGTTTGCCATTGTATGTCGCAGAGGCGAACATAAATCTCGCCGTTCCGCCAGCTGCTCCCGTGCTCCATGAGTCAGCGGCGTGAACCTTTGAGGGTAAAAGAATCATTCCAGCAGAAATCAGCGTTAGCACTGTCAGCCCTCGAAAGATCTTGAAAAACCTCTTTTCTGTCCCCATTCTTACTCCATATTACCCACCTTGTGATTTTTTTCAAAATCATTACCCTATCTTGACATCTTTCGTGTTTATGCTAAACTTCTTCTATTCACTTGGGAAGCCATTTTCGTAAGAAAGTGAGTATAACCGAGTGCGAAACTGAAAGGAGCTGTAACTCACATGAAACTTAAGTATTCCGTCGCAAGGCGGGGCTTGAGGAGGGTGAGAGACGCTACTATTAAGAACTTTAAGAAATCGACAAAACAAATCTTTGCCGTCTTAGCTCTAGTTCCCCTACTTTTACCACTAGGACCGGTTGGGGCTTTAGCTGCAGTCGAACCCACCAAGGTAGTAGATACAGAAGCGGCAAGGATAACGGCGACTTACGATGAGCAGATCGTAGTCAAGCCTAGCTCAGCGGTCAATATCCAGCTTGCCCCCTCTGCTTTTCAGCTGGAGCAGGCAAGGAAAGCTAAACTTCTTGCGGCGACATCAGCAACCAAGGTTACTCAAGAAGCTTCCTACGAAGAAAAAATGAGCTGGGTGAAAAAAGCGGCTGAAGCTTACGGCATTGACTGGAAGCTTCTAGCGGCAGTCTGGCAGACTGAATCTGGCCAGCGTTGGTACTCTAATGTCCGTTCTAGTGCCGGAGCTTGTGGTCCCTGCCAGTTTATGGCTGGAACTTGGCGAGCTTATGGTCAGGATGGGAATGGAGACGGTACGCGAGATATCGCAGACGCAAGAGACTGTCTGTTCGGAGCGGCTAAACTATTAGTCGCCAACGGAGCAGCCTCCGGTCGTGTTACTGAAGCCCTATTGCGCTATAACCACTCAATGGCTTATGTCGCCAAAGTTCTTAAGCTAGCCGAGTCGTATTAACGGCTTAGCTAGTAGCAAAATCCCGCCTAATAGCGGGATTTTGCGTTTGCGAAAATTGTTATGATGACACGGTACCAGTCGGCGGTACAACTTCTATCCATATTTTACCTCGGTTCAGCCTTATCTCTGCTCCAGCACTGTCGTAGAAGCGAGTCTTCTCGGTGCGACTGGCTTTTTTCCAGGTTCCGTCGATTCGAGTCCCATCCAGAAATACCACGGCTGTGCCAGTGCCAAGTGTTTCCATAGTCCACTCCGACTCCTTGCCAGTTCCGCTATAGGGTGGGTTTGAGCTGCGTGGAACAGTCATGGTTATAACGGTGGAAGCGCTAATTGAGTCACCGGTAACTTTGTCTTTATGAGCAGAGCCGGCCATCTCTCGGTAGTACTTCTTCGTAGCTGAATCATAACTCCAGACTACTTTGTAAGAAGCGCTAGTGAAGTCAATAGTAATTGGCGGAGTACTCTCCGGTTGAACCTCGGATGGGTCCTTGAACTGCCACGGAGAAACATCATATGTATTTGACCAGCCTTTCTTGCTCTGCCCATATTCAAAAACCTTACTGACATCAACATAGAGCGTGTGCTCACTAGCCAGCCCGGCTTGTGGCTCGCGGTGATAGCTATCGCTATTATGAGGATAGTCCTTAATGCCATATTCGCTGATGCGGGAAAGGGCAGTTGGGCTTCCACCGGCGTGAATATAGAAGGAATCGTACTCGCTTAGCCAGTCGATGAAGTAGCTGCGAGCGGAACGGATAGGGCCAGCTTTATCAGGGTAGGTTTGTTGGAAAATACCCATAAACCGAGTAATACCGCCTTCTGTAACTGCCTCGTAAACAACATCAGCGTTTGTCAGCCCAGTTTGCGGTCTAGCATCAGGTGAGTTCTCGATCATAGCCGCTACGGTGCGCCGGTTGGCAACAGCACTATCCACTACGACGCCATTGACCACACTGGGTAATGTTGCCGGCTTGGGGGTGACTGTGTTCGTTGCCACCGTTTCCTCTGACTGTTTCTGATACATTATCCAAAGCGAACAACCAACTACAATTACCACTATCACACCAATCCCAGTCCAGAAAAGTGCTCGTTTGCGGGTCCAAAACCGAGGTTTTATGCCAGCAGACACATTGGGGCCAACTGACGACTGTTTGCGAAAAAATAGAAATTTCATTTCCCTCCTCTAAATTAGCTTAGCGTCATAAAGGCTCATATTCAACCGGCTAGTTATCACGAACCATTTCGCGAGCGATCTTCTCCGCCTCTTTCTTGTCGTCAGGTGCCAGCTGGCCCTCTAGGACTAAATTGAGAAGATGGTCTTTAATTGGTTTAATCCAAATACCCGCCGGGCGGTGAAATATCTTCATTAGCTCTACTCCATCGAGCGGACTTTTAATTTTGGCGATTTGCGCCTCTTTTTCGAGATCGGTAATCCTCTGTTTTAACTCTTGTCTTAGTTGTTTGTATTGCGACAGCCGTTGTTGATTCTGGCCGGTACAATCGGCTTCGGCAAAAGTAAATAGTTCCTCTAGCAGATCGCCGGCATCGCGGACAAAGCGACGGACTGCTCCGTCTGTCCAGCTTGGTTCGTAGGCAGATATTCTTTGGTGCAGATATACGAGCTGACTAATTCGGCGGATAAACTCATTTGGGTAGTGAAGTCGAGTTAAAATTGCTTTTGTCATACGAGAACCAATTATCTCGTGGCCGAGAAAGTGGTACTCGTTGCCGATTTTCTTTCTAGTCTGGGGTTTGGCGATGTCGTGCAACAGAGCCAACCAGCGCAAGTTTATTTGGGCAGGCGTGGCCGCTAGGACTTTTAGAATGTGATGAAGGATATCTTTGTGCTCTCGTGGGTCAAACTCCAAATCAATCGTAGGGATAAGTTCAGGCAAGATGTACTCAATTAAGCCGAGTTTAACGAGTAACTTAATACCCCTATCAGGTTGATCTGAAAGGAGAATTTTGTCTAATTCCTGTGCCACTCGCTCGGCAGAAAGAATGGCAAAGCGTGCCTTCTCCATCCTAACCCCCTCCTCTATCGGCGGATCAATCTGAAAATCCAAGGTAACAGCGAAGCGAATCGCTCGTAGCATTCTAAGTGGATCTTCACGAAAGCGAACTTCTGGCTGGCCAACAGCTCGGATAATTTTGTTGTCCAGATCCTGTTGCCCTGAGAAATTATCAATCAGCTCGTGGTCTTTTATCTCGTATGCTAAGGCGTTTATTGTGAAATCGCGGCGAGACAGATCTTCGTTTATTGACCGACCAAAGCTTACTGTCGGTTGGCGACTTGAGGAGGCATAGTCCTCACCACGATAAGTTGTAATCTCTATCAGTTCGCCCATAATTTGACCGGTAATTGTTCCAAAGCGTTTGCCGATTGTGCCAATTGATTGAACTTGATTAGTGCGCAAGAGTTTTTCACTTTGGTTGGGCAGGGCGGAGGTTGCCAAGTCCCACTCTTTCAATTCCAGCCCCAGCAACTGATCTCTTAGCGCCCCGCCGACTAAATATAGCTCAAAGCCGCTTTGATGAAATATTTGCGCCAATCGCTCTAGCCACTTAGGAATTACAATATCCTTCATATCCTATATTCTACCTAAGATTGCCAGATTTATCAGGCCAACTAAAGTGCTAGACGTGAGAAGAAGTACAGATAAGTTGCCAGAGTCAGGGCAAGGCTAATCGCCAAACCAGCAGAACGCTTTTGTTGGGTCCACCAGCCGATAAAGAATAGGAGAATAAAAGTGGTCGCAAGAACAACCCCCCACTTTAATAAAATATGGTTAAATGTTGGCCAAGCGCTGGCATAGCTGTATCCGACGGTAAAGATTACTAGGATGTAGGCGGTAAGACCAGCCAAAAGGCTACCTAGAAAAACTGCGCGCGATTTGATCGGCAGGTGGAGAAAGCTTCTCTGTAGGATGCGGGCAAATTGTCCCAAGAAGAAACCCCAAATCAGTGCTAATACCATACCAGATCCAGCCACAAGTTGGACTCTCTCAATAGCAATACTATCTTTTACTTGTTTAATAATTGTATCTGCCTGCCAGTTAACGAGAGCTATGGCCAATAACTGTCCAAATATATAAGGTTGGCGTAAATATCGAGTTACGGATAGGGCAAAAATTGCTTCTGTAGTCGAGAAGCTTTTGTTGATAAGGGAACCGGATAAAAAACGCCAATGATTTTGATGAACCAGCTCTTGCCCACTGAAGCGACGAAAGATCAGCTCGCCTATTAGTCCCAAAGCTACCAGATAGCTGATAACACCTAAAATACTCACTAAAGCAACTTCTGTTGGTAGTTTGGAATTACTCAATAGATTTGATGGCGTAATAACAACAATAATCGCCAAAATAATTATCGCCATCATGGCCGCAAATCGATGAGCCGGCCAGACTCCTTGAGAGCGAATGGCGATACTAATACCCCAGCTACTGAAGTATAGAGCGATGGCCAGCATAACTGCTTCGATTAACTGTAGTAGATACCCCCATCCGTTTGTAGTGGCGCCGAGATTAACTAATAAAGGGAAGAAGCAAACTATACCAATGATTTTCGGCCAAGCGGCGTTGGTTAACACCTGTCGCCAAAACCAATCAGGACCGGTCAAGTATTGGTGGCGTTTGGCCAAGCCAAGCGTGGTGGAGTAACCTCCAACAAGCCCAGCCAATAATGTGAGTAAACCAATTACTGGCCAGAGGATGTTCGCATAATCTTGGGGCATGCGCCAAAGTAGCGTAAAAATTAGAACACCAATCAGTATCGTTGCCAGACCCAGCCAACTAAGCAACAGAGAGAGAAGGTATCGGCCGAGTGAACGAAAAGAGAAAAACAGCTGATTTGGTAAAACGCTGACTAATTCACCCATTTACCGAGACGGGAATAACCCGTCCATAAGCCCAGCTAAACTCTTGGCGCTGATGTGGTGATCGCGAGCTATATCATTCAACTTGCCGCAAGCAAGCATCTCTCCTTTGGATAATACAATTAATGAGCACAAAAGTGGCTCTAGCCAGAGTAAGTCGTTTGTAGCGATTATCAGGGTTTTACCGCTTTTAGTTAGCTCCTTCGCTAAAGTGGCGGTAGCCTGTTTGCCTAAAAAGTCGAGATTGGCGGTTGGCTCGTCCCAAATAACTAGATCGGGTTGATGGAAGAAACTAGCCAGTAAGGCGATCTTCTGCTGGTTAGCCGGGCTAAGGCGATAAAGTAAATCATATAGATATTCCTCGACACCGATTAATTTGCTTCCTTCGAGTATTTGACTTTCCCTTTGCTTGGGCGAGAGACGATAAATTGCTCCCAAAGTGTGGAGGTACTCATAGCCCGTTAGATACGGCTCTAGCTGGGGCGGATCAGGTAAAAATCCTAGATGAATTTTTGCTCGTTCTGGCTCCTTGAGTAAGTTAAAATGATTTAGCATAACCTGCCCCTCGCACTGTGCTAGATAGCCCGACAAGGAATCAATCAATAAGCTTTTGCCCGCGCCGTTAGGGCCAACAATACCGACTATCTCCCCTTTCTCTGCTTGGAAAGAGATATCTTTCAACGAGAGCTGTGATTGTTCAAGGGAAAGATCTTTGACTTTAAGCATTATAAGCGATAGGGATTAGATACGGCTTGGGGTTGGTGTCTAAATCATGAAAGTAGTCGAGCGTCTCAACCAACTTGCTTGAGGTACTGCGCCCGAAACTAACACCCTCAACACGACAGCCCTTGTTCTCTTTTAGGTAAGTGACTAGTGGAATAAAATCACCATCACCGGTTACTAAAACAACGACATCTAGCCGATCGGCTAATTTAATTGCGTCAACCGCCATGCCGACATCCCAGTCTCCCTTGCGCTGGCCACTAGCGAATATTTGGATATCTTTTACCTGCGTCTCTATCCCCTGCTTTGCCAGTGCGTCAAAAAATGCCTGTTCCTTAGGTGCTTCAGAGCGAATAACATAAGCCAAGGCGCGGATCAGCTGACGCTTGCCGATCGCTAGCTCTAATATCCGACCAAAATTCACGCGACTGGAATGAAGCGCTCGGGCGCTGTAATAAAGGTTCTGGACGTCAATAAATACTCCTACTCGTTGGTTTGGGTGTGTAATAATCATACTTTCATCGTAGCACAACTTGCTACTTTCTAGCTTTAGCGCTCTACCTGCCTAGGTAGACGAGCACGGTGAAACCGGCTGCGGTACCGAGTTGGGATTCCTTGTAAATAATTGTTTCTTGAGGAAGTTGGGCCCCTACTTTTTTTGCCAGCTCTTCCTCTCCGGGAATATACCAAATGGTAGTTCCGGCGTAATCGAATTGAGATCGACCGAGACTAATAGCAGTTAGATTTTCTTCTTTTAGTTTGTCGATCAGTTGATCAACTTTTGCTATACCCGCCCCCCCATCGTAAATTTGGATGCTGGAGCCGCTTGGTTGCGAGGTGAAGACATTATTGGTTGTTTCACTGCTGTCATTGCTACTGGTATTGGTAGTTGTGGCAGGAGTGGCGGCGGCTGGGGTTGTATTTTCGACTGGCTCTGCTCTAGTCAGCCCCAAGGTAATGAGAATCAAGCCAATTACTACTAGGGCAAGTAGCCATAAATAGTGAAGCTGGCTATAGCTCGTTTTTTTCTTTGCCGTTGTTGCAACGACCTTCGGCCTTGGCGCCCGGCGGCGAAAATCCCAATCTCTAACCATGGGCCTATGGTAGCACAACCAATTACAATTGAGGAATTGGTTCCCACGCGCTGTCTGTTTTGCTGGTGGTCTGTGGACTGGTGTGGTTTAAGGTGGCTTTTTTAGTCTGGCTTGTCCGCTTCCTGCTTGATTGGTTATCGCTTCGCACGGTAATCCACTTTCTGCCACTATCAAACTCCAAGTGCAGATAATCGCCGGGCTCTACCGAAAGTTCGTTAAGCCACTTTTTTGGCAATAATAGGGCTAAGGAATATCGGCCGAAAGAAAATATTTTGCGATAGTCTGTCCTCATTCTTTATAGCATATACTATTTATCTGCCAAACAGCAACAGTATTTTAATTGGGTTTGTTAGCTAGAATTTTCTGATTACGCCTCGTACTCTTCCCTGAATAAAGACTTTTTTGACTCTTAGTGGCCGGTACTTTTTGTTGGCCGGCTGAAGACGGATATGGTCTTTCTCGCGATAAAAACGTTTAAGGGTAACATTGTCTTTGTCTAAAAGAGCAACCACAATATCGCCATTTTTCGGGTTCAAACAAGGCTCCACAACTACATAATCACCGTTTAGAATCCCGTCGTCCTCCATCGAATCACCCCTCACTTTAAGGGCAAAAACCCCTTGGCTCATCATATCGCGGGGAATCTCCAGTGTTTCGCTGGTTTGAATGGCAGTAATCGGTTTTCCGGCTTGGATTGTTCCCAGCAATGGAGCGTTTCCTCCGAACAGCTGGCTGGCGCTCTCATCTACCTCAACGGGTTTTAAGGCGCGATAACCACTCTCATCGCTGGCGAGATAACCCTTCTGCTTGAGGTTATCGATATGCTCGGCCACGGTAGCTACCGAAGAGAAACCGAAATGGTCAGCGATCTCTCGATAGCTTGGGGCGTAATCGTTCTCGGTAATAAACTGCTCAATATAGGCCAAAATTTGTTTTTGTTTTGGTGTTAGCATCTTAAGCTCCACCATAGCGAACAAAAACCGAAGCTGTCAAGATGTATTTTGTCATATACCTCCTTTATGTAATTAACCATTTGGTGCGTAGTATCGTCCCTGCCGTCCATCAGGCAGGTTAATGACTCTTCGCCGCCAGTTGGCGGTAGCGGCTCGATAGACTGTTTGCCGGCCATGCCGAGAGTTAAGACGATCTACGGCTTGGCTTAGCCGCTCGGTGCGTATCATATAGGGTAGAAGCGGTTTGGGCAGGAGTGATTGTTTAACCAGATCACTTATTGCCACTCCTATAAGACGAATTGGTTGATAAAGCGAGGCTGAATTCAGTAAGTTGGCCGCAACTTGATATATCTGATAGCCGTCGGCAATGTATGCTTTTTGGCTAACTGACTGTCCCCAGCCAGTAAAATGGCTACTACGTAGAAATAATGAGACACAGCGTCCAGCCAGCCCCTTGCTTCGCAGATCCTCCCCCACTCTCTCTGCCAATAGAAGAATCATCTCTTTTATCTCTTCTGGTTGAGACAAGTCGTGAGGCAAGGTGTAGGCGTGACTGACTGATTTTTCTTGAGGTAGGTGGCGAAAAGAGCGAATTTCTCCATTGTCTCTCCCCTGCCCCAGCTCATACAGCCAAGTGCCGGCTGCTAACCCAAAAACACTAGTCAACAGATTTCGGGTTGTTCTGCCTAAATCAGCTAATGTAAAAATACCCAAACGATTTAAACGCGGGCCTAGACGGGGGCCGATTCCACAGATTTCCTGTATGGCTGTTCCTCGAGCAATGGTGGCAAAATCTTCCGGTCGGATAATCGTTAGTCCGTCCGGCTTCTGCCTCTTAGAGGCAAGTTTAGCCATAACCTTACCGTAAGATATGCCCACCGAACAGGTTGCTTGTTGGCCAATTGCCTGACGGATAGCTAGCTTAATCTGACGGGCGATCTGTTCGGCACTCGACCAATCCTCCCATTTATCTAAGGCGATAAAAGCTTCGTCAATAGAAAATATGTCGATAGCAGGAGAGAATTTTTCCAGGATAGCAAAAATCCGTTTACTAGTGAAGATGTAGCGATTGTAATTAGCCGGAACGATTATTAGCTGGGGACAGAGTCGTTTTGCCTCGTAAGCGTTCATTCCCGAACTTAAACCGAATTTTTTTGCCTCTATGGAAAAAGCAGTAATCACCGTTCTCTCGCTACCCGGCTTGCCGGCCACACCAATCGGCTTGCCTCTTAGAAGCGGATTAGCCTGTTGCTCCATAGAAGCAAAATAAGAGTTCATGTCCAAATGAAGAACAATTCTGTTCTTCATTTGGAGATAAAGACGAGTTTTTTATGTGACATTTTGTCTGTGTTTATGATTTATAATATTTGAACTTTGATATAATTTTCTCATTCCCCTACCTCCTTGAGACGCCAAACTAATGTTTGGGGGTTAAAGGAAATTAGGTAGCTATTTTCGTTGGCATAGACAGAGAAATCATATTCTCGGCAGGCACCATCGCGAGAAACATGAAACATATTTACCCTACTTACTTGATAAAGGCGATCCTGCCAGGAGAAAAAATGAATACGAATTTTCTGCCGGTTGAAACTGGCTAAAACCTTTACCGGCTCATCTAAGCGCATTTCCCTCCATGATCATTATTTCCACTATCCCGAACAAAACCCGAAGTTGTCAAGTGGTAAAAGATGAAACGGGGGCTGCGCTTAGACTTTCTTCAAGACAAGCTTATCGCTGGAGCGGACCACGCGGAATTTTTTATTGAGCTGTTTCTGTGTAACAATGGTGTCGGAAAACGGTGTTTCCAGATATTGAGTAATGGCTCGTCTAACTGGTCGAGCGCCAAAAGCTGGGTCGAAGCCCTTATCTGCCAGAAAATCGACGGCGCTATCATCAACGCTTAAATCCCAGCCCTTCTCGTTAAGACGCCCCTTTAACTCTTCCAACTGCAGAAGGACAATCTGGCGGATCATAGTCTTGTCTAGCGGTCGAAATACAATTACTTCATCAAGCCGGTTTAGAAACTCTGGTTGAAAGTAATCCTTCAGTTGCCCCAAGACGCTGTGGCGCATCTTCTCGTATAGCGTCTCAAGCTGGAGATCATCATCGAAACGATAACCGATCGCCTGTTGGCGGTTGAGCTCTCCTAGACCGATATTAGAAGTCATAATTACGATGGAGTGCCGGAAGCTAACTGTTTGCCCTTTGGCGTCGGTTAGCTGGCCATCTTCCATAATCTGCAGTAAAAGATTGAAGGTGTCAGGGTGGGCTTTCTCGATCTCGTCCAATAAAATAACCGAGTAGGGGCGGCGACGCACCTGCTCCGTAAGCTTGCCCGCTTCTTCAAAACCGACATAGCCGGGTGGAGCGCCGACTAGGCGCGAGGTGTTGTGTCTCTCCATAAACTCACTCATATCTATCTTAATTAACGCATCCTCGTGTCCGTAAACCTCGCGGGCGAGAACTTTTGTTAGCTCGGTCTTCCCTACGCCTGTGGGGCCAAGAAAAAGAAATGTTCCTAGTGGGCGTTTAGGATTGCTGATTCCGGTGAATGAACGACGGATTGCTGACGAGATGGCTTTGATTGCCTCATCTTGACCGACGATATAGCGCTCTAGTTTCTTCTCTAACCCGCCCAAACGAAGCCGCTCTTCCTTGGAAAGAGTGTTCAGAGGAATTCCTGTCATTAAAGATACGATCTTGGCGACTTGCTCTTTTGTGATAGTAGCGCGATTGGATGTTGAGGGGACGGTTGATTTAAGCTTCGCGATCTCATCCAATAAGCGCACTTCCATTACCCGCCACTGGGCAGATTTTTCGTAATCAAATCTCTCGGCCGCTTTCTGGTGTTCCTGATTGGCTTGTCGACGCTGTTTCTCTAGCTGTTGAAGTTTATTGTCTGCCTCCATCTGGTGAGGCTCAAGCTGAATCGCAGCTGCCGCTTCATCAAGCAGATCTATTGCCTTATCAGGGAGAAACCTATCACTGATGTAGCGCTTGGCCAGCTCAGCAGCGCTGTCGATAGCTTCTGGGGAAAACCTGACGGAGTGATGCTTCTCATAAGCTGGCGATAAACCGCGAAGGATCTCCTTCGTTTCCTCAACAGAGGGCTCGCGGACAACTACTCGTTGAAAACGCCGCTCCAAGGCAGGGTCTTTCTCGATATGGCGGCGGTACTCTTCATTCGTTGTTGTCCCTATCATCTTCAGCTGACCCCTGGAAAGAGCGGGTTTTAGAATGTGGCCTAAATCAATCGATCCCTCAGCCGCGCCAGCGCCCACGATAGTATGAATCTCATCCAAAAATAAAATAATGTTGTCTGCTTTTACGATCTCATCGATCAATCGCTTGGCTCTCTCCTCAAACTGGCCACGATAAGTTGTGCCGGCCAGCAGCAGAGCCAAGTCAAGTGACAAAATATGCTTGTCGGCAAGCTGGCGAGGAACTTCACCGCGAGCAATGCGCTGGGCTAGGCCCTCGACTATCGCCGTTTTTCCAACTCCCGCCTCGCCTGTCAGGATCGGGTTGTTTTTGAGGCGGCGCACAAGAATTTGACTGATACGCCTTAGCTCGCTCTCTCTGCCAATTAGTACATCGAGCTTTTTCTCTTTGGCTTTTAGAGTTAAATCGGTAGTGAAAAGATTGATAAGGTTTTGTTTGGTGCCACTAGAGCGGGGCGGAAAGGCCGAAATTATACCCGGCATCGCCTCTTCATCTGATGGTTCGACGGGAGTGTTAGGCTCTGTGGTGGCATCACTAGTGTTCTGGAAAAAACTCTCCAGCTGTTGGCGGATTAGCTGGGGGTTAGCCCCCATTTTTTGAAGGGCTTGATAGGCGCGGCATTGATCCTGACTGGCGATGGCCAGTAAAAGATGTTCTGAGTCCACCGAGGGTGTGTGGTATTTCATTGCCTTCTGAAAAGCTGATTTGAGGGTATTTTTTATATCCTTCGACAAAACACTACCCCCCTTCTGTGTCGGCAGGCCACCGGTGGCGGAGTTGATTTTCTCTGGAGTGACAAAATAGTCGCGCAAAATCTCGAAGGCAATCGTGCCCGGATTGCTGGCTAGAGCCAATAGAAGGTGCTCCGAGCCAAGACTCTTCGCCATCACTAGAGCAAAGCGTTCGCTGTCACTCAAGATTTTCTGCGCCGTTTCGCTAAAGCGACTCGTCGGTTGATTAGGCATTTTCATGTGTTCCTATTCTATCAGGTTTTCCTGCTAGATTGTTAGCAGTTTGCCCAATTTACTTCTCGGTTGACTTTTTGACCGTCTTTTTTGTAGCTTTTGTAATTTTGGCTTTAGCAACTTTTACCGTGCTCTTCTTGACTGGCTTGGCCGCTGGCTCCTCTGTCAGTTCGACGGGGCCTTCGTCCTCGGTAGCTACGGCTGGCCTTGCTTCTTTGGAATCAGCCGGTTCTGGCGTGAGCTTGTCGGAAGATTTACGCTCTAACTCTTTGTTGATGTTTATCTCCCAACCTGTTAGCTTGCTAGCGAGCCGGACATTTTGGCCATTTTTCCCAATTGCCAGAGGTAGCTGGTCATCATCAACCTTAACCAGCACGGTCTGATTCTTTTTATTCATTACTATCTCCCTGATTTTGGCAGGTGATAAGGCGTTGCTGATCAGCTTCTCGGTGTCTTCGCTCCAGCTAATAATATCGATCTTCTCCTCGCCCAACTCGGAGAGAACCGCTTGAACGCGAGTACCTCTCTGTCCGACACAAGAACCGACTGGATCAAGACCTGGTTGGTTTGAGATAACGGCCATCTTAGTGCGTGTTCCCGCCTCTCGGGCAATTAGCTTAATCTCTACGGTACTGCTAGCGATTTCTGGTACTTCCAGCTCAAAAAGTTTGCGGATAAAATCTGCGCTCGAGCGAGTTACCATCACTCGCGGACCACGAGGTGTATCTTCTACGTCATAAACGAGAATTTTCAGGCGTTGGCCGGGGTAATAGTGTTGGTTCGGGATCTGATCAGAAGCGATCATGATGCCGTTTAGCTTGCCGATGTTGAGAATAACATTTGGGCCGTCGATACGCTGGACATAGCCGTTAATTAGCTGATTTTCCTTCTCTTTGTACTCGTTAAAGAGGACTTCTCGCTCCGCCTCGCGCAATTTTTGGTTGACAACCTGTTTGGCAGTCTGGGCGGCGATGCGTCCAAAATCAGTTTGTGGCTCGAGCTTAACTCGAACCTGACCCTCTAAAGTGGCCTTTTTATCGATTTTTTTGGCTTCACCTAGAGTAAGTTGAGTGCGCTCGCTCTCCACCTCTTCAACCACATCAAAGACCTGCCAGATTTCGAATTGGCCAGTCTCCTCGTCTAGTTTTGATTCCAAATTGTCTTCCGGCATTCCGTATTCTTTACGGTAGGCTGCCGCTACCGCCAATTCGATGGCGATAGTGATAACGTCTCTTGGTAAGCCGCGCTCATCAGCGAGCTGATTAATGGCGGCGCTAAATGGTGAAATTGCCATTTGCCTCCTTTATCTTTAACTATAGCCAGACTCTCGTCTAGCATAATCATAGTAGCAATAAATGAACGATTTGGCAATATCATTATTGTTCGACACTGTTATGACGCGTTAGAACAAGCCAAGGAAATACTACCAGTGCCTGCCATGTGCGACGCCAACGAGAGGGTTGAATCATTAATCGCCACAGCCACTCAAGACAAAGAAATCTGAAGAGATATGGAGCACGGGGCAACACTCCGGCCAGCATATCCAGTGTTCCACCAACTCCAACCAAAATTTTTGCTCCAGTTGCTTGTTTGTTTCGGGCGATCCAGATGTCCTGCTTTGGTGCCCCAAAGGCAACTAAAACAATATCGGCTTTGCTGGCAGCAACCTCGTCAACTAGTTCTGGATTATCAAATTCGCCGTTACTGTATCCGGCAATTCTGCAACCAGGCGCGTAGCTGGACAAAAACTTTCCGGCGCGCTTTGGCACATCGTCTCGCCCTCCAAGAAGGAAGATGGAAGAGTGTTTTTGAGCGGCCAATCTGGCGAGTCGAAGGGTTAGCTCACTACCTGGAGTGGTCTCGGCTAACTTCAGTCCGCTCCTTCGGCCTGCCCACAAAACATTGTTAGAGTCTGGGATGACCAAATCGGCCGAATTTATAACTTGGCGAAAGTCATTATTTGTCTGGGCTTGTATAATAAACTCGCCATTAAGAGTGACTATCTGCTTTGGTTTGTTCTGTTCTAAGAACTGCTTAAAAAAGTCCATCAGTTCTTCCCAATTAACTTGGTCAAGGCGAATCCCCAAAATGTGGCTACTTTTTATTGGCATTAATAATTACCTCTAGGGTTTTCTGGGCTGCTTTTTTCCATGAAAAGTTATCAACCCATTTTGTTTGTGCACCAATAATTTTCTGGGCAAATTGTGGTTGGTTGAATATTCGGCTAAATGAAGCCGCCCATGGCAAAGGTTCGTTGGTGGCTAATGTTATCGCCGCTTTGTCCGCAACCTCGGGCAATGAGGAAGAGTTGGCGCAGATCACAGGAACATTCATCGCCATCGCCTCCAAAATTGGCATGCCGAAACCCTCATAGCGGCTGGGAAAGGCGAAAATTTTGGCGTAGCGCAAGTAGCGTAAAATATCGTACTGTGGCAAGTAACCGGTCTCAATGACCCTTTTTCTTGTCTCGGGCGGTAAGGCGACGATAAGCTGGTGAATTTTTTTATAGCCGTAACCCGGCTTGCCGGCAAGCACTAGTTTAACCTGCTTATTTTCCTTGGCAAAAAGAGTGAAAGCGCTAATCAAAAAGGCGGTATTTTTCTTCTCTTCTAGCCGGCCAATAGAGAGAATGTAGGGCTCATCTACTGGTGGCTTTTCTAATAGCTTGTGGGTATTAAAAAGCTCTCGATTATATCCGTGGGCAATAACCGATATCTTCTCCGGTCGGCAGCGAAAAGTTTTAACAATATCAGCTTTAGTCGATTCGGACGGAGTAATTATGGCGCGGGCTTTGGAAACTGAAGCGGCGGTGGAGAGAGCGATGTAGCGCCGCTCTAACGGAGCGTAGGAATCTGGGTAGAACAAATAGGCCAGATCGTGAATAGTCACAACTGAGGGGGTAGTAGAAAGAATAGGAATAACGTGAGAAGGGATGAACAAAACATCGGGCGGATCTTTTCTTAACTCGTTGGCAAGATGGATCTGCGACCAAAGCCGTTTCGGGGCAATTAGACGCCATTCTATGTTTGGTTGCTGGGGAAACGGTTCACTCGGCAGAGAAGGAGCATAAAGGCGAAACTGATACTGTTGGTTAGCCGTTACCATTTGGCGCAGTATCTCCCAAGAATAGTACTCCGTACCAGTTTTAATTGCCCGCACAGCTCGGGAAGCATCAAGCCCAATTATCATCTTTACTTCTTTAACCATAAAGTAGAGCGACGATACTCGTCCAGATGCTCAATGGCTAGTCCGGTGCCCTTGGCAACGCAGAGTCTTGGTTCTTCTGCCAATTGACAGGGCACGCCAGTAATTTTAGTGAAAAGCTGATCTAAGTTTCTCAACTGAGATCCCCCACCAGTCATTATCATTCCCTTGTCCATAATGTCGGCGGCCAGCTCGGGGGGAGTTTTCTGCAAGACGGCCTTGACTGTGTTGATGATTCCCTTCAACTCTTCCTGTATGGCGTTGACGATATCGCTGGTGTGGACTAAAACACTCTGGGGCAAACCAGTTACTGAGTTTGAGCCAGATAGCTCCATCGATAGCTCCTTCTTCATCGGTAAAGCCGAGCCTATTTTGATCTTGATCTCCTCGGCAGTTTGCTCTCCAATCACCAAAGAATTCTTCTTGCGGATATAGCTGCTAACTGCCTGGTCGATCTTATCTCCGCCCACCCGAGTGCTTGATGAGGCTACCACATCGCCCAAGGAAATAACCGCCACTTCAGTCGTTCCACCGCCAATATCGATTATCAAATGCCCCTCCGCCGCGGCGATGGGTACATTTGCGCCAAGCGCGGCCGCCACCGGTTCTTTAATCGGGTAAGCTGTTTTAGCGCCGGCAGCCTGACAGGCGTCAATAACCGCTCGTCTTTCTGTTGAAGTGGCGCCAACCGGTACGGCAATCATAATATCCGGTTTAAATAAACGCACTCGGCCAGAGACGCGGTTTATGAAATACCTAAGCATCGCTTCAGTAATTCGGAAGCTGGCGATAACCCCGTCACGCAGAGGTCTGGCGGCGATAATACTATCCGGCGTCTTGCCAAGCATCTTTTTTGCTTCCTCGCCGAAAGCAACAATTCGATTATCATAAGCGTCTAGTGCAGCGACGGTCGGCTCGTCAATCACTATCCCCTTTCCCGGCAGGTAAATAAGGATATTGTTGGTGCCTAGATCGATACCGATTCGTCTGATCATCGCGTTCATTGTATCAGGTAGAAGGTGAACTTCAATGGATTCGGTTACGAGCGAGGAAATAATATAAAAATTGCGCTATTATGGGAACAATGAGCCAAACATCTCGAATGAGTTTGGGAGCGCTGGTAAGCTTTCTTGGAGCGGTTGTCTTCTTGATAGTTGCCTCCTCAACCTTGGTTTGGGCAAATGGTTTGCGTTACGACGCCAAAACTGGAAGCTTTACCCAAACGGTAATAGTTGCCAGCGAAGCGAAAATCAAAGATGTTAAATGCTATGTCAACAACCAGCTGGTGGCCAACCAATCGCCTTGGCAGAAACGGGGTTTGAAGGCCGGTCGTTATACTGTTCGTCTGGAGAAGGATGGCTATTGGCCTTGGGAAGAGGTCTTTGATCTAAGCCCCGGGCAGGCTGGCTATATTGGTTCCTCGGCCGAGCTGATTGCCCGCCAGCCACTGACAGAGAAGTATAGTGTAGATTTTACCAGGTCGCTGACAAGTAACTTTGATGAGGGCATCACTTTTGAAAATTCTGAGCTACTCGATCGCGGGGAGTTAGTGACTCGCTTATCCTTTACTCCCAGCGGTATATACCGTTTCGCAAATGGTTATCTGTATCAGCATGATCAGCAACTTAGGATATTTTTTCCAGCCGGCTCACAGGATTTCCCCGTTTATCAAGCTACCACCGGCGAGGTGCTGCCGCTAAAATTATCAGTTTCTACTTGGCAGATTCTTTTGCAGGAAAGAGATCAGATATTTCAAGTCAACCTAACCGTTCCTAGCGAGCCTTAGGCAAGTAGTTGGCTAACGGCGACGAGCTTTGCTCGCCGTCAACAAGGCCACTAACTAACCTTGCCCGAATCACTAGCCGACTGTTGGCGGTACCGATTGGGTAGCAGGTGATAAGCGTTAGAGTGGGCGTTGGTGTTTTCTCGAGCACAGATAAGTCAGTAGGGCGAATGACTTTCTTTTCAGTCACTTCGTACTCATAGCTATCGTATTGGTAAAAGATAGTTATCTTGTCGCCCGCGTCCAAGCGATCCAGTAAGGAAAAGATTGTTTTGTAGTCTCCAGCCCGCCAGGCCAAATTGGAGCTGTGGCCCAGAAGCACGGTGTTGCCTACCTCGTTAGGCAGGGCAGTTCCGGCCAGCCCAACCACTCCATCTAAGAGTCGATCTAATACATCTAATTCTGGTACACTAAAAACTATCGGGGCTGTCAGAGCGATTTTCTCACTAACCAGCGTTGGTGAGTACTTGGTTCGGAGTGGGGTAACTTCTGTGGTGGTTGTTGCTTCTGGCGTGGCCTGTATCGTTTCCAGTGGCGCAACTTGCTTGAGTGGCTGTAGCCGATGCCAATAGGCAGGAAAGTTGCTGGAAACAAAAGCAACTTCCCAAAGGATTAGTAGTGTTATTAAACCAGCCAAAAACTGTCGGCGTTTTCGCCGAGCTTGCGTATCAATCGGGACTGGGTGAAGAAGCTGTAGCAGATCTGTCTCGTCGAAGCTAACTGGTTTGATTGCCATGTGCCGCGGGAGAGGGTCGAACTCTCATGAGCTTACGCTCACAGGATTTTGAGTCCTGCGTGTCTGCCATTCCACCACCGCGGCTTATTGTTTTATTCTAGCTGAAAACGAACAATACCTGAAGTGGTTACTTCTGTTTTGTGCTAGGAAGGAGTAAAATATTCGCGTATTGTCATAGAATAAATTCGCGGCATTGGGCCAGTAGTTCATCGGTAGAACGCCTCATTCGCATTGAGGAAGTAGGGGGTTCAATTCCCCCCTGGTCCACCAATCGCAACTTTCCCAAAACGGCGAAAGTTGCGATTGGTGGGATATTCTAAACTTTGCACGAAATTTAGAATATCCCACCATAAGTTTAAAGCCCGGCGGAAAAAATTTCTTTGCGGTATCACCGCTTGGCATCAATAAGTCCCGCCGGAGCGAAGCGGAGGTGGACTAGCTCTCTTCAAAACTGTTTCGCGTAAAGATTAGAATATCCCATAAGTAATTGGACAGTTCCGTTTTTTGCTCTGTCTTATTGGCAAGTTACGATCAAAAAGGTGACGATCAAGCGCCAAAATCGGTAAACAAACACTAATTTTAGTCGTATCTTGGTTTTTCTGCTTAATACTAATTTCGCAGTAGCACACGATCGAACGCTAGCCGGGCCAAGAGATGTGGAATGGAGCGTAATTTTCGAAGTTGTGACCCAGTTTAGATAGTAAGTCCTAGTATTGGGCTTAGTTGGTGTAGATCTCTTCTGCGCAGCGTCTTAGCCTGACGTTAGCGATCCTTGGCTGTGTTTGCTTGGGCTGATTTACGGCCTTCTGCTAATTGGCGTCATTAGCGTTATTATGTTAGGTATAACAAGTGGAACCTTTCATCCCGTAATCGCGGAATCTGGTGGCGCTTTTTTTCTTCGGGGGGAGACTATAAACGGATGTCTGGAAGTTTACTCAAGACAGCAGTCAATAGCTCGTCTGACCAACGATCCAAATTTGCCAAAAAAGCCATTCTTTTCTTTGTCGTTCCTACTTATTGCCTGATCGTCGATCGACTGTATGCCACTTGTATCAATAACACCCAAATTAATTGCCCAAAAAAGGGAGTATAATTGATAGGATTTTTCAAACATCTCTTTTGCTTCCATCTTGTTGTCAGCTGAAAAAAGTTTTGTTCCCACCTCCATCAGACGCATTGATGCGGCTAGAAGATGTTTGCTGATGCACCAAACCTCTCCCTCCGATTGTTTGATAAGCTTCTTTAATAAAGTTTTTCTTATTTCTCTGGTTTGTTCGAGGAGATTAAAATACCCGTCCTTGCCAGTCTTTTTAGCTGTAAAAAAGAAGTGCTCCTCAATGCTAACGAGATTCATTACCGCTAAGCTTAAGTCTTGATCGGAAGACAGGTCGAGCTTGTCAGCTTTTTTAAGAGAAGCGATCTTTTTCTCTACATTGTCAAAAATTTCTTTTTCTGTCATCGAGTAACATAGTAAAACATTCCGCTTAACAATAGTAAAGCGCCCACTGGCAAGACAACCCTTTGTAGCGGAAAATAAGATCGGCCCACTCTTTTTCTGAGGCTTTGGTGCAGAACCAGTGAGGCGGCTAGGCCAACAGCGCCAATGATTGTTCCGAGAGAGAATCTGTCTATTCCCCAAAGGCTGTTGCTCCAGTGTCCAATTGCGCTTGTCCAATAGAGTGGAATTAGTATTAGCGCGAAGTAAATTAAGGCGATGACCAGTATTTTTCCGGGGAAAAGCCATTTCTTCTGCGTAAAAAATGCATCAGTCCAAAGGGTCAAGCCAGCTACTAGTGCTCCAGCCCAAAGACTGGTAATTGTGTCGTCAATTTTGAGCCAGCGGGACACACCCAGACCTGTTGCAACGGCAATGGTGCAAAGTGGACACATAATTAGCTATTACCTCAAGGAATTCTGCATAGTACTATCATACTAGCGCGAACCCTCTATTTGGCAAGTACTTGACGCCGGACTGCCAAATTACTGATAAATACTGTACGCTTAAAGTGATGTCTGAAGTTGTGGTTCAGGACAAAGGGAGGATGCTGGAGAAAATTCAGTCCCTGCCAAAGCAGTTTCGAGATGCTTTGGTGAGTTTGTGGACTAAAGAGCTTCCCTGGAAGAAAGACGGGATCGACAAAATAGTTATTGCAGGAATGGGCGGATCGGGTGTGGCGGGACGATTGGCGCATGATCTTTTTCAAACAGAGAGTAAATTGATATTTACTGTTATCTCCGGCTACAAACTTCCTCGCTGGATTGATGAGCATACTTTAGTTGTGGCAATCAGCTACTCTGGCGATACTGAAGAGACTATCTCAATCGCCCAAGAGTGCAAACAACGCCAAGCCCGGCTGGTAGTGATAGCAACCGGCGGTAAATTAGTGGAGCAGGCGGCTGGTTCTGGATATCTGGCGGTCGACTATCAAAGCCAACCTAGATTAGCGATTGGCTGGCTCTACGGCTTGTTGTTGGTGCTTCTTTGCAAGTTAGAGCTAGTAAGTTTGACTGAGGCAAAATATATGGCGGCAGTTGACGAGCTGGAGAAGGTTGTTGGTCAGAAGTCGTTTCTAGAAAAAGCCGAAAATCTAGCTGTCAGTTTATCGAACCGCATCCCAATTATTCTTAGCTACCCACCCCATATTGCAACTGCCTATCGCTGGCAGACTGATTTCAATGAGAACGCCAAAACCACCGCCATCGCCTCGGCCCTACCGGAATTCTGCCATAATCTACTGGCGGGATTAGAGTATCCTTCTGCCGAGAAATTGGCTTTGATTTTGATCGAGTCGAAATATGCCTTTTCACGAGATGTAGCGCGCGGTAAGGTGTTAGAGGGGTTGGCTAGCAAAAAATCCTTAACCTTTTTTCCAATATCGGTACGTGCAAGCTCTATTTTGGCCGAGCAGTTGCTGTATATATATTTTGGCGAGTTGCTAAGTTATTATCTAGCTGGTGTAAATGGTGTTGATCCAACACCAGTAGAAATAATTGAAAAATTTAAGAAGGAATTGGCTAAGCTATAATGAAAACGGAATACAATGGCAAAAATCACTAGAGTTTGGGGAGAGGTTATTCACGACTCGCGGGGCGATGACACAATTCAAGTTTCTGTGGAAACTAACTTGGGAGCGGTCACTTCTGCCGCTATGCCTGCGGGAGCGTCCAAGTCGCGCTATGAGGCAATTGCGGTTGAACCAAAAAAGTCTCTTGAGCTGATCGCTGGCGCGCTCCAACCGCTTCTAGTCGGTAGAGATCTGGAAGATCAACAGGGTGTTGATCGAATTTTAATTGAGGCCGATGGCACAGCCAACAAAAGTCGCTTGGGCGGCAATACAATTTTAGGCATATCGTTGGCTGTCTCACGAGCCGCAGCTCATGCACTCGGCTTACCTTTGTATCAGTATATCGGACGTCTAGCAGACCGACAGGCTTATTCACTGCCGGTGCCGATGATGAATTTGATTAACGGTGGAGTACATGCTGATAATAATCTCGACATTCAGGAATTTATGGTTGTGCCGGACGGGGTTGATGAGTTTCATAACCAGCTTTCGGCCGGAAAATTGATTTTTTCCACCTTAGGCCAACAATTGCGAGGAACGGCGGCTTATATCCCCGTAGGTGATGAGGGCGGCTATGCGCCCGATCTGGACACCAACGAAATGGCTTGCGGCTTACTTCAAACAGCCATCAAAAACTCTGGTTACGAGTTGAGAGATGAGGTTTCGCTGGCGCTAGATGTAGCGGCCTCGAAGCTCCCCGCTACTTTTGAAGCCACCACCGAGCACTATTTGAGCATGCTCAAGGAGTTTGCCATCTTCTCGATTGAAGACCCCTTTGATGAGGAGTCGTGGGATAAATGGGCTGAGCTTAAAGAAAAGATGGAGTCGACCAACACTTCTCTCAAGAAGATGATGTTAGTCGGCGATGATTTGTTTGCCACTAATTTGGAGCGCCTGCAAAAAGGAATCTCAACAAAAGCGACTAACGCTATTTTAGTTAAGCTTAACCAGATCGGGTCACTTTCAGAGACGCTGACAGTAGTTGAAGAAGCCCGACTGGCTGGATACTTTATGATAGTCTCTCACCGTTCCGGAGAGACGCTTGATGACTACATTGCCGATTTTGCAGTGGGAATAGGAGCACAGTTTATTAAGACTGGCGCGCCAAACGAGAGCCACCCGGAACGGATGAGCAAATACCGTCGTTTGCTAAAAATTGAGCGAGAGCTACGCGGTTAAATGGCGGCAACCCTCCAGCCAGTAGTACTAGTAATTATCGATGGTTGGGGCATTGCACCGTCATGGGGAGGTAACGCCATATCGTTGGCGAAAATCCCGGTTTACAACCAACTTGTCAGAGGTTATCCTAACACCTTGCTTGGCGCTTCGGGAGTGGCGGTAGGCCTGCCGGAAAACGAGAAAGGAAATTCGGAGGTGGGCCATTTGAATATCGGTGCTGGGCAGGTTGTCCACGAGTCCTTAACTTCCATCTCCCAAGCGATAACTGATGGTAGCTTTTTTACCAATCAGCCGCTCAACACTGCTTTTGATAGGGTGAAGCAAGCCGACTCAGCTCTGCATCTTATCGGATTGGTGAGCGATGGCGGTGTTCATAGCCACATCGATCATCTGTTTGCCTTGATCGATATGGCTAAGAAAAAAGAAATTAGCAAGCTGTATATCCACGCTATTACGGATGGTAGGGATACGCCACCTTTCGTGGCTCAACATTTTCTTTCACAAACAGAGGAAAAGTTGCGTCAAGTCGGTATTGGGCAGATTTGCTCAGTAACCGGGCGCTATTTTGCTATGGATCGAGACCGGCGCTGGGACAGGATAGAGAAGTTCTATCGAGCTATCACCGAGGGGGTGGGCCGTGTTTCTCCTTCAGTGGAAGCGGCAGTCGCTCAAGCTTATCGCGAAGGTGTCTCGGACGAGTTTATTCCCCCCACCATCATTAACGGAGAAGGGAAAATGTCGGTGCCTATTAGAGATGGTGACGAGCTGGTTTGTTTTAATTTTCGAGCTGATCGATCTAGAGAGCTGGCTCACGCTCTGATAAGCGACAAATTTAGTGAGTTTAATCGCAGAATTACACTGAAAGATATCAAAATGACCGCATTTACTTTCTATCAAGAAGACCTGCCGGTGGCAGTAGCCTTTCGGCCCCGCGATGTTCACTATCCTCTCTCTCGCGTTCTTTCAGAAGCTGGCTTGCGCCATCTGCATGTGGCAGAGAGCGAAAAATATGCCCACGTAACTTATTTCTTTAACGGTGGTGAAGAGAAGCCCTTCCCGGGCGAGCAGAGAATCGTAATTCCCTCGCCAAAGGTTGCTACCTACGACCAGACGCCGGAGATGTCAACGGCCCAGCTTGCCCAAGCAGTAGTAGAAAATATGAGTAAATATGCTTTTACTGTTTGCAATATCGCGGCTCCGGATATGATTGCGCACACCGGAAACTTGCGGGCGACTGTTATCGCCTGCGAGGCCACCGATCAGGCACTGGGCCAGATATACAACCAAGCCAAAAAAGATAACGCAATAATGCTAATAACGGCTGATCACGGTAATGCCGAGCAGCTAGTTGACCCAAAAACCGGCGAACCTGACACGGAGCACAACAACGGTCCAGTACCGTTTATAGTCGTGGGAGAATCGGCTAGGGGCTGGAAGCTTAGACAAAATGGCGTACTGGCCGATATCGCTCCAACAATACTAAACATCTTTAACCTATCGCAACCTAGCGAGATGACGGGTCAGACACTAATTCTGCAGAGTGAAAACACTACGGTCGGGCAAGGTGTCGCTCCCCTGCCAAGCGGCAATAGCCCCCAATAAAACCGTTTTGTCATATTTATAATTTTTGCCAAACTTTGTTCCTGGGTCCATAACGATGAAATTGTTTGTGTCGTAGCCAACCACGACCAGCATATGATACTCCGGTCCACCGTTTTTAAAATGAGGGTTATGAAGTGCCTTACCGTCTGCCGGAATTAATACCGGTCGGCCCGAGGTGAGAATTGTCTCTAAGTCATTGACTTTATTTATCTTGCTTTCAAGTAAGTCGATGGAAAGGTATTGCTTCGCGACAGCAACAATTTGCTGATTGTTTATGCTTTCCGAGTAATGATGATCCTGTTCCCATCGCACCATATTTTGAATATTGTTCTCGTGTTCGCCGATAGAGGGTTTTTGTCCGGTTAGCCAATAATGTACCATCAGCAAACTGGCTTCCTCGCACGCATCTTCATGAAGAGCGTCCCATACACCATTTGGCGCTTGTGAGTAAAATAGCACCTTATTAGGTGATGGCCATGTCTTGATCGGCTCGGTAGCAACTAAATTATGTGGTGTAGATTCTGTCGTCTCTTGAGTAGTTACAGTAGCGCCCAATGGTTTTACTCCAAACTCAACAACAGCGCTTCTTTTGTTAGAAAGCACCCCAACTCCTAAAAAACCCAGGCCAACCAGCCCAAGTACGATTATAAAAATTATGAAGCGATGTTTCATCTCACCACAAACATCGGGCTTTAGCCCGATGTTTGCTTTGCTTTTTAGTAGGTTACTGCATCGGGGCGCTTTCCTTGCTCTCGCCGGAGAAAAGCTTGACCAAGCTCCAAAGGGCGGCCAATCCCACTAAGACGTAAATAATTCTGGAGATAACTCCCTCCTGCCCCCCAAAGATGGCGGCTACCAGATCGTATTTAAAGGCGCCAACTAGACCCCAGTTCAGGCCCCCTACGAACAGTAGTACCCACACTATCCAATCCATTGCGCTCATTTTCATTTCATTCTCACCTCCTCCCGTTGTTTTTATACTACATTCGTAGTGTGGACTATTGTAAAAAAAATGCAATAGGGCGCAAAAAATGAGGGTTTAGGGTATAATATTAACGATGAAGGTTAGCAACTGTTATCTTGAGGGCCGTTAGTTCAGTGGTAGAATGCCTCCATGGCATGGAGGAGGTCGGCGGTTCAAATCCGCCACGGTCCACTTCTCGACAAGCTCTAAGTAAACATCTCTTAATTCCGCTCTCTTGAGGAAACCTTTTCTCTGACCTACTTGATATCGGCAAATTTGACAGACAAGCTACGAGTTGAGAAATTTGTAAAGTGAAAAAAATACCTTGGCGAAACAAATGGTCGATCGTTATTTTTTTGACAATCCTGATTGCTGTCGGCATTATCTATCAGCAAACCACTCGAAACGACAACTATTTATCTCCTGCGTCCCTACAAGAAGAAAGTAATACCATTTCCGATAACAGCGTTGAGAAGACCACCCGGCATCAGCCAACGCGCTTGGTTATCGAAAAGATAAGTATAGATGCACCAGTTATCCCAAATGTAAATGGAGCCGATAAAACGGCCTATTTCTCAGCACTTCAAAACGGTGTCGCTCAACTAAAAGGCAGTGCTGACCCAGGGCAGAATAGTAATATCTTCATTTTTGGCCACTCATCCTACTATGCCTGGGACCCCGGAAAATATAAGGAGATATTTGCCCATTTAGACCTGCTTAAAGAGGGTGATGTTGTTAGGTTGTACTCAAGAGATAATGAGTTCAATTACCTTGTTCAAGAGCAAAAACTCGTAGAACCGAACGACATATCAGTTGTAAAACCGACTAAAAGTGAGCAGCTGACCCTAATGACCTGTTGGCCTCCTGGCACTACTGATAAGCGTTTAGTCATCGTTGCAGTGCCGGTATTGTAGCTTTTAAATAACTAACTATAATAAAGTTGTGGAAGCGATGACAACAAAGATAAGATTAGTGGTGCGGGAGATTACTGTAATGCTGTTCGTGTTAGGGACTCTAATGATTAATATTCCCAATATCCGCGCGGCTGATTCATGGGACACGGGAACGGCAGGGGGGACAGCGCGCAACCATCACAAGGCAGCTATGTATGATAAAAAAATATATAACTGGGGTGGACTAAATGAAGACGGTGATGCGCTTAATACAATGGACATTTACGACACAGCAACCGATTCTTGGTCAGCTGGAACAGCAGGCGGTACCGCACGACAAGCTTATGTTTGCGGCTATTACGATGGCAAAATCTATTATTGGGCTGGTAGCGATGATAGCGACAGAATTAATACACTAGATATTTATGACATAGCAACCGATTCTTGGACTACAGGCGCAACTGGTGGCACGGCCAGAGATTCTGCGGCGGGAGTAGTCTATGAGGGTAAAATATATGCTTGGGGTGGTACTGACGATGAAGGCCTATTAGATACGGTTGACATATATGATATCAACACAGATTCATGGAGCACTGGAACCTCTGGTGGGACAAAAAGGAATGGACATTCAGCCGTACTTTATGGAGATAATATCTATTTTTGGGGAGGAGCTTTTGGAGTATTATTGTTGAATACGCTTGATATTTATAATATTACAACGGGTTCTTGGACAGTGGGCATGGCTGGTGGTACGGCCAGAACCAACCAGAGCGCTGATATACTAGACGGAATAATTTATTATTGGGCAGGCGCCGATGACTCAGGAGACATCAATACAGTTGATATTTACAATATTTCCAGTAATTTGTGGAGTACCGGTACAGCTGGGGGCACGAGCCGCGACAGCCAGAGTTCAGCACTTTATAATGGATTAATTTATTATTGGGGTGGGTGGGATAACGAAGCAACATCCTTAAGTTCATTAGATATTTATGACACCGGGGTAAGGCCGGCATATCTTGACCTACCCAACGATTCACGACCTATAAATATCGATCAAGGACAAACAATTACCACTTCAGATTATACGATTATGGTTAAACCTTCTGGCGGTAATGGAGTAACATCGGTTAATTTCTTTGTTGACAATCAATTACTTTGTACTGATACAACAGCAGATCAAGACGGGGTTTATTCATGCACTTGGGATACAACCCGGTATCATTCTGACATTAGAGTGGTTTCCTATTTTAATTCTAACGATCCGATTAGTATCGAGAGATCTGCGGCCGTAGATTATTCAAGCCCAGCAGTTAACATTACGGAGCTGCCAGAAACGGGGATGAGATGATAAATCAAGGATCGTTATTCTCAAATCATAAAAGATAGAATCAGAGCCCATTTCAAAAGACAAATAACAAGAGCGATGATAGAGTGTAGGACATAGAGCGTGTGTGTGGTTTGTGGTTAAAAATCGGAACTAATCAAATACAAGTAGCAAGATTTGCGACTGTACAAATTGATATGATATAGTTATTGTAACTTATAAGGTAGCTAATAATAATTCTAGGAGGTAGATGGCTAAAAAAGTAATATATGGGTTAGTGGTGGTGATCGTCCTGGTTTTGGTAGGAGTAGGTGTCTTCACAAAAGGATTTGGCTATTGGGACAAAAATAACGATGGCAATTGGAAGGCGGTCTTTCTTGCAAACGGTCAGGTTTACTTTGGGCATTTGGGCACTGGCTGGAGCGGTAAAACCGTTGTCCTGAAGGATATATATTATTTGCAGGTTGATCAGCAAGAGAACTTACAGCCAGATAAAACATCTTCAGCCACAGACAACTCGAAATTATCTCTTGTAAAACTCGGGAGCGAGCTACACGGTCCAAAAGATAAAATGGAGATAAATCGCGATCAGGTTCTATTTGTTGAGGATCTAAAAACTGATTCAAAGGTGGTCTCTGCCATCGACGAATATCAAAGCAGCCAGAATAAATAGAACCATTATTGGTTGTCGGGTGAGGAACAAGCGGCTACAATTGTAGCAATGAGTGAGTATTATAATTTTTCAGCTATAGAAGCCAAGTGGCAAAAACGCTGGAAAGAGAATAACGCCGACGCGACTGATTTAGACGCGAGGGAGAAATACTACTGTTTGGATATGTTTCCTTATCCCTCGGGGCAAGGCCTGCATGTTGGACACTGGCGCGGCTACATCCTCTCGGACTACTTCGCCCGCTACTGGAAGCTTAGAGGAAAAGAGGTGTTACATCCTATGGGATTCGACTCGTTCGGTCTGCCGGCGGAAAACGCGGCTATCAAAAACAACTCACACCCAGAAAAATTTACCAGAGAGGCGATCGAAACTTTTCACAAGCAACTTTCTTCTACCGGTGCGACATATGATTGGCGAAAGACCGTCACCACCAGCGCTCCGGAGTATTATCGTTGGACACAGTGGCTCTTTTTGCAATTGTATAAACATGGGTTTGCCCAAAAAAGAGAGGCGCAGGTTAACTGGTGTCCGGAAGACGCGACCGTTCTGGCGAATGAGCAGGTGGTCAATGGTAGGTGTGAGCGATGCGGGGCAACTATTACTAAAAAGAATCTCTCGCAGTGGTTCTTTTTGACTACAAAATTAGCCCAAGAGCTACTTGATGGGTTAGATGAATTAGATTGGCCAGATCATGTCAAGGAGTTACAGCGTAACTGGATCGGTAAATCTAGTGGCGCGTCCGTTTTGTTTGAGTGCTCCGCTGGCCAAATAGAAGTTTTTACTACTCGCCTAGATACACTATTTGGCGTTAGCGCGCTTGTTTTAGCTCCCGAACACCCGTTATTGCCGCAATTAATTACTTCTGAGCAGGATAAAGTAGTTGCAAAATATTGCGCTCAAGCTGCGGCTAAAACCAACATCGACCGGGAGCAGAGGTCTGCACAAGATAAAACAGGTGTTTTTACCGGTAGCTATGCCACCCATCCCCTAACGAGCGCCAAAATCCCAATCTGGATAGCAGATTACGTAATACCTGGTTACGGTACGGGGGCGGTTATGTCGGTACCAGCTCACGACGAGAGAGACTGGTATTTTAGTAAAAAATACAAACTCCCTATCAAGAAGGTTATTGAGACCGAAGAGTCCGAGCTTCCGACCGTCGGAATGGGTAAAACGGTTGAATCCGGGGAGTTTAGTGGTCTTTCATCTGTCGAGGCGCAGAAAAAAATTGCCGATAAGCTCGAAAGTATCAGCAAAGGTAAAGAAGCACAGGCCTGGCGACTTCGCGATTGGTTGGTTTCTCGGCAGCGCTACTGGGGAGCGCCGGTGCCGATCGTCTATGACCCCGATGGAAAGCCTCATCCAGTCAAAGATGAGTACTTACCCTTAAAATTGCCGGAGGATATTGACTTTCGTCCTCGCGGAGAGAGTCCGATCGCTCGATCACAAGAATATCTCAAAAAAGCAGAAGCGCTTTATGGAAAGGGCTGGCGTTTTGATAGCGATACGCTCGACACTTTTGTGGATTCATCGTGGTATTATTTTCGCTATCTTTCTCCCAATGACTCCACCGCCGCCCTAAACAAGGAGCTAATTAAGAAATGGTTGCCGGTCGATCTTTATATTGGGGGTATCGAACATGCGACAATGCATCTTCTCTATGCCCGTTTTATAAGCCGATTTCTGGCCAAGCACGGCTATATTGATTTATCAGTTACAGAGCCATTTAAGAAGCTGTTTAATATTGGGATGGTTACTCTTCATGGTGCGAAGATGAGCAAGAGTAAGGGCAATGTTGTCACGGCCGATGAGCTTGTCGAGCAAGTTGGGGCTGATGCCCTGCGCGGCTATGTGCTGTTTCTCGGTCCGATGGACCAAGAAGTGGAGTGGAACCCGCGTGGCATTAACGGCATATACCGCTTTTTGGTCAGATTGAATAAACTCTCAGAGAGAGTAAAAGCTACCGATAAGCCAGATACGCAACAAAGTGAGCAATTTAGCCAATACCTATCAACGATCAATGCAAATATTGAGCAGTTTCACCTAAACAGAGCTTTAGCCGCAGCGATGGAGCTGGCTAATTTGTGGGAAAGGGCTGGCAAGATTCCCCAAAGGCTGTGGCGAGATTACATCATTACTCTAGCACCGGTTTTCCCCCACTTAGCGGAAGAGCTTTGGGAAAGATCGGGCGCCAAGGAATCTGTCTTTCGCGCCTCCTGGCCTCAAGTAACCGCCATAAAAAGTGTAAATAAACTCAAAGTCTTATGTAACCAGAAGTTTGTTGGTGAGTTGGAGGTTGAAGACGGCTTAGCTGAAGAAGAGGTGCTTGCCTTAATCAAAAAAAATCCTGCTCTTGGCAAAAAGGTGCAGAATATCAATGTAACACGAACAATCTATCGGGCAAAAGAAGTGATCAATATAATCGGTAGTTAAAACTATTTCTTGGCGACGAACTCATCCCAAGCCTTAAGGGCGTTGGCGGCTGCATTTTGTTCGGCTCTTTGTTTTGACGGCCCGTCTCCGTTGGCGATTAAGTCGGATCCAGCATACACTCCAGAAGTAAATTTTTTGGAGTGGTCTGGTCCAGATTCATAAAGAATTTTATAGCTTGGAGTTAAGGAAAGTTTTTCCTGACAGAGCTCTTGAAGGTGAGATTTTGGGTCAAGATAAAGCTGTTGTTCTATAATATCAGGGATGCCGACAATTAGCTGATCCTTAATAAACTTTTTCGCCGCGTCATAGCCCTGATCTAAATATATCGCACCTATCAGGGCCTCGAAAGCATTGGCGAGCAGTAATCCCCTATCTCGGCCACCGCTCTTTTCCTCGCCCCGACTCATTTGCAGCAGCTCTCCCATCTTAAGTTTTCTGGCCACTCGGGCAAGTTCCTCACCTTTTACGGTGGCGCTACGCCAGTTAGTCAGCTCGCCTTCTGGATTGGGGTAAGTATTGTATAGGTGCTCGGTTACAACAAGCTCAAGAACAGCATCGCCAAAAAACTCAAGCCGCTCATTATGCTCCAACCCCTTGCCGTGATTCTCGTTAAGGAATGAGCGGTGGATAAAAGCCTGCTCCAATAGCTCTGGCTTCTTGAAATCTTGTAAATATTGTCGGCTGAATTGCTCCAGTGCAGGGCTCATGACTTTTTCTTGTCCCCTGCTTTTTCTTCTGCGGTGTAACGGTCACTTTGGCGAAACAGCGTTCCTAAGACGCCGTTAATAAATTTCGATGAATTTGTACCGCCGAATGTTTTGGCAATCTCTACCGCCTCATTAATGGCTACCTTAGGAGGAATTGTCTTATCGAATAGCAGTTCGTAGGCGGCTAGTCGAAGAATGCTTTTGTCGATGACGGATATCTGATCTAGGGGCCACTCTGGGGCGGCGGCGGCGATCTTTCTGTCGATCTCCTCAATCTGGCTGGCAGTATTATCGAGAGCATTTTTCAAATACTCCATATCAACATCCTTCTTCACTGGCTCGGCATTTCGTTTGCCAATGTCTGTTAATGACAAAGTGGGATTAAAATCCCACTCATACAGAGACTGCATTGCGATTGTGCGCGATAGATGACGGTTGGCTGACATCTACTTCTCGCTCGACTTATCTTCTTCTTTATCCTGGGCAAGAATCCTTTTCGTTGGCGCAGTGGGTTTAACGGGCTTGTCGGCGTAAAAACCGCACTCCGGGCACATCTGGTGAGGCATAATACTCTTGCCACAATTCTTGCATAACACATATGCACCGAAGCTCGCTTTTTGAGCTGTGCGGCGTAGATGAGTTCTGGTTCGTGATAGTTTTTTCTTTGGTTCGGCCATTTCTCATAAATTATTGCACGAATTTGCTTTTTCCACAACAGAGGGGCGCGTCAGCGCCCCTCTGTTGAATGTTGTTACTCTAGTTTTTTACTTCATCACGGACGCGCTTAATCAGGTCATTAACATGGGCTTGGCCACCCAAGCCGAGTGATAAGCCGAGCGCAATTGCTAGGCCGGCGACTAAGCCGATTGTCATCATCGAGATGAAGTTTTCTGAAACCCCAAGTGAGTAAAGAGACATGATAACGGCGCTAACATATACAGCCACTTGGGCAAAGATTGCGAATGTCTTAGCAAGAGTTACTCCTAGAGACTCGGTCACCACTCGAGTTAGACGTCCCATCACCTCAGCAATCTTAGTGCTAAAGAGAAGAAGCAGAAGGGTGGCAACCAATCGGGGCACGAAGAGAAGAATCTCTTCAAAAAGACTCTTGACTCCCATTATCTGCAACACGGAAGCGGCCGGAATTAAGAAGGTAAGAATAATCACCCACTTCACAAACGCGCCGCAGATCTCGGCTAGGTCAACGTTAAGCTTTGCTTTCTTCAGTGCTTCCGACAGCCGACTTTGATCGGATAGAATCTGCAGTTTAGCAGCTTGCAAAATCTTAACCACTATGTAACCAATCACTACTCCCAAAATCACACCAACAAGGGCGATAAGAACTGCCCCAACCACATTCGGCGTGAATGTAACTACTCTATCCCACACACCGTTCACAATATCTTTCGTCTGCGTTCCCCAATCGTTTATTGCCATCCGACTCCTTTCTTTTGTAGATTATTACAATTGACCAATTATTACACTTACTCATTATTACTATACACAAATAAGGAGTTGTCAAGGGGTGTGGTTAATATGTGGCAGTTTCAAGCGATGATTTTGCCCATGAAAAGATCCTTTTACTCTCGCGTGCCGAAGCAGCCAGATCGGTCTCGGTAGTATTTAGCACAACGCTAATTAACTTCCGGCCCTGCCAATCCAACGCGCTAACTAGACAATGACCTGCCGCAAGTGTAAAACCGGTTTTAATTCCTAGCGCATCTGCCATATAGTAACTGCTACTTGGTATCACAAGACGGTTAGAGTTCTTAAGCTCGTGAACAATATCCCCTGTTGTGTTAGCAATAGATGCCTCGCCCGTACGAACAATCGGCGCAAGTGTTTCATTTTTGAGTAGTAAACGAGCAATTTGCGCTAGCTCATAGGAAGATGAGCGGCCACTATCGTCATCTAGCCCGGCGGGGTCAGCAAAAGTTGTTTGAGAAAGCTGGTGTCGAGCCATATATTGGTTCATTTTCTCCACGAATTTGCCCTCTCCTTCTGTCTGATCAATAACTGAAGCAATGGTCAGGGCGGCGTCATTGCCCGATTGAATCAATAAGCCCTTTAATAAATTAGCTAGAGTAATTTTTTCTCCAGTGCGTAAACCAATTTTCGAGCCGTTGATGGCTGGTGCGCTTGCTGGCACTGTGATGACCTGATCTAAAGGCATCAACTCCACGGCAGTTAGAGCGGTCGTCATCTTAGTGGTGGAGGCAACGGGTAGATTCTCTTGGCAGTTATGACAAAGTAAAAGCTCTCCGGATCTCTCATCAAGTAATAAATAGGACGCGGCATAAACATTTGGCTCTTTGGCCTTGGTGACAACAAAGCCACTGACTATCGCCTTCTTGTTTGCAACTTCGCCGCGCCAACTTGCTTCGGTAGTGGCTAATTCTGGCGCAGGAAAAGCAAAGTAGAAAGTGCCAGCCAAAACAAGGACTGACAGCCAAACTCCAAAGCAAAGGATCCTCAAATTACCTAGTGGCAACACAGACTTTTTACTTGGTGGCTTTGTCGGCGTAAAGATGCGGCGTTCGTATATGTCGAACCGCCGATCAAGCATTTTAAGATAATTTTTTTTCCAGCTTGAGCCCGAGTTCTTTTAGCTGTTCGCTATCCACCGTAGAAGGAGCATCCATCATCGGATCTTTGCCGTCTCCCATTTTCGGAAAAGCAATGACCTCGCGTATATTGCCCTTCTCGTTCAGTAATAAGGATATTACCCTATCCCAGCCACTTGCGAATCCACCGTGAGGCGGAACACCAAAATTGAAAGCCTTAAGCAGATGTCCGAATTTTTCTTCTATTGCTTTCTCTTCGTGGCCAAGAAACTGGAACACTTTTGACAGCATCTCGGGTTCGTGAATCCTTAAGCTACCTCCGGCAATCTCGACGCCGTTTAGCACCAGATCGTACTGTGCCGCTGTGGCTTCTCTTGGCTTTTTTGTAAATGAGTTCTCCCACTCCTTGGCGGGGCGGGTAAAGGGATGGTGGACGGCGTCGTATCTTTTTTCCTTCTCTTTCCATTCAAACATCGGAAAATCGGTGATTATGGCAAAAGCTAATTCATCTTCATTGTCCTTGTTTTTTCGTAAATCAGGGTGGTCACTCTTATACTTCTCCATAGCTTCCGCATAGGTTAAACGCGGAAAAGTTGAAGCACTCAGAACCTTTTCAGGAAAAACCTCCTTAACAAGATCCTTGAAGAAGCACTCCATTATGTCGAGAATCTCTTCTTGAGTAGCAAAACTCATCTCTACATCAAGTTGAGTAAATTCGGGTTGTCGATCTTTGCGGGAATCTTCATCTCTAAAACAGCGAACTATCTGAAAATACTTCTCCATTCCTGCCACCATCAGAAGCTGTTTATACTGTTGTGGGGACTGGGGCAGAGCGTAAAATTTTCCTGGATCGATACGGCTGGGAACAAGAAAATCTCGCGCTCCTTCGGGGGTTGATTTGGAGATAAATGGAGTCTCAATTTCACAAAAACCTCTTCTTACAAACCACTCGCGTGCAAATTTATTGATCTTGCTACGCATGCGCATATTGCGAGTGAGACTTGCCCGACGGATATCCAGATAGCGGTATTTTAGTCTGACTTCCTCCGAGACATTGTCATCATCCAACTGAAATGGCAAGGCATCGGCTTTAGATATTAAAGCTAATTTCTTGGCTTGAATCTCCACATCGCCACTGATGATATTGTGGTTCTGAAGACTTTCTGGGCGCTGGGCGACTATTCCCTCAACCTCAATTACTGATTCTTCAGTCACTTCAGCTGCCTGCTTGGCCAATTCCTCAGTCAGAACAATTTGAGTAAGCCCACCACTGTCTCTAAGGTCGATAAATACCACTTGAGAATGACGGCGGATCGTTTGAGCCCAGCCGGCCATCATAACTGTCTGTTTAACTAATTTGCTAACTTGTTCGCTTAGTATTCGCTTCATCGTAGCTCAAACTCTATTTTATCGCGAAGTTGCTCCAGAATACTAGTAATGTGCTGACTGGCCTGTTCATCTGTTAGGCTGGTATTCTTGTCCTGGATAAGCAGTCGAAAAGTCATCGCTACTTTTCCTTGACCGAGAACTTGATCGTTCTCGAATCTATCAATGAGCTCACAGACAACTACTGCCTCGTTAGAATTGAAGGTCTCTTCTATAGCTTCCGAGCTAATCTCTAAGCTAGTAGCCAGGGTGATATCACGCGAAACACATGGATATTTACTGATCTGTTTCATTGCCGCCATTTTTGGCAATGAAGGGCTACTCTCGCTTTCGCCAATGTCAGTTATATCAACTTCCAGATATTTTATTTTTTTCTGCCGAACTCCATGTTTGTCCAGAAGTTTAGGCTCGACTGACTCGAACGATGCCTTCAATCCATAGTTAGCCAGCGTTTTAGTTATCTTATCTTCGCCGGGAGCAGAGGCTGTAACTATCGCCAGATGATTATGCTCTGCGGGAGCAAAGACATGTCCGATTTCAAAAAAAGCAGCATGCTTTAAGAAGGGGTTACGGGCCAGAGCAGTAAGTAAACCCTCCTGCAAGTTGGCTCGCAAGGTTGATTGCTCCTTCGTTCTGGGGTTAGAGAGTGGCAGAACTCCCGTTTGCCCGGCAAATGCATATGAATAAGTCTCAGTGCAAGCTAATTGGGCTAAATCATTTTTAAGTGCTACAATCTGACGATGAGACTCTTTGGTTGAATGATCTTTTAGCTCGAGCATCTTTGTGGCGAGTTGATCATAACCAATAACTCTAGCGACCTCTTCAGCGATATCAGCCGTAGTGCCAATGTCATTGCGCCATGTAGGTATGGTAATTTGATCATCTTCAAGTAAGAAGCTGGCTTTCTTCAAACTCAAAGACTCAATCTGCCGTTGACTCACACCGAGAAGCTTAGCTATTTTCTCGCTATCCCATGGAAGCTTTCTTCTCGAAGGCAACTCCCCCCTAACTTGGAAGCCAGTTACTTTTAAATTGGGGCATGATTTCTTTGCTAGAAACGCTAATCTGGCTAGTGCCTTCTGACAGATATAAGGGTCAACAGATCGCTCATAACGATGAGAAGCATCCGTCTTTAGGCCAAGGGCTTTGGAGGCAGCTCGAATCGTGGAAGCCGAAAAAACACCGGCTTGAACAATTGCTGTCTTGTCTTTGTTGCTAAAGGAAGAGTTTTTAGCTCCCATTATCCCAACTAAATCGACAAGTTTTAGGCCACTATATTGAACTAATGTCTTGGGAGGAAGCTGCCTAACACTGCCATCAAGTAGCGCTATTTCCTCACTCTTGCTTGTTTGCTGGATATGCAAGCCAGACGAGATACTGTTAGCGGAGAAAACGTGGAGCGGACAGCCCAACTCCCACATTACATAGTTAGTCAGATCGATCAGTAAATCTCTTGGTTGCCAGCCAAGCTGTTTCCCAAGTGCTATTAGCCATTGTGGGCTGGTTGTCGGCTGATAATTTTCTATGCGCAAAAGCTCATCTCGAACGACTAAACCTTTTTCACAATCAACTATAAGATCAATAAAATCACTTGGCTGCTCAAGTCTAGTCAACTCGGGCTCAACTAAGTCAATCTTATGTTGCGTAAAGCCAACCAACTCACGAGCAATGCCATATAACGAAAGGCAATCTCCCCTGTTAGGAGTTACTTCAACTTCCAAGGTATCATCGCGAATTACTTCGCTCTCTAGGCCAATTTGGCTAAGCTGATCTGCTAATTGTTGGGCGGTTAGCTCTAGCTGTGGCAGTAGTTGTTTTAGAATATTGAGAGGAACTAGCATTTCACCTGCCCTAGATAGCGATAATCGTTAGCAAAATTAATTCTAATATCATCGATTTTGGTAATGAGCCGGTTGACGCGCTCTATGCCAATACCGAAAGCAAAGCCCTGGTGTTTCGCTGGATCGAGGCCCATATTTTTCAGAACAACTGGGTGAACCATGCCCGCGCCTAGCACTTCGGACCATTTCAGTAATGAGGTCTTAATATCAACCTCAACTCCAGGCTCAACGAACGGAAATGAGCCAGGTCGAAAACGGATCTCGATATCTGGAGGAAACATAGATTTTAGCAACCCCTCAAGCATTCCCTTGAGTGACGACAGCGTCGCTGACGGATCGATTATTAAGCCCTCAATTTGGTAAAAGTTAGTGTCATGAGTGGCGTCAGTTGCCTCGTTTCGATAGGCACGGCCAGGAATTAAGATTCTAACCGGCGGCTTATATTTTAACTCGCGCATGGCTCGAATTTGCATCGGTGAAGTGTGGGTTCGTAATACCTTTCTATCGGCTAAATAGAAAGTATCTTGTTCGTCTCGCGCTGGATGATCGGCGGGAATGTTTAGTAGATCGAAGTTATTCTCTTCAGTTTCTATCTCTGGGCCGAGAACCACCTCAAAACCGTACGGGCGAAAGTAAGCAATAATCTGCTCGGTCAGTAGGGTGGTAGGATGAAGGTGTCCGTTCATTAACCTGATTGCATTATCCCACCTTTAGCTTTCTTTTCAAGAACAGAAGAATTAGCCCACCCAAAACAATCAATGAGATCGCAACAGGCCAGTTAAGCTGATCGTTGGCTTTAATAAAAAGAATGGCAACAATCACCACTGGAACTACCAGCGATATTTGAGCTAGTGTGTTTTGATTTAGAGAATTATCAGGGCCAAACTTATAGCGATATACCAACTGAATTAGCCAGTAAATAAGACCAGCCAAAGCACAAAAAAGGGCAAAAGCCATCAGAATTAGGGAGCTAAGCTGTTCCGGTGTATAAGAGCTAATTAGAGCAATAACTGCCCCCATACCGCAGATCAATGTACAGAAAAATACAAAAGAGATAACTTTACTTTTCATCCTGTTCAACTTCTTCAAACAAGCGATCCATCGAGTCGAGGTAGCCATCGTCACCTAGGAAGCTCAGACGAGGAATATAACGCATTTGCCAGTGGCGGGCTAACTCTTTAACAATATGATCGTTGCGACCCTTGATTAACTTTAAGGTGGAAGCATCTGTTTTCAACCAGACCCGTGCGCATTGTCCTGCTTTGTCAAATAGTAGATCGCTAATTTCAATCTGGCTACCCGGGAAAACTTTGGTAAATGTTTGACCAAGCGCTTTTTGCAGGGATCGGCTAAGGATCTCGATGCGATTATTCATAAATATATTTTCCCTTTTCAGGGCACAAAAGGCAATCTACGAGCTGCTTTTTACCGTTTTGCCCACTGTGGAGCGCGTCGAGCTCGCTTCAAACCTGGCTTTTTTCGCTCTTTTACTCGGGCATCAACCGTCAGTAATCCTGCCTTTCTTAAAGTTGAACGCCAAGTCGGATCAATCTTTACCAGACTTCTAGCAAGGGCCAGTTTTTCTGCCTCGATTCTCGAGCTGATGCCGCCCCCAACCACAACGCTGGAAATATCATAAGATTTCTGTATGTCTAACTGGCCCAACATCTTGTCCAATTCTTTCGGAAGCGGTGCGCTCTGCTGGTTTAGTCGATATTCACCCTTGCCGGCAATAACTCTTATAGTCGCTACTGCGGATTTTCTCCTGCCTACCCCGGTAAAGTAAGGGGTGTCGATACTCTTAGGCATCGGCCTCCTTACTAGCCTTCTTAGGCAGGTCCTTAGCATATAAAACTAAGTGCGATAGATACGAACGCCGTAAGCGGTTGTCTGGCAGCATAAGTGAGATTGCCTGTCTGACAACCTTCTCTGGGTCTGCTTCGATCCGTTCGCCGAGTGTTTTCGCCTTGATTCCCCCAGGATAAGAGGAATGGGTGTAATGGACCTTATCGGCTAACTTATTGCCGGTAATCATAACGCGAGCACACTGACTGATTGTAACCCTATCGCCTTGGTCTTCTCGATAATTAAAAACTGGCTTATGTTTACCCATTAACAGAACGGCCGCCCTACTGGCCAGCCGACCAAGCGTGTATTCAGAAGCATCTAGAAAATGGTTTTGAGACTCACTTTTTGTCATTCTTATTGGCAAGTGTCTTAGTTAAGACAACCATTGCTTGAGGAGCATTATCGCCTCGTCTCGGCGCGGCAGGAACGAGGCGGCAATAAGTTGTCTCATTCTCTTGATAACGGGGGAGGATTTCCTCAAAAACTTTTCGACTGGCAGCGCGGTCTAAGAGCTCTTGGGCGGCAAATCTTTTCGCACTCAAGTCGGCGCTTTTAACCCGATTCATAAATTGGTTTGCTCGACTTACAAGCAATTTCGCACTGGTTTTTGTGGTAGTCAGATTTTCATAGAGCAAAAGGGAGGTTAGTAAATTACGCTCATGTGTGCGCTGAAAGTCGGTTCGGGCGCGCAGTAATCTTTGCATTACGCCTCCGATTTAGCACTTTTATTGACAGTTGTTGATGTTTTAGTGGTAGCTTTGCCAGCTTTAACACTAGATACCTTCGGTTGCATTTCAGTCTTGCCGACAAATTCTTTCAAAACCTTAAAATGATTCTCTAGAATTTCCGCTGCCTCTTGAAGAGCGGCTACGGGTGTGATCGAGCCATCCGTAGTAATCTCCAAAAAGAGCTTGTCGAAGTTGGTCATATTGCCAACGCGAGTGTTCTCTAGGGTAAAATTGACTTTCTCAATCGGGGAGAAGGCAGCATCCACGGCAATAACTCCGATTGGAAGTTTTTCGTCTTTGCGTGATTCTATAGGTTGGTAACCAACCCCCTTCTCAACCGTTACCTCCAAAAGTAACTTGCCGTTTGGAAGTAGCTCGGCTATAAAAGCATCCTTGTTGACGACCGATAAACCGGTTGGACATTTGAAGTCACTTGCAACAACCTTTTTACCGCCCTTAATATCAAGAACAGCCACCAACGGCTCTTCGCCTTCTATCTGAAAGCGGACCTGCTTAAGGTTAAGAATGATATCAACAACATCTTGCTTGACGCCGGCAATTGTTGAGAACTCATGTGCAACGCCATCTATCCGTAGTGATGTTATGGCTGCTCCACCCAACGACGAAAGCAAGACTCGTCTTAAGGCGTTCCCAATGGTTTGACCGTACCCAGGTGATAATGGGCCTATCTCGAAACTCCCGAAGCTTGGTTCGGATTTAGTCGTCTTTAACTGCATAATATTAGTGGTTGATAAACTACTCATAGTGTTGCCTCCTTAATGTTCTTTAAAATTATCTCAAATTTTGCGGTTGAAATCAAGCACGCAGTGTCCATCATCAACGGGAGTAGAGCTCAATTATTTTTTGCGTATCGTACTCTAGGGGTAGGCTAGCTTCATCGGGTAAGGCCGTAATCTCGACTTGCTGTGTCATCTTGTCGAATTTTAACCAACTGATTTTCTCAAACTCCTTTAACTGGGTCACCTTCTTGGTAGCAGGAGAAATTTTATCACCGACAACGACCAAGGCTGATGGCGTGCTAACCCTGCGGTCATTAAGCTTAAAGTGTCGGTGAGAGACTAACTGACGTGCCTGTTTGCGACTTTCGGCTAAACCAACGCGGAAGATGACATTATCTAAGCGTCTCTCGAGCAACGCTAGTAGAGTTCGCCCAGTTTGTTGTTTATTCTTGGCGGCGGTATCAAAGTAGCGACGAAATTGTTTTTCCCGCATGCCGTAGGCCTGACGTAGCTTTTGTTTTTCCACCAGCTGTTGACCGTATTCGGTTAATTTTTTCCGTCTAACACCAGGTTTTGTAGTGGCGGCAGTTGTTGCCGCTAGAATGTTCTTTTGTTTCATCAGACGCGTCTCGGTTTCTTCGCCCGACAGCCATTATGTGGCATTGGAGTAATATCTCTTATACTAGTAATTTGAAGCCCAGATGAAGCAAGTGCTCTAAGAGCGGCGTCTCGTCCATTACCGGCACCAGAAACATAGATATGTAGAATCTTGGGGTCGCTAGGAGCAATCTTCTCTAAGAGATCTTTCGTTGCCAAGGTGGCGGCGTATGGTGTACCCTTCTTGGCGCCTTTAAATCCAACTTGCCCGCAAGATGATGTAGCAACCGTTTCTCCGCTTTGCCAGCTGTTGGCGCTAACGATTGTATTATTGAACGAGGAGAATATTGATATTCTCATCTCTGGAACCACAATAATCGCTTTCTTTTTTTTAGTTTTAGTGGTGGCCATCTTTATGTCTTCTCCGCGGCTTTCTTACGACCGCTACCGACGGTTACTTTTTTACCTCGCTTGGTTCGGGCGTTAGTTTTAGTGCGTTGTCCGTGAACCGGGAGGTTGCGAATATGTCGATTTCCGCGGTAGGCACCAATCTCTTTTAGGCGGCGAATATTTTGTTGCGTTATCTGACGAAGATCAGTTTCGACTGGTTCTTTTTCGACTTCTTTGCGAATTTTATCTACCTCAGTTTCATTGAGCTCGCTGAACTTGGGGTTGTCTTTAATCCCAACCGTTTTTAATATCTGTTTGGCACGTGCTGTGCCGACACCAAAAATATAGCTAAGTCCGATCTCAACTCGTTTGCTCTCGGCGATATTTACTCCACTGATTCTCGGCATTATCCTTGGCGTTGATTGTGGCGACGATTCTTACACACTACCCTCACAACCCGCTTGCGGCGGATCACACGGCAGTCCTGACAGATACCTTTTACTCCGTTGTGTACCTTCATTATGTAAGTCTCCTCGTAATTCTTCCTTTAGTTAAGTCATATGGGCTAAGCTCGACAGTTACCCTATCTCCTGGCACAATGCGGATGCGATTCTTCCGTATTTTGCCTGAAACATAACCCAAGACGCTTTGCCCACTGTCTAGGGTGATGCGAAACTGGCTGTTCGGCAGGGCCTCCTCTGCGAGACCATCAAGCGCGATTACACCTTCTTTATTCGACATCTAAGTTAATTTTAACCCTATTTAAGAGCAATTACAACTGCCATGACTCCAGGCTTGGCCAATATATCTTCTCTTCAGTAAATCTTGTTAGATTCAATGCCCCGTCATCTGTAATCATAACAGTATCCTCAAATTGGGCCGCATTGGTCGAATCGGCGGTAGATATTGTCCAGCCGTCAGCCATTACGACCAGCTGACATTCTTTTGCTGCAATAATTGGCTCAATCGCGATTGTTTTACCCTCTGGAAGCCTTTTTTTGTCGTGATTGTTGTGATTATAGATTGAGGGCGGTTCTTGTAATGACCGACCGACTCCATGCCCTGCCAAATCCCTAATTACCCAAAGCTGATTTTGGGTAATAGTCTGCTCGATAGTTTTTCCGATAGCACTTGGACGAGGGTCAGTACCGGCTGTGATAATCGCTAAATCTAGCGCTCTGGCGGTTCCCTGAAGAAGTTGATGATCTCGCTGGGAAATATTTCCTACCGGGAAGGTCCTAGCCATATCAACGATCCAACCCTTATTCTTGATACCAATGTCAACCGAGACGATATCGCCTTTTTCCAGTACCCGAGAGCGAGGAATGGCGTGAACTACTTCTTCGTTGACACTTAAGCAACAAGCGGCCGGATAACCCTCGAACCCCAAAAAAGCTGGGGTCATCCGCGCTTTTTTGAGCTCATTAACAACCAGCTCGTTTATTTGCAAAAGATTGACGCCAGGTTTAATTAGCCGATATATTTCGAGCTGGATATTGCTTGCAACCTGCCCCGCTTGACTTTGGGCTTGGAGTTGTTCAGACGACATTGAGTGTTTGATCTAAACGTGAAAATATCTGCTCGGCAACCTTCTCAACGGGAGGCTCGCCGTCGATCTGGTGAACAGGATACATCTGGCCTAATTTCGCCACAACCGGTTCAGTCTCGCGATGAAAAGCTGCTAATCTCTTAGCAATTATGTCTGGGGTATCGTCGGCGCGAGTCGTTGTTTTACCGTCTGCTATAACCGTCCGCTTGCTCAAGCGCTCAAGGGCAGTTTTGTCAGCGATAGTAATATTCACCACTTCCACATTCCAAAGGTTATCTTTTACCAGAGAAGTTAGGATATCGCATTGACCGAGATTACGAGGAAATCCGTCAAATATTATCCCTTTGAAATCGTTACTCTCGATGGTGGTAAGAAATTTATGGATTATTTTTTCGATAATCCGATCACCCACCAGCTCTCCCCTTTCTTGAAAACCTCGGATAGTCTTCCCCAACTCGCCGCCCTCTCTAGCGATCGTTCTAAGTTGATCCCCCGTCTCAAAAATAGCTAAGTGGTAGCGCTTGGCAGTTGCTTGCGTTTGGGTTGATTTTCCCGAGCCTTGGGCGCCGAAAAATATCAGCGCAGTCCACTTATTCATTTATCTCCTCGATGTATAACATTACCCAAAAGCCCTTGTCCCCCTTTGCTTTTGGCTGGATTAAACCGACGATATAGCTATTACCCGATACCGAATCCACCTCAACGGTTGATTCTCCTTTTGAAAGGTCAGCCTTAAACAGATGGAAGTCGTCGGTATTTTTTAGATTAAAATAGCCAACCGCAAACTTTCTGGCTGCTTGAACGGGGTCAAACAGCTCATCTGTTGTTGCCTCCCTAACCATAGCGTTATACTCACTAATTGTTGTTTCATTTAGAAGAAATTCCAGTCGGTAAAGATCTGTCTGCTCGGATATCACAGGGATATCTAAATTTTTACCAGCTTCCAAGCGATTCTCATCGGTAATTGAATTGGCTCGCTTTAATAGGGCTTGAGGTAAACCAAATTTCGTCGCGATGCTATAGAGACTTTCTCCAGAATTAATCTTGTAAGTGTGGGCAGAGTAGGTCAAGGCGTTTCTTGGTTCAGCCGGTACACTCAGCAGGCGAATATTCTCACTGACCTCGTTGGTTATTTCTGGATGAGTGCCGGAAAAGCTTTTATCAGAGCTAGATTTTTGGCTGGAAACTAACTGTGCCTGTCGGTAGTAATATACCGTTGTACCAGAGAGAAAACCAAAGACCAATAATATTACGCCTATACCCCAAAGACTCAGCTTCATCTATAAAACATCATACCTTCTCATCGCCAGTTGACTAGCCAACTGGCGACTGGTATCAATTACTACCGAGACAACAATTAAAACACTCGTTCCTCCGATAGCGAGGGTGGTAATATTAGTCATAGCTTTGGCGGCTAGAGGCAAAATTGCGATCACTGCCAAGAAGAGCGCACCCAATAAAGTTATGCGACTGATGATATATCGCAGATATCCAGTAGTTTCGTTTCCTGGGCGAACTCCTGGAATAAAACTACTATTTTTCTGCAAGTTGTCAGAAATCTGTTGCGGTTCGAAGACGATATATGTGTAGAAGAATGTTAGAACGAACACAAGAATGAAATAGGCAACTCCATAGAACAAGTTATTACTTGAATATGTGGTAATTTTTTCTGCTAACGTAACCAACCACTCTGATTTGGCTGTCTGAAGGAACCGCGCAAAAATTGCCGGAATTGTTAAGAAGCTTAAAGCAAAAATAATGGGAATAACTCCGGCAGCATTTACCTTTATAGGCAGAAATGAGTCAACTCCCTGACCAGTAACAGTGGAAACGGAGCGACGGGCATATGTTATTGGAAGCCGTCTCTCTGCTTCATTAACCGCGATGATCACAACAATTGTCGCCAATGCAATTAGAGCAAAGATAATTAGGTTAAAAGTACTGCTTGTGCCAACAACGCTGGCGGTATTAGCAATCTGTTGCGGTAGGCTAGCCACAATTCCTAGAGATATAATCAAAGATATGCCATTACCGATACCCCTTTCTGAGATTATCTCACCCAGCCACATCACAAATACGCTCGTCGCAGTTACAGCAACCAGCATTTCAGTAATCGTCTTCCAATCAGATTGAGATAGTATTCCTTGACTTTTTAAAAGCACTAACATCGCATAGCCCTGAATAACTGCCAATGGAATAGTTAAGTAACGAGAGTACTGATTAAGCTGCTCCCTCCCCTGTGAACCTTCCTTGCTTCTAGCCTCCCAAGCCGGGATTACTTTCGTCATCAGCTGAACAACAATAGACGCGGTGATATATGGTCCAACCCCAAGCAGATCAATTGAGAGTTGAGAGATAGAACCGCCCGTAAACAGACTTAAGACCCCAAATACTTGGTTCTCGCTCTGTTGCAGGAAGTTAAGCATCTGCCCTCTATCAACCGCTGGCAAAGGAAGGTGAGCAATCACCCTTATAAAGGCAAGTATTGCAATCGTGAAGAGGACTTTACCTCTTAGCTGCTTGTCTAGCCAGATCTGTCTTAATGTTTCCATCGTTTTTCTTGACCTTTAGACGGGATCGGCTAGAGCATATCTCTGGCGCTATCGTAGCTAGAATTTGCCCCGTCCCTATAATTTTTACGCCATATTTAACCTGGCTGGCTCTTAGCAGTCCCTTCTCCTGCAATGTTTCTAAAGAGACAGTTTCTTTGTTGGAGAAGTGCTGATTGAGCATTGCCACGGTAATGGCAACTGGCTTTGTGACTCGATGAGTAAAGCCCTTCTTTTTACCGATACGTCTGTGAAGGGGAGTTTGACCACCTTCAAACCAGGGCTTAATTTTACGGCCAATGCCAGAACGAGAGGCCTGACCCTTCATACCCCGACCGGCGGTTCTTCCTTTGCCAGAGGAGTCACCACGCCCCACTCTTTTGGAGCGCTTACGGCGGCGACTTGATAAAATATCACTAATAAATTGGCTCATCTTGTTTGGTCAATTTTTTAAGGGCTTTCACTGTGGCCAGAGCGCTGTTTAAGGCACTACCGCTGTTCAAGGTTTTGCTGACGATGTTTTTTATCCCCGCAAGCTCTAATACTGCTCGAACTGCTCCTCCGGCGATGATTGAGTGACCTTCTTTCGCGGGTTTTAAGACTACTTTTGTTGGACCATAAGACTCCTCGATTGGGTGAGGGATAGTCCCCTTGATCAAGGGTAGAGTAATAAGAGATTTTTCTGCTTGCTTACGAGCCTTAGAAACAGCATTCTGAACATCACCAGCTTTGGCAACAGCCAAGTTTACTCTGCCAGCACGATCTCCAACCACTACTAACGCACGGAAGCGAATTCGCCTGCCTCCTTTGACAGTTCTTGAGACTCTATCGACCGAGATGACTCGTTCTTCTAGTGAGTTCTCGCCCTCAATATCTGACCCTGGCTCAGTATATCCTCTTGTCATAAAGTAATTCCTTTCTCGCGTAGTGTTTGCGCCGCAATCTCGACCGCTCCGTGGTAAGCAAAACCGCTACGGTCGAATACGGCCGTAGAGATTTTATTCTCCTGAAGTTGTTTCGCTAAATCCTCACTCGCGGCCTTTGCCTTCTCGCACAAGGAACCCGATCGTTTCAGTGTGTGGCTTGAAGCGATGGTTCGCTGACTGTTGTCATCGATTGCCTGAAGCGCGATGTTATGCAAGCTACGGAAAATGGCAATTCGTGGTCGACGAGCCGTCCCGGAAATCTTGTACCTAATTCTCTTTTTTATTATTAGACGACTCATTATGCCCCCTTAGCTGCCTTTCCTTCCTTAAGCTTCACTATCTCACCTTGATAGCGGATGCCTTTTCCTTTGTAGGGCTCGGGTTTGCGGGTAGCACGAATTTTTGCCGCAAATTGGCCGACTGAATGTTTATCTGCTCCTTCGATTGAAATTACGTTTTTCTCTATAGAGATTTTCAGCCCTTCGGGAATGGAAAGTTCGACAGGATGAGTAAAACCAACCTGAAGCGTCAGAACGGTGTCTGTTGTTTGGGCCCGATATCCAAGCCCGATCATCTCCAGCCTCTTAACAAAGTTTTCTGTGGCGCCTTTGGTTGCGTTTTCCAATAGGCGGCGGATGGTGCCATGCATCTCACGAGCGTGTCGAGAAGGACTCTTTTTCTCAACCACAAGAACATTCTCATTTATCTGTAAAGTTAATTCTCGAGGAATCTTAACTCGAGAGCTGGCATTTTTACCAGTGATATTTGCCCACTCTCCCTCTTGTGAGATCGTCACTCCCTCAGGAATTAAAAGAGGTTTATTGCCTATTTTTGACATCACCAAACCTCACAAACTAGCTCGCCACCTACTTTTTGTTTTTTTGCTTGATAATCAGTCAATACTCCTTTGGGGGTGGTAACTAAAACCGCTCCTAAACGAGTACGGGTGCGCGGAATTTGCCGGGCGCTGCTGTATTGACGCAAGCCTGGCCGGCTGAGCATACGCAGGTGGGAGATCGGCATTTTCTCGTCAAGATCGATTACTAATTGATTATCTTGCTCTGTAACAGATTTTATATAGCCAAGTGCCCTTAAAGCGTCTGCGATCTCCCGCACAAACTTAGAGCGCTCGATTGTAAGCCGGTTTTTCCCAGCTAATGAGGCGTTTAGAAGCTTGTTTAGAAATTGAGCTACCAGACTCTGTTTCATTACCAAGAAGCCTTTCTTACCCCTGGAATTTCGCCGAATGAGGCCTTTTCTCTAAAACAGATTCTACAGATACCAAATTGTCGCAAATAGCCACGATTACGGCCACACAAAGCACAGCGATTAACCTGTCGCGTGGAAAATTTGGGCTTTTTGTCTAGCAGATATCTTTTGCTTGCCATTGTCTTATTTTAACCCTTATTGATAGGGAAGCCAAGCTGTTGCAGTAGAGTTAGACTCTTCTGCGGATTTGAGTGTGAAATACTAATTGTCACCGAAAGCCCAAAAGGCGTCTCAAAATAGTCCCCTGTTAGCTCATAAAATATTGCGTGATCTTTAAAGCCAAGAGTTAGATTCCCCTGCTTATCGAATTGATCTGGAGTTAAACCAGAGAAGTCGCGCTGGCGAGGCAGGTTGATGGCGATTAAACGATCAATAAAGTCGGCCATTTTTCTCCCCCTTAAGGTAACTCTTAGCCCGACGATATCACCCTCGCGAACCTTAAACCCGGCAATAGATTTCTTTGAAGCTGTTTTGGCGGGAGCTTGGCCAGCAATCTTGCTAAGTGCTTTGGTGATTGCCTCAACTCGATCGGTGTTACCTCTTATAGAACCAATCCCTACATTGAGCGAGACTTTCTGAATTCGCGGCAACTCCCAGAGATTAGCGATTGCCAACTCCTTCTTAAGCTCGGGTATGACATCTTGATAGCGTTTGGCTAGTGGTTTCATTTACTATTACTTTCCTTAGTTGCTTTTTTAGCTTCTACGGCGTGAGCCGGTTTAGGGACAGCACTGCGATTGCGGGTTGGTTTATTATTTCGTGGGTCAAGCAGGGCAACATTCGAGGCATCAATCGGCGAAAAAAGCTCAACCACTCCTCCTTGAGGAGCTTTGGCTGTTCGCTTCATATGTTTTCTAATAATATTGTGTCCAGTGATAACAACCTTGTTCTTTTGAGGTAAGACCTTTTCGATTACACCTTCCTTCCCTCTATCCTTCCCGGCAATAATCAGCACTCGATCACCTTTAACTAGCTTCATCAGACAACCTCCTGTGCAAGTGACACTATTTTGCTAAATCCTTTATCTCTCAACTCTCTGGCCACTGGACCGAAGATTCTGGTGCCACGAGGCGAGTTGTCGGGGTTAATTAGAACAACAGCATTATCATCAAAGCGGATTGTTGAGCCGTCCTTACGGCGATAGCTATGTTTTTGGCGAACAACAACGGCCTTGACCACCTCTTTGCTCTTTACGGCAGCTCGAGGGGTGGCTTCCTTTACTGAAGCGACAATGACATCACCAAGTTGGGCAGCATCTTTCTTGCCCTGACGCACAACAGTAATTACCCCCACTTCTCTGGCGCCACTGTTGTCAGCCACTCTTACACGCGATCTAAGCTGCAACATTTTCTCCTTTAGCTGGTGAGATGCGCCATGACTTACGTCGGCTACGAGGTCGTGTTGGTTCGAGTATTACAGTTTGTCCTTCTTCGACCTTAACTCCAGCACAATCTGCCAGTATTTTTACTGATGTTTGATAGCGTTTACCGATTACGGGGTGTTTCTTCCAAGACTTAAGCTCCACTACGGCAGTGTAGGGGTCCTGAGTTCGGATAATTATTCCGGTTAATTTTTTCATTCTACTCCTAGTTTAGCGCTCAACTGCGTCAGGGCTCGAGCAATCTCCTTCTTCTGGGCGCGTATCTTGCGATAGTTCTTCAGCTCTCCCAACACAACACCCTGGCGAAGCTTTGCCAGCTCTTTTCTTCCAACTTGTATTTTATCAGCTAATTCCTTAGCTGATAAGGTCGAGGGGTTATCTTGTTTTTTGTCTTTTGTTTGATTCATAATTCTTTTTTGGCAATAAATTTAGTCTTAATTGGCATTTTGTTGGCGGCGAGGCGAAGTGCTTCGCGGGCTGTCACTTCGTCAACTCCCGCCATCTCGTAAATAAGGGTACCCGGCTTAACAACAGCCACAAAATAATCGAGGGCACCGTGACCGCCACCCATACCGACCTCTAACGGCTTTTTTGTGACTGGCTTATGAGGGAAAACTCGGATCCAAATTTTACCACCCCGCTTGATAAATCTAGTAATAGCTCGGCGGCCGGACTCTAACTGCCGAGAGCTTAACCACCCGCGGTCAAGCGCCTTGAGGCCAAAGTCGCCAAAGTCTAGGCTAGCACCTCGAGTAGCAACTCCGGCGTAGCTACCTTTTCTTACCTTACGATGGGCCAGTTTACGGGGTAGTAACATCTTATTCCTCAAGTTCGCTTAACAATCCTCGGTCAATCCACACCTTAATACCAATAATCCCATAGGTTGTTTTTGCATGATATATAGCAAAATCAATGGCATCATTGAGACGAGATAGGGGCATAGAACCGTCCTGAAAGGTCTCACGTCTGGCGATTTCAGCTCCGTTAAGTCGTCCTGAAATTGTAATCCGAATACCTTTAACTTCTTTATTGCTCATACTTTTTTCAATGGCTTGACGACAGGCGCGACGGTAGGCAATTCGTCTTTCTATCTGGCTACCGATATTCTGAGCTACCATAGCGGCCACCGTATCAGGCTTGCGCTCTTCAAGAATATCTATTTTAAGTGATGGTCCGCCTTGTGCAAAGTAACGCTTTTTGATCTCGCTTCTGAGCTGGTTAATCCCCTGACCACCACGGCCGATTACTAAGCCGGGCTTCGAGGTAGTAATGTCAATATCAAGCCGATCCTTGGAGCGGATGATCTCAACCTTGCCGACGCCAGCCGAGTCGAGCTGCTTGCGAATAAAGTCGCGGATCTTCAGATCCTCAACTAGATATCTGGCGTAATTCTGCTTGGCAAACCAGCGACTCTGCCAGTGTGGGTGCAGGTGTAAGCGATTGCTAATAGGATTAGTTTTCTGTCCCATTGGTTTCTTTTCTACTGGTCAACTTAGCCTTGTCTTGTGTGGCTTCTAGCTCGATCACAAGATGGGCCATCTTTTTCTCGTAGTGGTTGGCTCGACCACGAGCATTGGCTCTGACACGTTTAATGCGTGGACCATCTGTTGCATAAATTTGGCTGATTTCTAGCTCGTCTGGTGACAGTTCCTTACTCTTACCAGCCGCCTCACCTGATCTTAAGAGCTGAGTAATAAAGCGCGCCGTATCGCTGTTAACGACACTTATCTTATTTAGTGCTTCTGGTAGAGGTTGGTGTCTAAGCGCGGCAAAATATGGCCGCAACTTGCGCGGTGAGTGCCGTAGATATCGTAGCTTCACGGTGAATTTTGTCATTTGCCAGCTCCTTGGGTTTTAGCCTGCTCCTTTGCCATTTTTCCTCTATGGCTGCGGAATTTACGGGTTGGAGCAAACTCACCTAGCTTATGCCCAACCATCTCCTCAGTTATTAATACATTCGAGAAGCCCTTACCTGTATGGACAGCGATTGTCACACCCACCATTTCAGGAAAGATAGTTGATCGGCGAGACCAGGTTCTAATAACCGTTTTTGATCCCGCGTTGGCAACGACTTTTTTCAGAAGCTTCTCATCGCAAAATGGACCTTTTTTTAGTGATCTAGCCATTATTTCTTCCTTCGATTGATAATAAATTGGTCAGTTCGCTTGTTCTTTCGTGTTTTTACACCCCGAGCAGGCTTGCCCCAAGGAGTTTTTGGATATTTAAGACCAATTGGGTTTACCCCCTCACCTCCTCCATGGGGGTGAGAATTAGGGTTCATTGCCTTTCCGCGAACAGTGGGGCGAAAACCCATCCATCTAACACGACCGGCTTTTGCCAACCTAACTCGATTATGCGAGCTGTTAGAAACACGACCGACAGACGCCATACATTTTAGCAAAACTTTCCTTATCTCGGAAGAAGGCAGACGAACGTGAGCATATTTACCCTCTTTTGCACCCAAGGTTGCCCAGGTGCCTGCGCCTCTGACAAGCTTTCCCCCCTGCCCGGGCTTTAGCTCAATGTTATGCAATTCAGTTCCAACTGGTATATCGGCCAAAATCATCCTGTGGCCGAGACGGGGTTTTTTAGCTGTTTGGCTGGAGACTTTGTCTCCAACTTTCAGACCTTCAGGTGCGATAATATAACATTTCTTTCCTTGTTCGGCTTGCAACAGAGCAAGATGAGCACTTCGGTTGGGATCGTAATGGATTTCCACAACTTCCCAAGAAATATCGCTAGGAAGTAGTTTAAAATCTACTATCCGATAGAGTCGCTTGGCCCCACCGCCTCGATGGCGAATAGATATCTGACCTGAAGAATCGCGACCAGCTTTCTTTTTTAAAGACAGAAGAAGACTTTTGGGTGGTCGGTTTTTACTCAACTGGGCGGTACTGGCAAAAGACATCTTTCGCCTCGCATTAGTTGTGGGTTTAACCGTCTTAATCATTTTTTTACCTTCTCTTTCTTGTTAGGGGCTGATTCTGTTTTTGGGATATCAATACCCGGGAAGGTTTGTCCCTTCTTTAAGGTAATAATTGCTCTGTAGCGGGCCGCTCGCTGACCACTATGACGGCGAAAACGAACTTGCTTTGCTGGCAATTTAATAGTGTTAACGCTAACCACATCAACCCCATAGATAGCCTTAGCCTCTTTTTTGATCTGAGGCTTGGTGGCATCGGCACGAACCGCTAGCAAATAAACGCCGTTATGGAAGTCTCTGGCACTTTTCTCGGTAATAAGAGGCTTTATCAGCTTATTCATTCTACTTCCTTCTTGGCGTGTTTAGGGGTAGTTGCCTTCTCGACTGACGAAGTAAAAACATAATCAGCTGTAGCAAGGTGGGGAAAAAAGGCGTTGTCACGTCTGATAACTTCGACCCCGGGAAGGTTGCTGGCAGTTAAAAGTAAGTTGCCACAGTTGCTATCAACTAGAAAATAAACTTTCTTTCCTAGTAGCTTTTTTTCCTGCAACCATGCAGATAGTTGGCGAGTTTTGGTAAATTCTAGTATTTGTTTGTCGTAACTGCCGATCTTTCCTTGTTTGGTAAGTTCTGACATTATCTCCCGGTGGGCTAACTGAAGCATCTTTTGATTAATTCGTTTATGAAATTTCTGTGTTCTTTGTGGTCCAAAGGTTATTCCACCGCCGCGCCAGATAGGTGAGCGATTACTCCCAGCTCTAGCTCGACCAGTTCCCTTCTGCTTCCAAGGCTTTCTGCCCCCGCCAGATACCTCCCCTCGTGTTTTACTGTGCGATGTCCCCTGCCGTGAACAAGCTCTTTTGACCTCTAGCACCTGTTTTATCGTTCGAGCAAGATTAGCCATTAGTTTGATCCTGAATTACGACTACCGAACCAGCAATGCCGGGAACCGGCCCCTTTACCATGAGAAGGTTATCTTTATCGTCCACTCTCAATACCGATGAGCCTCTAACAGTAAGGTTAACGTTTCCCATCCGACCAGCCATCTTTTTTCCCTTCGGCACACGCTGGGGCTGTTGGTTACCGATAGATCCGGGTCGGCGTTTGGAGTTTGAACCATGAGTCATCGGCCCACCGCTGAAATTGTGTCGTTTCATAACGCCAGCCGTACCCTTTCCTTTTGTCACACCTGATATTTTCACCTTATCGCCAACCGAGAACTGACTAACAGTATAACTCTCCAGTTTTTCTTCTCCCTTTAACCAATGAAGAATTAACGCCCCCTCTTTGGCAATTTTGTTTCTTAATTCAGTCTGAGGTTTAGCAGTTTTACCCGGTTTGACTACTCCAAGCATTGTTCCTTCTGAACCTTGATATACGGCTTGCCCAGCAAATGCGCGCACGACAGAAGCGGGAACAAGCTTTCCCTGCTCGTCCCATAACTGGGTCATACCAATTTTTTCACCAATAATTATTTTCTTTGCCATAATATACTGCTAAGCCACACCGACTCACTCGGCTTAGCGCCTTAAATATTATCCAATAATAAGGCTTTAAAGTCAATCAAGAGCAAAATACTATTCGCTTGTTGTCCCGTCAAAGTGCTCTTCGTTACTTTCAGCTTCTGCTTTTGTCTTCCTGACAACCTTATCCTTGTGCTCGGGGGGTGAATAGAGCGTGTAAAGCTTCATAGCTTCACTCTCAGTGGTATTGACGATATTGTGGCGAACGCCTGCGGGTACTACTACCGCCCAGCCATCTGACAAGGGATATTCTTGCCCATTAAGTACCGCCTTTCCCTCCCCAGCTTCGACTCGCAAAAACTGATCGAGTTCGTGTACCTCTTCTCCGATATCCTCTGATGGCGCTAAAGACATTAATACAAGCTGGCTGTGTTCTGCAGTGTAAAGCACATGACGAAAATTCTCATTATTCTGTGTTTCACTCTCTAAATCGACTACGTATCCTTTTTTATCCATTTTCCTCCTCGTTAATTATGTCTACAAAATACCAACTGAAACTCTCTCGTTCAATAGGAACTTCTCGCCCCATTTCAAGTCTTAATTTCAATATCGACTCCGGCCGGCAGATCTAGTCCCATTAGAGAATCCAGTGTCTTTGGATTGGGGTCTAAAACATCTATAAGTCGCTTATGAGTCCTGACCTCAAACTGCTCACGTGAATCCTTATGAACAAAGCTGGCTTTATTAACTGTGATAAGCTTTCGTTCGCTAGGTAGGGGGATTGGACCGGTTACTACTGCGCCGGTCCGTTCCGCTGTTTCGATGATTTTCTTCGCTGTCTTATCAATGACTCGATAGTCATATGCCCTCAATTTAATTCTGATGATTTGTTTGTGAGCGGAGCTTTTCGTAGCCATGATAAGGTGCGTCAGTCCTGTTACTTAATAACCTTAGTTACCACGCCAGCCCCAACCGTCTTGCCACCCTCGCGGATAGCAAATTTCAGCTTCTCTTCCATGGCGATCGGTTGGATCAGCTTTACTGTGACAGTCGTAGTGTCACCTGGGACGATCATCTCCTGGCCATCAGATAACTGAACTTCACCAGTTACATCCGTGGTACGGAAGTAAAACTGTGGCTTGTAGCCATTGGTGAACGGAGTGTGGCGTCCGCCTTCTTCTTTCTTCAAGATATAAACTTCGGCGGTGTACTCAGTGTGAGGAGTGATGCTGCCCGGTTTACAGATAACTTGGCCACGCTCAATATCGGCCCTCTCCAGACCGCGAACCAACAGACCAACATTATCTCCCGCCATACCCTTATCGAGGGACTTGCGGAACATTTCAACATCAGTAACAACCGTTTTCTTGGTTGGATGCAGGCCAACAATCTCTACCTCTTCATCCTTCTTCACCTCTCCCCGCTCAATTCTGCCGGTGGCAACTGTTCCACGGCCTTTGATGGAAAAGACATCTTCTACTGCCATCAGGAAGGGCTTATCGGTCTCTCTGGTAGGTTCGGGGATCATTTCATCCATTGTCTTAACTAGCTCAAGAATGGCTTCTTTAGCTTTCTCATCGCCTTCAAGAGCCTTAAGAGCAGAACCGCGAATAATCGGTGTCTCTTTACCATCGTACTCATACTTAGTTAGCAGATCACGGATCTCTTCCTCGACCAAATCAAGCAGCTCTGGATCGCTAACCTGATCTGTCTTGTTTAGAAAGACGATGATATAAGGCACTCCAACCTGACGAGCCAACAGAATGTGCTCGCGTGTTTGAGGCATAGGACCATCTGGCGCGGAGACAACAAGGATTGCCGCATCCATCTGCGCCGCACCAGTAATCATGTTTTTTACATAGTCAGCGTGGCCAGGACAGTCGACGTGCGCATAGTGTCGTTTATCGGACTCATACTCGACATGATAGGTAGCGATAGTAATACCGCGCTGTTTCTCTTCGGGAGCGCTGTCAATCTGATCTACGCTCTTCTTCTCTGCCATGCCCTTCTCACCAAGAACGGCAGTGATCGCTGCTGTCAGGGTAGTTTTGCCGTGATCAACATGGCCGATCGTGCCGACATTGATGTGGGGCTTGCTTCTTTTAAATGCTTCTGCCATTTTTTTCCTTTCCAAATTACTTATTTTCTCATATTATACTAGACATTTTTCCCTGCGCAAGGGAGTCTACTGCCCTTCTTCGCTTAAGGCCACCAGTTTTGTGGCATTTTCACCGGCAACTTTTTGAGTGACAGATTTAGGTGCCTCTTCGAAACGAGCAAACTCCATACTAAATGTCGCTCTTCCCTGCGACATCCCTCTTAGCTGGGTGATATAACCAAACATCTCCGCCAGAGGGACCTCGGCTGAGATCACTCGAAAGTTCGATCGGTCCTCTGTTCCTTGAACTCTTCCCCGGCGAGAATTGAGATCGCCAACGATATTGCCGAAAAATTCCTCTGGTGTAACTACTTCAACCTTCATAATCGGCTCTAGGAGAACGACACCAGCCTGTTTAACACCTTCTCGAGTCGCCATTGATCCGGCAATTTGAAAAGCAATATCGGAAGAGTCAACTTCGTGATAGGAGCCATCGTAAAGGGTAATTTTTAGATCAATCAGGGGAAATCCTGCTAGAACGCCTTTTGAGACAGCCCCCATAGCACCCTTCTCAACCGAAGGAATAAACTCCCTTGGGATTGCGCCACCGACGATTTTATTTACAAATTCGACACCCTTACCTCTTTCTTGTGGCTCTAGCTTAAGCCACACATGACCGTACTGGCCACGACCACCTGTCTGGCGGATATACTTGCCTTCTTGGTTTAATGAACGGGTAATTGTTTCCTTGTAGGCCACCTGCGGTTGGCCCTTTACAGCATCTACATGGAACTCGCGCATCATACGGTCAATAACGATATCAAGTTGTAGCTCGCCCATACCCTCAAGTAATAGCTGTCCTGAAGTTTCATCCTTAGATAAGCGAAGCGTTGGATCTTCCTGAACAAATTTTTGTAAAACCTCCGCCAAACGATCATGATCGGACTTTGTTTTTGGCTCGATCGCCATTTTAATTACCGGCTCAGGGAAAGATATGGATTCTAGAAGAATAGGCGCATTTTCCTCAGTTAGAGTATCGCCGGTAGTAGTGTATTTAAGACCAACCGCCGCGGCGATATCACCAGCGAAGACTTCAGTAACGTCTTCACGATGATTAGCGTGTAAACGGACAATCCGACCAATACGCTCTTTTTTGTCTTTGCTAGCATTCAAAACATAGCTTCCGCTGGCAAGTCTGCCGGTATAGACCCGAAAGAAGGTCAGCGTACCAACAAATGGGTCACTTGCCACCTTAAAAGCTAGCGCTGTGAAAGGTTCGTCGTCGGTGGTCTGCCGAATATTCTTCTTCTCTGGGTCTTTAACATCATAGCCTTCAACAGGAGGAACATCGAGCGGAGAAGGTAGATAATCAATTACCGCATCAAGCAGTGGTTGAACACCTTTGTTTTTAAGTGCTGAACCGGCGAAAACAGGAAATAGCTTGCCATCAATCACTGCTTGGCGAAGGGCTTTTTTCAACTCATCTGTGGTAAGCTCATTTCCCTCTAAGTATTTGCCCATCAAATCGTCATCAGTTTCGGCGATCAGCTCAATTAATTGCTCCCTCGCCTTGTCAGTATCGTCTTTTTGCTCGGCGGAAATTTCCTTCTCAACCGGATCTTTGCCGTCTTCCGACTCCCAGATAATGGCTTTCTGCTCTAAAAGATCAATTATGCCCTTGAATTTGTCTTCTGTGCCGATAGGCAACTGCATTATTGCCACTTTTGCTCCCAAACGCTCGCGTATTGAATTAATGGCGTGATTAAAATCACCGCCGATACGATCAAGCTTATTAATAAAGCAGATTCTTGGCACATGATAGCGTTCGGCCTGACGCCAAACCGTCTCTGATTGGGCTTCAACACCAGCTACGCCGTCAAAAACCACCACCGCGCCGTCAAGCACTCTTAACGACCGCTGTACCTCAACAGTGAAATCAATGTGGCCGGGTGTATCAATAATGTTAATGCTGTGGTCCTTCCAAAAACAGGTAGTAGCAGCAGCAGTAATGGTGATGCCTCTTTCCTGCTCTTGTTCCATCCAGTCCATCACTGCCTCGCCTTCGTGAACTTCACCGATCTTGTAGGATTTGCCGGTGTAGTAAAGAACCCTTTCAGTAACAGTAGTTTTTCCTGCATCAATGTGAGCGATAATGCCAATATTACGAACTTTGTTTAACGCTTTATCTCGGGCCATCTTAGAATTTAGCGAAGTGGGCAAATGCCCGGTTTGCTTCTGCCATCTTGTGAAGATCTTCTCGATTCTTTAAAACGGGTCCAGTACCCTCCAAGACTTGAGCGAAGTCCTCTTTTAGAAGCTCTTCGGCCGGTTTGCCGGAACGCGATCTAAAACTATTAATTATCCAACGAAAGACTAAAATAACTTTCCTGTTGGGTCTTACCTCAACCGGCACCTGATAGTTGGCGCCACCAACTCGCTTCGATTTTACCTCAATTATGGGAGCAGCTTTCTCTACAATGGCACGGAGCAATTCTGGGGCAGCCATATTTTTCTCTTCGGCCAGAGGCTCCAGAGCTCGATAGACTATCTGTTGAGCAGTTGCTTTCTTACCATTGACCATAATCTTATTTATAAGTTTAGTAACAAGCGGATCGTTGTACTTCGGGTCTAGTTTGGCTGGGGGCTTGCGATAGTAGCTACTCATTATTTCGGTCTTTTGGCTCCGTATTTGCTACGCCCTTGTCTGCGTCCCTCGACGCCCTCCGCGTTCTGTGTCCCGCGGATAACGTGGTATTTTACTCCCGGTAGATCTTTGACTCGGCCACCCCTAATTAGAACGAGAGAGTGTTCCTGAAGATTGTGCTTAATCCCCGGAATATAGGCAGTTACCTCTTGGCCACTGGTCAAACGAACGCGGGCAATCTTTCTTAGCGCAGAGTTTGGTTTCTTCGGTGTCATGGTCGTGACCTTAACACATGTGCCTCTTAGCTGTGGTCGACCAGTTCGATAATCAACTGGCCGATTTTTCATCAAATTAAAGCCATGATGCAAGGCTGGCGCCTTAGATTTGGCGACAGTTCTTTTTCTTGGACGACGAATCAATTGATTAACTGTAGGCATTTACTTTAGAGTCGGCGTAAGCTTTTGGGCCAACAGCTTGGCGATGTTGCTCTGATCAAAAGCGGTACCGGCCGGTATTAGTTTACCAATTATGACATTTTCCTTCAAGCCTCGCAGAGGATCGTAGGCTCCTTGTACGGCCGCCTCAATTAAAACACGGGTTGTTTCTTGGAACGACGCAGCGGCTAGGAAACTATTGGTGCTCAGCGACGCGCGGGTAATGCCAAGAATTAACGGCTCATAACCAACAAGCTGCTTTTTATCCCTGGTCAGCTGATCATTCAACAGGCCAATCGCGAAGCGATCGACAACCTGTCCAGCTAACAGGGTAGAATCCCCACCATCAAGAACTCGTACACGAGAGAGCATCGCTCGAGCGATAATCTCGATGTGCTTTTCGTTCACAGTAGCGCCGTGTGAGGCATAGATAGATTGCACTTGTTTAATAATGTAGTTTTCAGTTTCACGTACCCCCTGTAAAGCAAGGGAAAGACTAAGATCGAGATATCCTTCAGTTAGCATCTGACCTTTGTGAACCTGTTCGCCGTTCTCAATACTAACCGAAAGGTTGGCCGGTACTTCGTAACGGACACTCGTTGGTTCAAGAGCAACAATGGTAATTGTGTTCTCATGTATTTCGGCTCGGCCAGCAATTGAACTACGGATTGCCTTTCTGTCTGGAGCGGTGGCGATCGCCTGTTTGGCCTTAACCAATGCCTTGTTCTCCACAGCAAATTGATAATCTTTCTCCAGCTGATAGCTCTCTTTTGATACCTCGCTTGAGATTACTTCAATACATGTCTTGTCCTTTTCTTCTATGACAATTGCCCTGCCCTCAATTTCTGAAACAACAGCGGCATAGTGAGGAGGACGAGCCTCAAAGATCTCCTCCACTCGAGGAAGACCAGAAGTAATATCACCCACAGAGACCCCACCCATATGGAAGGTTTTCATAGTTAACTGGGTACCGGGTTCGCCGATAGCTTGTGCGGCAATAATACCAACCGCCACTCCTTGCTCCACTAGCTTACCACTTCCCAGGTCTCGCCCATAACACTTCTGACAGATTCCCCAAGACGCCTGGCAACCAAGAGGAGAGCGAACCGGAACCTCTTCAATATCAGCCTCAACCAATGCAGTTACCACCTCTTCGGTGATTTCTTCTCCGGCTCCTACTAGTTGCTTTTGGCCTTCTTTGATATTTTCCGCACAGATACGACCAAGTAATCTCTCTTCGTAGGTTTCGCCATAATCAGAGCTATCTGCTTTTTTTATGAGTAAACTCTCTTTCGTCTTACAGTCAGCCATCGAAACAACTACATCTTGGGCCACATCTACTAATCGTCTAGTAAGATAACCGGCATCGGCAGTTTTCAGCGAGGTGTCAGATTTACCCTTACGAGAGCCGTGAGTAGAGATAAAGTACTCAAGCACGCTTAGACCCTCTTTGTAGTTGGAAACGATCGGTACGTCAATAATTTCACCCGTTGGGTTAACCACTAGTCCGATCATACCGGCTAGCTGCGTCATCTGATTACTTGAACCCCTCGCCCCAGAAGTCACCATTGACCAGATTGGGTTACCCTTTGGCATAGAATTTTTTACCTCCTTCTCGATTCTCGAACGGATATCAATCCAATTTTCGATGGCAAGCTTACGTTTTTCCATATCAGTTATTAGACCGCGGCGAAAACGTTTATTGATCTCCTCAATATTCTTCTCCCCCTCTTTTATCTCATTATTTTTTCCTTTTGGAGTAATAATGTCGGAGATCGCCATAGTAACACTTGAGCGCTCGGCGAAGTAAAAACCAAGCTGCATTAGACGATCAACCACTTCGGCAGTCGTCTCTTGTCCATAGGCTTTATACAAACTACGAACAAAGCTACGGCAACTTTTCGAGTCTAAAACCTCGTTCATATAGGGATGTTTTTCCGGCAGAATATCATTGAGTAAGGCACGGCCAACCGTTGTTTCTATCCGCTCATTGTTATGACATAAAGTAATTTTAGCTTGCGGATGAACTTTCCCGAGTTGGTAGTAAGTTTTCACTTCGTCAATTGAGCGAAATATTTTATTCTCCCCTATTACACCGGTCGCTTCAGTAGTTAGATAGAACAGTCCCAGTACCATATCCAAACGAGGGGTTACTACTGGTTCCCCCGAGGCGGGCTTAAGAAGATTACTGCTGGATGGCATAATCGTGCTAGCCTCTTTTTTAGCGGGTTCCGAAAGAGGAACGTGCACGGCCATCTGGTCCCCATCAAAGTCTGCATTAAAGGCCGTACAAACAAGCGGATGAAGCTGAATCGCCTTACCTTCAATTAGCACAGGCCTAAAGGCTTGAATACCCAATCGGTGCAGTGTAGGAGCGCGGTTTAGCATCACATAGGCATCTTTGGTAATTCTTTCTAGAATTTCCCAAACTTCGGGCGTACCTCGTTCAATCAAGCGAGAAGCGTTTTTGACATTGTGCACAAACTCGCCCTTGATCAGTTCGGAGATAACAAATGGCTTAAACAGCTCCAGGGCCATCACTTTCGGTAAACCACACTGATCGAGCTTAAGGTTTGGACCAACAACAATCACCGAGCGGCCAGAGTAGTCAACCCGTTTTCCTAATAGATTCTGACGGAAACGGCCCTGTTTTCCACGGAGCATATCCGACAAGGACTTTGGCTGTCTTCCAGTAGTCCCCTGAGTTTTGCGAGCGGCGTTATCGATTAAAGCGTCAACCGCTTCTTGCAGCATTCTTTTTTCGTTTCGAGTAATCACGTCTGGCGCACCCTGGTTGAGTAGGCGCTTAAGACGATTATTTCGATTTAGAACGCGTCGGTATAGATCATTTAGATCAGATGAGGCGAAGCGGCCACCATCAAGCTGAACCATCGGGCGAAGATCCGGAGGTAGAACCGGCAGTTTGGTAACAACCAGCCAATCTGGCTTAACCCCAGCATGCTTCATATCAACCAGAAGTCTTAGCCGTTTCATTAGTCGTCGGTAGGTGTTTGGTTGAGCCACAGTTGCCGTAATTCTAATCTGCTCAATCTCTTCGTCTAAGTTAATATGTTTTAGTAACTCGAGGATCGCTTCCGCGCCGATACCAACCCGAACTATATTGCCAAAACGTAGTGAAAGCTCTTGGTAGCGGCCTTCAGCGATAACAGTTTTGGGTTGTAAATCAGAGATAAAACTCTTGGTGGATTTATAGGTCAACTCCAAGCGTTCAAGTCTCTCTGGCGAATCTTTGAGAGATTCCTTACCCTTCTTGTACTGTTCTTCTAGTTGGGCCAGAGCCTCTTCGCGCATTTTCTCGTCAACGTTTGTAACGATAAAGGCGGCAAAATAGATTACTCGCTCTAAATCAGCTACCGAAACATCCAAAAGCGTACTTAAAACGTAAGGGATTCCTCTGACATACCATATATGGGTTACGGGCACCGCCAGATCGATATGGCCCATCCTTTCTCGACGAACCGACGAACGAGTAACCTCAACTCCACATTTGTCGCAGACTACACCCTTGTAGCGAATTCTCTTGTATTTTCCGCAGTAACACTCCCAGTCTTTTACCGGGCCAAATATCCTTTCGTCAAATAAACCGTCACGCTCTGGCTTTTGTGTTCGGTAGTTAATCGTCTCCGGCTTTAGCACCTCACCCTTACTCCACTGTAAAACATTATCGGGGCTGGCAAGACGAACCTTTAATCCAGCAAAATCGGCTAGATTAAACTCGGGTGTTTCCTTCTTTACGGTCTGTAAAGAACCTGTCTCAAGCATTTTTCTCCTTTTTATTATCTACGGTACTTTTTGTTTTGGCTGTTTTGGAGTTTGCGACCGGCTTCTGTGTCGCCTCATCTTCCTCAGCCAACTCTTGGGCAAGCGGGGCGGGGGCCAACTCTGTTTCTCCTAGCTGTTCCGGTGTTTCTACCGCTTCAATATTAAGCAATAAGCTCTGTAGCTCACGAACCAGCACGGAGAATGAAGCCGGTACTTGTGGCTTTTGGATCTCTTCACCCTTAACAATTGCTTCATAAGCTTTGGCTCGGCCGATGACGTCGTCGGATTTTATTGTCAGCATCTCTTGCAAAGCATGAGCAGCTCCGTAAGCTTCCAATGCCCACACCTCCATCTCACCAAAGCGCTGACCACCGAATTGGGCCTTTCCGCCAAGCGGCTGTTGGGTAACCATTGAGTAAGGACCGGTTGAGCGAGCGTGCATCTTATCGTCAACTAAGTGAATTAGCTTCAGCATATATTTAATACCCACCGTTGCAGTCTGATCGTAGTTCATACCGTCGCGTCCATCGCGTAGCTGGGCCTTGCCGTCTTCAGGTAGGTTAGACTTTTTCAGCTCTTGAATAATCGATTCCAATGGAACACCATAAAACGCCGGAGTAGCCGCTTTGTATCCCTGCTCTTTTGCCGCCCAGCCTAGGTGCGTTTCAAGCGTCTGGCCCAAGTTCATTCTAGAGATAACGCCGAGAGGGTTTAAGATAATATCAACCGGCCGGCCATCAGGCAAAAAGGGTAGATCCTCCACTGGAACAACTCGAGAGATTACACCTTTATTGCCGTGACGACCCGCCATTTTGTCCCCTACCATCAGCTTTCGAAGCTGCGCCACAGTTACCTCGATCTGTTGGTATACTCCAGGCGGTAACTCGTCTCCGCTGTCTTTTGAGAAGATCTTTATACTTACAATCTTGCCCCGCTCACCATGCGGCAATCTTAAGGAAGTGTCTTTGACATCCTTGGCCTTTTCGCCAAAAATCGCCCGCAACAGTTTCTCTTCTGCCGTTAGCTCTGATTCTCCCTTGGGGGTAATTTTTCCAACTAGGATATCACCAGCGTTCACCTCTGCCCCAATCCGAATAATGCCCTGCTCGTCAAGATTCGCCAAGGCTTCATCGCTAACATTAGGAATATCGCGGGTTACCAGCTCTGGTCCAAGCTTAGTATCTCTAATTTCCATAGAGTATTTCTCAATATGAACAGAAGTAAAGCGGTCGTCTTGAACTAAGCGCTCGGAAACAACAATAGCGTCTTCATAAGTGAAACCACCCCAAGACATATAGGCAACAACAATATTTTGACCGATCGCCAGCTCTCCGTTGTCTGAAGCAGAGCTGTCAACAATCACATCACCCTTTTTAACCTTTTGTCCAACCTCAACAACCGGTCTCTGGTTGATACAGGTACTCTGATTGGAGCGGACAAACTTGGCCAGATCGAATTTAACTTCACCCTTTGATGTTGACAGGATCACTCTCTCAGCATCAGCGTATTTAACTGTCCCGTCATATGGTGCGCTGATTAGCTGCCCGGATTCTTTAACAGCCGCCTCGAGGCCGGTACCAATAATTGGCGCCTCTGGCTTAACGAGCGGCACTGCTTGGCGTTGCATGTTCGAGCCCATTGAGGCTCTAACGGCGGCATCGTGCTCAACAAACGGAATAAGGGCTGTGGCGATACTAACTGTCTGTTGGGGAGAGATGTCAATGTAATCAATCTGTTCAGGGGAAACAATGTCAGGCTCGCCATTTTTGCGCGCAATGACGCGGAAACCCTGAATTACACCCTGCTGATTAACCGGAGTAGAGAACGGCGCTAGAACATACTTTTCTTCCTCATAGGCATCTAAATACTCAACCTTGCTGGTCACTTTGGCCTTGCCAGCGCTCACTGTCACCTTCCGATAGGGGGTTTCAATAAAACCGTACTCATTCACTCGAGCTGATGACGCGAGATAGCCAACTAAGCCTACATTCTGACCTTCTGGAGTAGTAATTGGGCAGATACGGCCATAGTGAGAACGGTGAACGTCGCGCACATCAAATCCGGCGTGTTCGCGCGACAGACCACCTGGCCCGGTAGCCGAAAGGGTTCTTTTATGCTCCAGCTCGGCCAGCGGGTTGGTTTGGTTCATAAACTGGCTCATCTGACTGGAGGCAAAGAACTCTTGCATAACAGCTACTATCGGACGGCTATTAATTAGGGCGGCTGGATTGACGGTTTGTGGATCAACGATCTGCGACATTCTGTCTTTAATAATTCTCTCCATTCGAACAAAGCCAACTCTCAATCGATTTTGTACCAACTCTCCAACCGCCCGAACTCGGCGATTCTTTAAGTGGTCAACATCGTCTGGCTTGCCATCAGTTGAGTTATTAAGGGTAATTATTTCTTTAACAACCGCCACGACATCATCAAGTCGCAACACGCGATTCGTCTTTGTATTCGGTGTGGACAGATCTAGACGTTGATTTAATTTATAGCGGCCAACTCGCCCAAGATCATATCGCTTACTGTTGGTGAAAATTGACTTCACAAACTGTTCGGCAGATTCAACTGTCACAAGATCTCCGGGGCGAATGCGTTTGTACACCTCAACCACCGCTTCTTCATAAGTAGAGGCAGGATCTCTGGCTAAAGTTGAGTCGATAAATTTATGATCTGGGTTGTTGTCAACGGTCTTGAATAAGTCGCGGATTTTCTTCTCATCAAGGTTCCCAAGCGCGCGCAGAAAAGTCGTAACTGGAATACGGCGTTTTCGATCAACTTTCACCGAAATAACATCGCGGGTATTTGTATCGAATTCCAACCAAGCGCCACGATTGGGGATAATTTTAGCGGTAAATAGTGAGCGTCCACTTGATTCTTCTGTGCCAAAGAGTACTCCGAACGAGCGGACAATTTGAGAAACTACCACTCGCTCAACACCATTAATGACGAAAGTGCCCCGATCGGTCATAAGCGGAAAATCGCCGAGAAAAACTTCGGCTGATTTAACCTGTTTATTCAACTTGTTAGTCAGCTTCACCTGGCATTTTAAGGGTGCCTTATAAGTCAGGTTTTTCTCTTTGGCTTGATTCTCGTCAAATTTCGGCTTCTCTAGAACGTATTTCCCAAGCTCAAGCGAGAACAGTCTTCCGGTAAAGTCCTCTACTGGCGAAATCTCGGCAACAAGTTCTGCTATCCCTTCATCAAACAGCCACTGATAGCTTTTTAGTTGAACTTCGATTAGATCCGAGATCTCTTCGTTCACCTTATGTGGTTGAAAATATTTGCGCAGCTTAACCCCCAATTAATGATAATGCTATACAACTCAATCTAGACCACGTTGTATGGCAACTTAAATATGTTACCCAATTGGAACCTAATGTACATTATTATTCTTTCATTGTCAAATATATCCATTGACAAGCTACTCATCAGGAGAAATCAGCCGACACAATCTGTCAGTTAGCGCATTCAGCCCTTCTCCTGTTTTAGCGCTAATGGCTACAGCATAGGGAAATCGCTTGCAGATTCTTTTCGTTTCTCTTGCCTGTAAAAGATCGATTTTTGTTAAACAAAGAACCGTCGGCAAAACCGATAATCTTTGATCATACTGCGCCAGCTCACTCTCAATGGTCTCCTTTGCCTTGTCGAGGTTATCATTTGTTGAATCAATTAGATGAACAATTGTTTTTACGTTGCCAAGGTGGTGAAGGAATTTGTCTCCAAGACCCCTGCCCTGGTGGGCACCGGCAATCAAGCCCGGCAAATCAACAAACACTAACCTTCTCGCTCGACCCAACCACACTCCTAGAAGCGGTTCGGTAGTAGAAAAGGCATAGCTGGCGATTTTGCCTGATTTGCCTGTTAAGGCCTTTAGAAGAGAGGATTTGCCGGCATTAGGTAGGCCAACTAAAGCAACATCAGCTAATAGGTTCAACCTAAGAAGTAGCAGTCTCGTTTCTCCCGCCCTACCCGTTACTGCGCATTCTGGCGCTTGCTGATCGGGACGAACAAAGTGGGTATTGCCCCAACCACCTCGTCCTCCCTTAGCGATACATACCATTTTTTTAGCAAGCTCTTTCGAGGGTGTCCCAAAATTTATTAGCTCCTGTTGGTTAGAGGCGTCACGGACTTCTGTGCCCCATGGCAATCGCAACAAAAGATCTTCACCTGCACCCCCATGACGTTTCTTGCTCTGGCCGTTTTCACCATTTTGGGCTTTAAACTCTTTCTGTGCTCGAAATTTTTCAAGGGATGAAACATTATGATCGGCAACTACTAAGACATCCCCTCCTTTGCCACCATCACCCCCATCAGGCCCGCCGCGATCAATAAACTTTTCTCGTCGCCAAGAGACGATACCATCGCCACCGCTGCCACCCTGTACTGTAATTATCGCTTCGTCAACAAGCATTAAAACGCCGTCGCACGCTGCTCGAGGATCTCGCGAAAGAGAATAGTCGGATGTGTAGCAAAATACTGATCATAATTTATGGCGTAGGGTCCGGTTAAACGACCGGAGCTGGGCAAAATTACTTCGTCTTGGGCGATTAGTATACCTGTCAACGCACCTGATCGTGTGGTAGGATTGGCGAAAATGATTTTTCCGGCACTACCATCGGATTTTTTTAGCGCTACGAAAGCACCACAGCCAATTGAATCCGCCTCTTCTTTGAAATTAATTTCACCGCGTGCAATTATTCCTAAACGAGTGTTGGCATCGCATCTTAAGTCTTTGAAGAAATTGACATTACCATCGACAACCAGAGTGCCACTGCCAGTAAAGCTGACCTCGTTAAAGAAGCTAACATTTCCTCCCGCATACCAAAGTTTACCTTCAGGTGGCGTGGAGAAGCTGGTAATAGTTGATGAAGAAGGATCGTCAAGTGCAGCATTTAGGTTGAAGAAGCTACGACTACCAGCAAAATAGCTATTATTCACCTTACGGCCATTTTGCTTACCACGGTCGAACTGGGCGCTAATTTCCCCGCCCACCTTAGACCAATCAAGCTGACTATTGGAAAAGCTGCCGGACGGCAAGACCTGACCGAAGACATTGGTAATGCGGTTGCCAACAGCAATCGATCCAGCGCCAACAGAAAGGTTGCTAAGTTCATCAGCGGCCACATTGCCTGATATTTCTAAATTGGCATAGCGAATAAATTCGTTGAGGGTAGTCTGTGCAGTCACACCATCGGCGCTTAGGCTAGCCGACGGCTTAAGACACAAATACCCTTTGTTATCATGAGCCGAACAGCTACTATCGCTAAGGAAGGCTCGATCATTAATGTTACCGGTTGTCTTAAGTGCGTTAATCACGCCAGCAATGTTGGTCTGTAGAATCGGTTCTTTGAAAGTCATACGGAAATTTCCGCTAATTTGATTGCAGGCAATCTCCGTAAAAATTTCTTGATATAGATTGGATAGATTATCTGCTTCTTTGACCCACCTAAAGGCTCCCGGATTATCGTCTGAAATGTAAGCCGGCTTGGCCAATTTGTGCATTAAGTCTAAGTCAATTGCCATATTCCCCGTAGTTTCGGCCCCTAAAGCAATAGAGTATGCCTGGTCAGCACCCTTAAGATAATCAGTGATTTCATCTGAACTGGGTCGATATAAATAATCGGGGACAGGTCTCCCATCTGAAAGAAAAACGAATATATGGCGGACATTTTTACCCTCAAAGATCGTCCGGCGATTTGTATCCATTTGCGTCTTTACCGTCGCCATGGCGATGCTGATGGGGGTACAATAAGTTGCGGTCAGTGAGTTTATTTTGCTTTTTATACTCGACGCATCTGTGTCGCCCAAAGGAACATCGACTGTCACATCCACATCCGGTGTGTAGCCGCCCGAAAAAGTCGAGAAGCTCACCACCCCAACATGATGCAACCCCGCAGGGTTACCTTGAGATTTTCCAACTCCTCCATTTTTATCTAATAAGTCCACCAATAGATTAGCAGCTTCCTTGGCAAAGTCCAATCGTGACTTATTCTGATCTTCTGATGTAACATCATCTGATGCATCTTTTTCAGCCATACTTCCAGAACGGTCAATAGCCAAAATCACATCCAGCGGCTCGGTTCCGCAAGTCGATTGGCTAAACATTTTTTCAACTACTACCTGGCAGCTATCCAGTGCCGCCGTGGCCCCCGCGACCTTAACACCGGTCACACTAAAGCCAGGCGCAGTTCCATTTGCCACCACCGTACAATCAGGTTTGACAGTAAAATCGTAACCGTTATAACTAAACTTCTGCGGCTCCAATAGCTGTTGGGGCGGTAGATCTACAACCAGTCGTCCCATCGAATCGGTTTCCGAAGGCAGCCACTGTTTATTTAATACTACCTGTCCCTCCACTCGAAAAAGCCCGTTGCTATTGCCATTGGAAGCCGTGGTAATTTCTTTGATGGCAGACGAGAGGTAATCTGGTGCGGTTGTATTATTGGAGCTGTTGGGCAAAAAAGCTCTCGATGAATCATGATCCGAAAAGCCAATGCCTACTTGAGAGTGGTCGGTATCAACAAACTGCGACGGTGCCTGAATAGTTGGGTTCATCGTCTGATATATCGCTCCAGCTGTCAGTAAAACTAGTGCCACTAGAAGACCTAGATACTGCGGTTTAACTAGTGTTTTGAGCCAATAGTTTTTCATTTATTCTCTAATTTTACATCAATCGCAGACGGAAGATAGCTCACCAGCGAAATACCGCTTGGCAAAGCAATATCAGCATTCGATATCGAGACAGCGTAATTACCCGCTGATTTGTAGGCAGACAAGTCTAAATTAATTTTCACCGCGCTATCCGCCGTGGCAAGCACCGTAGCCGAGCCACTTATGATTACCGAAATACTGGCCGGTGATAATAGCGTCACTTTAAGCGATGACGAAAGGCCTTCATACTGAATCTCTGGAGTGATTGTCCGGCTGGTATTGGTCGAATCAAGCTCAACTTTTAATGTTACCTTCGTCACATTTTCGCTCGCGGTAATGCCGGTGGGAAAATCTAAAGAGGCTTCACCTTGAGCAGTTGTGTTAATGCCCTCAATCGAGAAAGCGCTGGTCGAGATACTCTCAACCTCCTCCAACAGATCAGCTCTTCCGGTGATAGAAATGACTGCTGGCGTTACCGTGACTGTCTTCGCCCAATATCCAGCTGCTGGCTGACCAGCAAGCACTGCTTTAATGCCAACAGTCTTTAGCTTTCCGGCCTTAACAAGCGGTATTTTGACGCTAACTTCTTTCGGGCTACAGCTAACGGAGCCAATCAGGGAGTCGCTGGCAGTACGAAAGACAGGCGTCGCTTTCGTTTCGATAGATTGTGTTTCCCCATTTAACTTTATCTCCACTAGGGCTTGTGTAATTCCTTCTACTAGGGACTTCGCACCGCTTATCTCCACTTTCTCTGGCTCGAAGGTAGCTTCGTCTGGCACCAACTCTCCGCCTGCCTTACCCGAGTATCTTGCTACTAACGGCACTGTCTTAACAATAACTGGTTCAATTGAGGTAGCCACCCGTTCGGGCTTAATTCTAATTACTTTTACATCGCTTGATCGCGAATTAACAGTAATCGGCAGATCGTATGTTCCTTCAGAATGATTTTCTCCATCAACCACAGCAGAAAAATTATCTCTTGAGATCGAGCGCCAAGCGCTAAGTGGAGCGCTAATAACTACCCTCACTGTCGAGCTCTCTCCAAAGTTGGCCGACATTCCTGTTCCTAAGTTAACCGCTGTCAGCGGAATCTCTTCAGGATACTGGCCAACTTTTGTCGGCAAACCGTTGTTAATCAAAACAAATACTAAGGCAATTATTACTGATATAAAGACCAACCCCGCTTTGCTTAAGTATGTTTCTTGTCTTTCGGGTAGCTGATTGGCGATTGAGCGACGGGAGAACAAGTTCGTCCAGCTCTCATGAAAATATACCGGTATGCCAACTACCAACCCAGCCAGCACAATCTGGCTAAATAGATGCAACCCGTACAAATGCCAGTAGGCAGTGACAGCTAGCACTACAAGCGAACAGAATATCAACAGAAAATAGCTGACACCCGCTTTAGTGTTGAATAATGAGATGAAAACAAAAACGGCAATCGAGACCAATATCAGATCCAATATTAGCAACCCCAGCTGCCAGCCACTGCTGATGCCAAAAGCTAAATAACCATGCCAGATATCAATCAGCCAGTCTATTATTCCCCCTTAAGGATACTGTATCCGCCCCTCGTTGATGATGCAAGATTAAGAAATCGTCTTGGTTTCCTGAAATATCAGAACATCACCCTTGAGAACATCAGGGACGCCAGACAAGCTAACACCGCACTGCTGACCCTTCTCCACCCGATCAACGGAAACTTTATTCTCCTGCAGCTCTTTTGCCTGACCTCGGCCAACCTCCTCCTTTTCACGCGTAATCACCACCTCCTTGCCGGGGGCAATCTCACCATCAAGAACCTCTCCACCGACAATTGCCTCGTCCTTCTTCTGTGAAAATACAGCCAGTACCTTTAGTCTACCTAAAGTGACGGTTTCAATAATCGGCGAGGCAATTTCCTTTAGTTTCTCTTGGACATAATCACTTAGTTCGTAAATCACCCAGGATTCCTTAATCACAATCCCTTCTCTACCTGCTAGCTCTGTCAATCGTTTAGCGGGAGAGGAGCGAAATACCAGAATTGTCGCGCCTGTGGCTTGAGCCATTTTCAAATCACTTTCAGTTAGCTGACCAATCCCGCTCAAGACAATCTCCACACTAGCATCGTGATATTTCTGTTTCTGCAATACCTCTAAAAGCGCAGCAAGACTACCACCTACATCGGCTTTAACAACAAGCAATAGATTTTTGCCCTCCTTGGCGCTAGTCTTTTTCACCTTGCCGGAGCTAGTCATCGAACGGGCAACTTTCTCGTTTGGTAAAATTTGCACCCGTTCACCAAAAGCAGGCACATCTTTAAAACCGCTGATTGTTACCGGCAGTGCTGGAACTGCTTCCACCACCGGCCGATTTTGGTCATCCGCCATAGTCCTAACCCGGCCATAAGTTTTGCCGGTAAAGACTATCTGCCCAAGACGGAGCGAGCCGTTATAAACCAAGACTACTGCTTTTGGCCCAATCTGTTTGTCGCGCGATGCCTCGATAATAATACCTTCAAATGCCGCACGCTTGTCTGCCTTTAGCTCGAGCAAATCAGTCGAGAGCACGATCATCTCCAACAAGTCGTTTACTCCTTGTCCAGTTTTGGCCGAGATCGGCACCATCACTGTTTTGCCACCCCACTCCTCCGGTGACAAACCATTCTCCGCCAACTGCTGTTTAACCCTTTCTTGATTAGCGCCTGGGGCGTCAGTCTTATTTATCGCCACAATAATCGGGACATTGGCTTTCTTGGCCATCTCGTACACCTCCAGAGTTTGTGGTTTTACTCCATCGTCCGCCGCCACAACCAGAACAACTAAATCAGTCAAACTGGCGCCATGTGCGCGGATAGCGCCAAAGGCCTCATGACCAGGTGTATCGACAAAGGTTATTTTCCTTCTTTCTTTATTGCTGGTGGTGAACTCTATCTGGTAAGCAGAGATGTGTTGGGTAATCCCCCCCGATTCGGAAGCGGCAATGCTGGATGAGCGAATATAATCCAATAAAGTTGTCTTACCATGATCGACATGACCCATTATCGTCACGATTGGTGGCCTTTTTTCGCCGGTTGTTACCGGCTTAGACACAATCTGATTAACTGACTCCTCTTTTACCTCCCAGCCATAATCAGTAGCAATTAGCGCGGCGGTGTCATAATCAATCTCTTGATTAATATGAGTCAGAACACCGTTGGCTATGAGTTTTCCCATCAATTCTGTTGGTTCCACGCCTAGCTGCGCCGCTAGCTTACGCACGGCAATATTTTCCGGCAGGACGATCTCTTTTTTATCACTCATTTCTTATCCTTTGTCTCTTGGGGCGCTTCTTCAAGCTCTTCTTTGCCTAATAGAGCTAGGGATGTAACCCTATCGTCCCCATTCAATCGCATTAAAATCACTCCGGCCGCTTGGCGAGATTGCTCCTTAACTGCTTGCATTCGCAGACGAATAACTTGGCCCCCTCGGCTGACTATCACTAATCCATCCTCACCACCAGTTAGAACGGAGGCGGCAACTAAATCGCCAGTTTTTGGCGAAAGACGGGCTATTCTTACACCCGACCCAGCACGATGCTGGTGACGAAACGCTCCGACCGGCACGCGCTTGCCAAGGCCTTTCTCACTTATGACACAGATGTGTTTGGCTGTCTGATCGATAACAGTCGTCTCTATCACCTTGTCACCATCTTTTACTCGGATGCCTTTAACTCCAGCCGCGCTCCGACCCATTGGGCGGACTTCTCCTTCACCGTAGATTATTACCTGCCCTTTAGCAGTAATTTGGGCAATTTCGCTCTGGCCATCGGTCGCTCCCACCCAGATCAATTTATCGCTTGGTTTAAGCTGAATGGCAATTACACCGCTTCGGCGGATATTGGCAAAAGCACCTCTCTCCACCCGCTTGACCAAGCCTCTCTCGCTGGCAAATACCAGATACTTAGATTCTTCATCCTTTCCCAAGGAAAGCAGTGTTGTTACCTTTTCATCCGCGCCGGTAGCCACTAGGTTGGGAATGGCCACTCCCTTGCTCTGGCGCGAGGCGGCAGGAATCTCATAGGCCTTTAGCTGAAGAACCCGGCCATGATCGGTAAATAATAAAATGTCATCATGTGTGCTGACCCGCAACATCGAGCGGACGGCATCGTCCTCGCGTGTGGTCATTCCAATCAGCCCCTTGCCACCTCTTAGCTGGCTTTTATAAGTGCTTGTTGGAACTCGTTTAATATAATTTCCTTTCGTCAAGACAATTAAGACATCCTCATCCGGCACTAAATCAAGTGCGCTAAACTGCCCCAGTGGCTCGGGATGAACCCTTGTTAGGCGTTCTTTGGCATACTTAGCCTTATCATCTAACAGCTCCTTCTTAACAATCGCTTGAATCTTAGTTGGATCAGCTAGAATCCCTTCGAGTTGGGCAATCAATGCCCGTACTGCTTCGTATTCTTTATATACCTTCTCCCGCTCCAAGTTAGCCAACTGGCTAAGTCGCATATCAAGAATGGCGTTGGCCTGAATTTCACTCAGCTGATATTCTTTCATCAGCGCCTTCTTGGCGCTCTCTCTATCTGCCGAAGAGCGAATAAGCTTGATGATGGCGTCCAGATGGTCAAGGGCGATCTTCAAGCCAGCCAAGATGTGTTCTCTAGCTTCAGCCACTTTCTTCTCATATTCAGTTCGTCGGCGAATAACTTCCTGACGGTGGTTGAGAAACAGACACAAAATCTCATGCAGGCTTACAAGCTGTGGTTGAAGCCCGTCAGTTAAGACTACCGTATTATAGTGGATAACCGTTTGCAGCTCCGTCATCTCATAGAGCTGGTTAAGAATCTTGTTGGCGGCAGCGCTAGCTTTTAGATCAACAACCACCCGCACCCCTTCGCGACGGTCTGATTCGTCTCTAATGTCAGTGATACCTTCTACTCTCTTCGCCTTAACTAAATCGGCAATATGAGAGATAAAGGTTGCCTTATTTACCTGGTAGGGAAGTTGGCTAACTATTATCCTCTGTTTGTTGCGCTCTTCGATGATCTCCGCCCTTCCCCGCACGACTACCCGCCCCTTACCAGTAGTAAGCGCTTCTCTTATCTCGGCTTGGTTATAAATATCGGCGCCAGTTGGAAAATCTGGTCCTTGAATTATCTCCAACAGCTCATCGGGGTTGGCCTCGGGCTTGTCAATCATATGAACCAGCGCATCAATCACTTCGCCAGTATTGTGAGGCGGGATATTGGTCGCCATACCAACAGCGATACCAGTAGAGCCGTTGATTAAGATATTGGGAAGCCGAGCAGGTAAAACCTTTGGCTCCTGATTTGAGCCATCGTAGCTCTCGACAAAGTCAACAGTTTCCTTCTCGATGTCTGCCAGCAAGGCTTCAGCGGCAGAGGTTAATCTGGCCTCAGTGTAGCGCATGGCGGCGGCAGAATCGCCGTCCATCGAACCAAAGTTTCCTTGACCGTCGACAAGAGGCAGTAATAAGTTCCACGGCTGGGCCAAGCGCACCATGGCATCATAAATTGCCAGCTCACCGTGCGGATGATAAAGGCCAAGTACCTGACCGATAACTTTGGCGGACTTCTGATGTTTTGAGCCAGCGCCTAGACCCATTTGTTTCATGGTGTAAAGAATTCGTCGCTGAACCGGCTTCAAGCCATCTCTAACATCTGGCAGGGCGCGGGCAACAATTACACTCATTGCGTAATCTAGATAGCTGGCCGTCATCTCACCCTCTATTTGCTGCGGCAAAACCTTACCCCCCTTTGCCACCACTACCTCCTCTGTTTTTCGGAGACGACTTGGTTTTTCGGCCGTAATGGAATCTCCTGCCGCTTCAATAGTTGTTTCTTCCGCGGCATTTTCTGCCTTGGGCTCTTGTACTTCTTCTACTTCGTTGTCTATTAATTCATCTACCATTTTATGTATCCAAATTACGCACTGTGGCGGCTCTAGATTGAATAAAGCGTTTGCGTGGCACTACATCTTCGCCCATTAGGTCCGAGAAAAGCTGGTCGGCCTCATCTGCTTCCTCCACTTCTACCTGCAAAAGCACTCGGTTGGCCGGATTAAGAGTAGTCTCCCACAGCTGCTCGGCGTTCATCTCGCCTAAACCCTTATAACGCTGGATATTTAACCCCTGTAAAGGCCCCTTAGTCTCTTGGCGCATCTTTGCTAACACCTCATCCCGCTCCTTTTCATCATGCGCATAAGCTATCTTTCCCTTGTAATGCAAGCCAAACAAGGGCGGTTGGGCGATATATAAGTAGCCCCCCTCGATAATTTCGGGAAAATGCCGATAGAAAAATGTTAGCAATAAGGTTCTAATGTGCGAACCGTCAACATCAGCGTCAGTCATAATGACAATTTTGTGGTAACGCAATTTTTTAACATTTTTATCCTCGCCGATACCCATTCCTAGCGCTACGATCAGTGCTTTAATCTCTAAATTAGTAAGCATTCGATCCAGTCGAGCTCGTTCAACATTCAAAATTTTACCTCTTAAGGGCAAAATGGCTTGAAATCGGCGATCTCGACCCTGTTTACCGTTGCCGCCAGCCGATTCCCCCTCCACAATATATAACTCCGATCGGGCTGGATCACGCTCCGAACAGTCAGCTAGCTTGCCAGGTAGGGTCATTCCTTCCAGCGCGCCCTTACGGACAATTGCCTCTCGCGCCGCCTTAGCCGCCAGGCGGGCTTTGGCACTCAACGAAACCTTTTCCACAAGAGCACGGCCTTCGCTAGGATGCTCCTCCAGCCACTGTCCTAATCCTTGATTTACCACCGTTTCAACCTGTGAGCGCATGGTGGGAGTACCCAGCTTGGCTTTAGTTTGCCCCTCAAACTCCGGATTGGGCAATTTTACCGAAATGACTGCCGTCAAGCCCTCGCGAACATCTTCGCCAGAGATGGCGCTATCTTCCGGACGGCTAGCTAGCTTTTTGGCATAGTCGGAAATAACACGCGTGATGGCCGCCCTAAATCCGGTTAAATGCGTTCCACCTTCGACTGTATGAATATTGTTGGCAAAGCTAAATACATGTTCGTTGAAGTCGTCAACATAGGTTAGAGCAACCTCAATATTATTGTCGTCAAGTGCTTTGCTGATATAAATCGGCTGCGGCAAAATGTTCTTTTTGTGCCGCACCAAGTGCGCCACATAGGCGGCAATTCCACCTTCAAAATAAAAATTATACTCATTCGGCAGACTTTTATCCTCCGAGGGCAAATCCTCTTCTCTGCGCTTATCTACAACTTGGACTCTAATGCCTTTAGTTAGATAGGCCTGCTGTCGTACATGGTCTAAGACAGTCCGACGTGAGAAACTAATTTGTGGAAAAATCTCTTTATCGGGCAAAAAAGTAATTATCGTACCGTGTCTTTGGGTTGTGCCTACTTCTTTCACTGGAGCCAACGGCTTACCACGTGAGTATTCTTGACGATATGCTTTACCACCGAGATTAACTTCAGCAATTAATTTTTCGCTTAGAGCGTTTACTACCGATACGCCAACTCCATGCAGACCACCGGAGACTTTGTAGCCACCACCACCGAATTTTCCTCCCGCGTGTAATTTAGTTAAGACTGTTTCTAGTGCGGAAACTTTGGTAGTAGGGTGAATGTCGACCGGGATACCCCGCCCATCATCCTCCACCGATATCGAACCGTCTGCATTTAATAGCAGGACCAGTCGGCTGGCATACCCGGCCATCGCCTCATCAATGCCATTATCCAGCACTTCCCAGACTAGATGATGCAAGCCCTCCAGGCCCGTGCCACCGATATACATCCCCGGCCGTTTGCGAACCGGCTCCAAACCTTCTAGTACGGTAATTTGAGAAGCGGTATATTGCTCTGCCATCTCTTGAATAATACCCCTATTTAGGGCAAAAGGCAAAGCCGCCACCCTTGGGTGACGGCTCGGTACGATCAGGCGAGCTGGAGGTCTGGAAGATCGAGATTCAAACAGAACTCCAACATGCCGGCCGATTCTAACCCTCTCCTAGCCAGATCGACGGTAGTTGGGTCTTCGCTGTCAAGCGAAGCGGAGAGAAACTCCATCATCGCCTTCCAGTGATCCCAACCGTCATCGTAGACGGTGTCGATCTTTTCGGCGACCTGCCTGACGATCACGCGCAGCTTCGCGATCTGCTCGTCCGTCAGCACGGGACGGGGAAGTCGCCGCGCCAGTCGCCGAAGCAACTCCTCTCGCCTAGCCGGCGGAGCTGATCTGACTTGATTGCGACCTCTCTCCAAGGCCGCCTCGAGCTCGGTTGTGTCTGGCGACGGTGCGCTCCTTAAGAGCGCAAGCACCTCGTCTCCGTTCGACCAATCCATAGCTCTCCCTCCTGGTACGAATTAGTAAAATCTTAGCATATTTTCAACAAAAAGTCACCACCAGAATACACAAAAAGCCTGCTGGCAATCAGCAGGTTTTTTCTTTTATTCTTCGCGAGAATACTGCGGGCACAAGCCCGTGGAGCTTCATATCGTCATTTTTCTACCCAGGAAGAGGCTCAGCGCTTGTGAGCGCCTCACCTGGGAGGAAAGGTACGATAGACACCACTTCGTACACAGTCGGTTCATTTCGCTAATGTCGCGGGATTTTTCCATGCGCGAGGTTATGCCTACCCCTCTCGGTAGCGAACCGATAGAGCGGCAACACAGCAAACGAGAAAAATCCTAAGACTCGTTTACTGCCTCTCTAATTCCTAGCCCTGCTTTACCTGAAGCTGTCGGCAGTGCCGGCAACCACCGAAGAAGATCTTGCCACCCTTGCAGGCAGCGAGACCTTTCGGCTTAATCACCGTATTCGTCACGGCTTTGCCCTTGGCCACTTTATCATCCCCTTTCTTTCGGACTTGCGAGGAGTCTGTTGTGTCTCTGCTCGGGGGGATTCGAGAAAGATCTTGGATCTCTCCCGAACAGAGGAACTTGAATCACCTTTTGGGGTAATGGGGACGAATTCGGCTGGCGTTCGGACAGCGCCGTTCGTCAGGTGATTCTGGGGTGCGCTGGGACTGTCTAGCCCCCTTAACTCTTTCGGACGCGTCTCGGCATGCCGGACCGTTTCCTACTCAAGCGGCGTTACGCAACGCCGGATCGTTCTCGATCAGCGAGAGCGTGGAACGCTTTGCTTACTGCCCGGGCTGTAGATACTGGCGAACCAGTCTCTCCAGCGTCCGGTGTCCGCCGCATTCGCAAAGGATCTCTTCGCTTCCACTTAGCCCCTGTGCTCGAACGGTTGCCCGTTTCGAACCCAAGTTGCAGTCGCAGAAGACAAATGTCACCTTGCTAGCCGGCAGACGTGCAGCAAGCGCCACGGCGCCTTCACTTCCTCGGTCACCAACATAGACATACAGGTGATCAAGCTCGTCGAGATTGCTCTCGATCTGCTCGAAGGCCTGCTGTACTACGCCGGCGGCGATTCGTGCGGTTTCGTGAAGCGTGCCACTGCCCGCGCCCCAGACCTGACCACGGGGATGACTCGCCACAAAGACCTCTCGGTCCTCGTTGCGATGCCAGCCGTTGCCATATGCTTGGGGGCTCCCGACCGTGTTATAGGTCAGAACTCCGATTTTGGGCATAGCTTCTTTACCTTTCTTCGCCGCACCCTTCGCGTAAACCATACTAACTATCATTCTGCCCATTATCAGTTTGATAGTTTTCAGGCCGTATGTCGGGTGTAGCAAGTGCTCGGATATAGACGCTCCGGCGGGCGATTAAGCATCTCTGCTTAGGATCAGGCGCGTGAACAAAAAGTGCGCGCCGGAAATCCAAAAAGAGATGTATGTCACATATAAGTGACAAGGAACAGTCGGGTAGCCATACCAGCTACCATCAGTCGTCGTGCGCCGGTATCGCGTCTAGTTTTTCGAAAAAGAGAGGTCTTGCTGCGCGCGCAAGAGACGCTAGTAGATGACTAGTTACATCTACCAGCTTCCTCAATCTCCTATTCACGTCTGAATCGACCGTCGTCCAAGTAGAGGACCGACATCGCCTCAAGTAAGGCGGCCTCCTGCTCCAAGCGGCGGATTTCTGCGGCATACCGCGGATCATCGCGGTCAACCTCACCCATGATCTTACCGGCCGAGGTTTGGTAAACCAGAAATGGCACGCCCATCACCAACTCGATGGTAGGCATCAGTGCTTTCCTCCCGGGATGAGGGTGTGAGATTTACATCCCCACACCCGGAAAGAGAATGCGTTTTGCCGCCTTTTCTGCCCCCTATGCGTTCAGGGCGAATCACGGCTAACGACCCCGGCGGGCCGGTGAGTTATAGCCGGAGAAACTCAAACTCCCGATCTGCCTTGTCCACCAGATGAATGACCCTGACACGGTATGATTCATCTGCGTTGTGAACATAGATAGGCAGATCAGCTCGCGACTTGTCTTTGCGCACAATATGCGCACCGACAGTCACAAACTTCTTTGGGAAGTTTAGCACCCCCCTCTCCAGGACGAGCTTGTCGCCAAGCTCTCCGCTAACCCATGCTTCGGCAAAGTCCACGCCGTAGTGATCGGTGTACACTCGGACCTTTGAGTAAGGCCCTTCAGCCCACGGGTTAAGGGGCGCGTCGGCTTTTTCAGCACAACCGAAAAGGCCAAGACATGTTACCAGCACGGCCACGACCATCAGATTTCTCACGTTCTCCTCCTCCTTGCGTTTGCCCGCCGGCTTGATTTTGGGTGCTTTACCCAGTACCAAGGGCCTTGTTAGACAAGACCCCGGACAACTGGATAAGGTACGGTGCGTAAGTTAGGTTAGCTCTCACGCATGGTTTCAGCCGAGCAGTTTCCTGCTGGCGGGATTTCGTCGGCTCGCGCCGCTTATTAACCAACCTGTCGGGCGCTTCTTCCCAAACAGGCATCCCCCATTCGTCACACGCTTCCTCCCTTGCGGTCGGTTATCCCCCTGCGTATCGGGGTCCTGTGGCTCGGCGTTCCAGCACCGGCTCAGTTTTTACAAATCCTTGCAGCTTCTCTCCCGGTGCCTGAAGGTTCGCGATCTCCTTACGGAGCCCTCCAAGTCCGCAGACCCTCAGGAAACGCCGTGGCAGCGCCCCATTGGGATCCATCAGAAGATTTCTCTCCCAATGTAGACGCTTGGCTACAAGGCGACTCTCATTTTTTGCTCCACTAGCTCTGGAGCACCCCCCGTGAGGAGGGTAGCTCTCATCCTTTGATGAGTTCACTACGCGGTGATGAGAGTTCCCCGAGATAGCACCCGAGGACCGCGTGAAGACTTCCCCTGCTGCCGGCAGAGGAAGTCAATGACTCCCTTTACTCGCCGGCGAGCGAGTTGGGCGTGCTTTCGCTAGCGAGCTTGGCGGTTAACCTTGCCCCCTGCTAGCTACTCACCGTGACCTATGCGCCATCTTGACCGAAGCCAAAATGGCGGAGCGCCCCGTGACACGGACGCCCTTTCCCTCCGTTTCACCCCCGCCAAACAGCGAAGGATCCTCATTGGTTATCTTTACTCGCCCTTCCGAAGAAGTTTGAGTGGGCCGTGCCAAACGGCGCTGGGGGAGAGCTGGAAATCCCCCTCACATAATCGGCATATATACCGCCTATGTCTGAGGGATTTCCGCCATTGCTCTACCCGGGACGAAGGGCGAAGACAGATCGTTATCCGCGCCCGGGAAGACCATACTTCCTCCTTTCCCGCTAGCGTCGCCGCTTGCGGAGGTAATCCTTCATCGGGGGCTGACAAGCAACCTCCAAGAAGGAACGACCGGAACGGTCTGCGTGCTTCCTGGCGATTCCGGAGATCGCCCGCTGCTGAGACTCTGGCAAACCAAGGAAATCAGCCCGCGCCCTCGCTGGGAGGGAGTTGGCATAATGTTCTACTGACGACATTTCCGCCTCCTTTGAATTTCTGCCAAAAACAACTGATTTTTCTCAACTGCATTTTGATAGAAATTTGGAGGGCAGCCACAGCCAGTTTCCTGAACTGTGGCCACCGTCGTTAGGTTGTACGATTGGAGTTGCCAACCGCTTGCTACGTACCGTATCGGAGGGGTTTTGTCCACATCGGTGGACGCATGATCTTCGGTTCCCTAGCGCCCCGATCGGATTCATAGCTTCCCTTCCCGAAAAAAGAGAATTTCGGCGACACCCCGGGATTATTCGCCGGAGTGTTCGTTCGCCTCGGCGCTTCTTTTTGCCTAATCCGGCAATAATAGTAGGTCTCAGGCAAAACTCAAGCGAATACTCGCCTTTTTCAACTCCCCAACCGTCTCCTTTCGGTGGGGAGCTTAAAAAGGAGAGTAATTGTTAAGTACCGAGCCGCTGTGGGCGCTACTTATGTAAGTGGTGCCAGTTTATGTCCGACAAGCGTCTAGGAGGCGATTCGCGAAGCTACTTTATCCACTTTGGGGCCCTTGCGAGCGAGCGGCGAATTGTTGACCCTCTTTCGGCGTCAAGCCAGACTGACATCAACTTTTTAAGCGTGCACAGATACTGTAGCAGTTTTTTACATCTTTGTCAATACCCTTTGACAATATGATTGTAATAAATTCAACGAACGTAGCAACTGCCTCTGTTAATCCGTTAATGTTACATCACTATATAACTTTCCTCAATTATGTTAGTAAGTTTTGCACAATATATTGACGGTACTTTTTAACAAAGTGTTACGCCAATATTAGTTGACAATTTTAACGATATCTGCTAGTATATATTTATCCTGCGCTTTGTTCGGCAGGAACTCTGAAACAAGGAGGAGAGCCTTGAATGGTTGCGGATCTGGCGGAGTGCCGAGAGACATATCTGCCAAAGCTCCCCGCTACCCCGGGGCTCACCCCCCGGGACTGTCAAGAGCTGGCCATCGACCCTATGTGGTCAAGCCAGCAGGACATTCTTATCGGGAGGTGAGCCATGAACGGGTAGACGGCAGGGGGCGACGTAAGCCCCCCGCAACCCTTCAGCTCACAACATGAGCAATTAACCTGATCAGCGGCGGCATCAAATAGATGCCGCCGCAAACTTATTGTTTCTTTCTTTCCATATCGTGGCGTTTTGCCGATTCCCAAGCTAACTCGTAAACGAACTTCAGATCTCTCGCGATTTCTTTACTCTGTATTAGTACGCCATATGGACGACATGGGTCAAAGTAAAAGAGCTTTATCCCCCAATCAGGATTTATTATTATCGTAGAGTTGATAGGCAGTTCCTCGCGCGACATATATATACCTTCTCTAAGCTCATTTGAATTCACCTCATCTGAGAGGGGGGAGGAATTGACATATATTGACCGTGCCCGAATTCCTCTGCGAACTCTTTCCCTAATCGATTCTCCTCTTCTACTTGAAAACATTTTTTCTATAAGATCAATTGGAATCACCCCAAGATTTTCCGATCCTTTTGGCATTTTATCAAAGTCGTACTTATCTAAAGCTACCAATCCATCCGCGCCCTCAAAAAAGCGAACTATTGGTTTGTCTTGTTTGGCGTTATAGATCGCCTGCAGCTGTGTCATAGTTTCCTCCAGCTCGCGGTGGCGCTCCTCGATCTCCCTCTTCTCGGATTCCAGAATATTTACCAGCTCACGGGGGTTCTCGGCAATGAAGTGGGTCTTTTTTCCTTCCTCTAATTGGCTTGCCAGCCCTAACTTCATCAGCTTTTCCAAAATTACATAGGTAGTCGCTCGATTTATTTTGGCCTTATGAGCGATGTTTTGTACCGTTTCCTTGCTCAATTCCAGCAGTGCCAGATAAACTTTTGCCTCCTTGTCGGACAAACCCAATTTTATTAGTAACTGTTCCATAGTTAATCTCCTTTGATGTTAACTCTTCAAACTAAAGATCGCACACACATAAGAAAATACAAGTCCGCCTTGTTTTAAGCAACCTCTTGTTGAACTATACTGACAAATTTTTTCTTAAAAACTTCTTTGTCAAATGTAAGAGCGTGGGCGCGTATTTTCTCCGGATCGTAACGGGCTGGGTTAAAGTCCTTTATCGCCTTAGTTAGTGATTCTGCGGTCTGCCGGGAGAAGAACTCACCCGTGACACCGGCTACTACGCTCTCTAGCGCTCCACCTTCGCCAAAAGCCAGTACTGGTCGTCCGGATGCCATTGCTTCCAAGGGGGTAATGCCCGCGTCTTCATTCGGCGGGAAAATAAACGCCACCGCCTTGCTATACAAATCTGCCAGCTCCTCGTCACTTACTCGTCCAACAAACTCCACTGTTGGGCCAGCCAGCTGCTTTAACTCGCTAAGTCGTGTACCTCCACCGGCTACTTTCAACTTTAGCCCTAGCTTTGTAGCTGCCAACACAGCTAGATCGGTTCTTTTGTACGGCTCATTGCGCGCCACTACTAACCAATAGTCCCCCACTCCTTTTTTGCTTGGTTGGAAGCGATGGCAGTCCACGGGCGGGAACAGAACATGTTCTGGTTTACGATGATAGTATTTTTCCGTGCGACTGCATATATTTTGAGAATTAGCCACAATAACATCCGGCCGCCTTGCTGCTCTGAGGTCCCATATCTGCAGAGATTTAATCAAAATAGGTAGAAAAGGGCGAAGAAGGCCGGGAACGGGCGCTTCGCGCAAATATTGCTCCCGATCACTCCAGAGATATCTGGTGGGTGTGTGCAGGTAGCAAATATGCTTGGTGGGCATCTTGGTAATTGCGCCTTTAGCAAAAGCCGAGCTGTCAGAGATAACTAGATCGAACTGTGAGAGATCGAAGGACTCAATCGCTTTGGGCATAAACGGCAAATACCACTTGAAGCTCTCGGGCATCCCCGGCCAATTCTGTAAGAAGCTTGCCCTGATCTCAACATCAGGCAGATAGCTTTCGGTTAGTTTTCTGTCGGATGCAATCAAATACACCGGGGCTTCAGACCAGATCTCATGAAAAACCTGCAGAACACGCTCTCCTCCGCCGTACTGATTAAAAAAGTCATGAACTAGAGCAACTTTCATTATAGAGATGGCTTCTTACCCCCGGAGAGAAGTTGGCGCCCAAACATCAGCAGCGTCGCAAAAATTATCCGTAGATCAAACCAAATAGACCAGTTTTCAATATAATATAGGTCGTATTTTATCCGCTCGGAAATGGAGGTGTCGCCACGCAATCCATTAACCTGCGCCCAACCAGTTAGGCCGGTTTTGACATAATGTCGGCGTAGATACTCCGGAATCTCATGAGAAAATTTTTCCACATATTTCGGTTGCTCGGGGCGTGGCCCTACCAAGCTCATTTTACCTAAAAAGATATCCCAAAGTTGGGGCAGCTCATCAATATAAGTGCGTCGCATAAAATGCCCTAAAGGAGTAATACGGGAATCGGTTGACTCGTCACCTGACCAGTCATGCTTAGTTTTTCGCTCGTCTTCAAGGTACATACTGCGAAACTTATGCACGAAGAACAACGAGCCGTCTTGTCCAACTCGCGGCTGACGATAAATCGCCGAACCGCGTGAACTTAGCGGTACTAAAATCAGAAACAACAAATAAATAGGCGATAACAAGATAATCGCCGGTGCACACAGTAACAAGTCAAGAGCTCGTTTATAGACTCTCCCCCAAGTTTCCAATGGGCTTCGTAAGAAATACATCACTGGTACGCCGCCAAGAGTTCCGGCATCAACATTAGTCGAGCGAACAGAAAAGATGCTAGGAACAAGGCCAAAGCTAATCTGATGATTCTCGCACCAATCGATCATCTCCAATAATTTCTTCTCTCCCAAATCTGGATCGGCCACCAGAATTTGTGCCAATGGTGTTTCACTGTGCAACTTCTTGAGTTGATTTAAATGATCGCTTCGAATAATACCGACTAGTCGCAAACCATTGGTTCGAGAATGAGAAAGCTCGTTTATCAAGGAAGCACCGTTTTTTGACAATAAAGCCAAATTGCAAACACCCAGGCCACATAGATAACAAACACGCAAAATTACAGTTAAAGCTAGTCGGCCAACGCCTAGAAATAACGATGAAAACAACAAACCATATAAAATAATCAAACGGGGGAAGGCCTGGGCTTCTGGGCTTTTCCACAAATATAGCCCAACAATTGCCAATCCCCAGCCAGAAAACAAGCCGATAAGCGCTCTACTGAAGGCATTCCAACCACTCGGAAGGGTCCGTAGGTTGTAAAGCCCTTGATTGGCAAAGATGATCAGCCAAACAGGTAGAGAATAAGCCACCAAACGCCAGTAAGTGACTATTGGCCAATAGTAAAGATCTGTCCCTTCCGCACGCAGGAAATAGGCAAAAATCAGCCCTAATGTTACTGCCGTAAGATCGACAAGTGCCGCTAGAATTAAATAGTAAAAATTGAATTTTCTAAGCATTTAACCCTCTGAATTATATCTCTATTGAAAGAGGATTGCCAGTCTTGAACAGATAACCCCACCTTAGGTGAGGTTATCTATTGCCTTAAGGCAGTAAATATACGGGTTAACCTTTTTTGAGCATCGGCAAGCCGGTACGCTCGTTTTCCATTACCGAGTAACCAGCAGGTACGCTATTAAGTGCACCATCGCGCACATCGAGTGCGAAGAAATAGATCGTCTGTGAGCGACCGCCGCGCAAAGTTACATTCCGGCTGTGCAGATAATATGTCTTACCGGACTTTTTTGAAACTACACTATATGCCATTTGTCCCACCTCCTCCCCAATTTCATAATTTACACTTACAACTTACTACTATCTTATTGATAGAAGTCATCAGGGAAGTTGTCAAGCCCCGTGAAGCAAAGGCAAAATCAAAAATCATAAGCTAGAAATCATAGCCACAGGTTAAGAATCAAAACTATGTCAGCCAAGTCTAATCTAAAGATAGTAAATAGTAATTATCAACTTTGACTTTTGATTTGAGTTTATGATTTATGAAACATAATTTTTGATTTATGCAAAGGACAGTCCTTTAGTAGCAGGGATGCAATATGAAAGCGGCCTCCCGAAGGAGGCCGCTAAGATCAAGGGTCAAAGAAGAGTCAAGGGTTAAAGGTTAAGGCTTTCCTCTCACCCCGACACGAGCGGACCGGCTGTCAACCGAATTGTCGGGATCGTACCCGTCCACCCCGGCCCGCCGATGGCCGTGACCACGATACCAGTAGACAGACGACACAATGCCCTTGGTACGGTGGTAGGCGCCCAACAGCTCGTCACAGTCACCACCCTTCCAGTCTCCCGTTACGATATCGCTCACGTCCAGCCGGCTGATGGCGCGAGCCAACCCCGCCTC